>Ga0209619_10000320_pt1 | contig 32861 bp, 18 predicted proteins | sample Rifsed16ft3_FD_184011 | JGI IMG/M metagenome (GOLD analysis project Ga0209619, IMG submission 184011) | Soil microbial communities from Rifle, Colorado, USA - sediment 16ft 3 (version 2) | ecosystem: Environmental > Terrestrial > Deep subsurface > Rock core/Sediment | place: Rifle, Colorado... | reverse complement strand
CGCGAATGGCAGGAACTGGGTGTCGATCCCGACCGGGCCGTCGACGAGAACATCGCGGCCGACAATGCCGTCATCGCCGGCCTCGCCCGCAAGGGCGTGACCTTCGGCCTGCACATGTGCCGCGGGAACAACCGCAGCCGCTGGTTCGCCGAGGGCGGCTACGACCGCATCGCGGAGAAGGTCTTCAGCCAACTCGGTTACGATCGCTTCCTGCTCGAGTACGACACCGAACGTGCTGGCGGATTCGAGCCGCTGCGGTACGTACCGAGGGGCAAGACCGTGGTCCTGGGTCTCGTCTCCACGAAGGTGCCGCTCCTCGAGCCGCAGGAAACCCTGCTGCGCCGAATCGACGAGGCCGCGAGGTACCTGCCGGTCGCCAATCTCGCCCTAGGCCCACAGTGCGGGTTTGCCTCGGTCGCCGCCGGTAACGAGATCTCCTGGGACGACCAGCGCCGGAAGTTGGAGCTCATCGTGGACACGGCCCGCAAGGCGTGGGGTGGTTAGCTCGGTCAGTGAGCAACTGGGCCACAAGAACCTGACCACCACGCTCCGGTTCTACGACGACATTCTGGAAGCGAAAATCCTGGAGGGAACCGACGTGCGGGTCCCAGCCATTCCCGAACCAGAATCCCGAACCAAGGCGGACGCTGTTCGGGACTGGGATGCGGAACTCGCTGAGCTGATTGGCGAAAAATATGGAGCCGGGGGCGGGAGTTGAACCCGCGACCTACTGATTACGAATCAGTTGCTCTGCCTCTGAGCTACCCCGGCGCCGGAGACTCACCGTACCATAGGCCGTTGCGTTTGACATCTCCGGACCGTCCCGCCGTCGCGTGGCTCCTGCCGGCGGCCCTCGTCGCCTACGCCGCGGTCGCCCTCGGGGCGCGTGCCTGGGGGCTCTCGTGCGCCAGCAGTGGGTGGCGCTCGCGTTCGCGGCGGGCGCGATCGCGCTGCTCCAGCTGGCGGCGGCGCGGCGCGCGTGGCCGCGCCTGTCGCCCCGGCGCGGTCCGCGCGGATGGTGCTAGAATGCCCGGGCCATGAAGTTCCTGTGCCTCGACTGCGACGCGCCGATGAAGCTCCACGAGACGACGGGTCCCGACGAGGGCTCGCTCAGCGTCACCTTCCGCTGTCCCGAGTGCGGCTTCCGCGTGGCGATGCTGACCAACCCGTTCGAGACGCAGATGGTGAAGAGCCTCGGCGTCAAGGTCGGCGCGCCCGCGGGGCCCGCGCAGCCGTTCGAGCAGCTCCGGAGCGCGCTCGCGCGCCCGCGCCCCGACGCGTTCGCCGGCGCCGCCGGCGAGGCGGCCGCGGCGGCGGGCCCCGGCTGCCCGTTCGCCGCGACGGTCAACGAGGGCGCGGCCGCGCCGCCCGCGGGGCCGCCGTGGACGCCCGAGGCCGAGGCGCGGATCGAGCGCATCCCCGCGTTCATCCGGCCGATGGCGCGCCGGGCGATCGAGCGCTGGGCCGCCGAGCACGGCCGCGCCACGATCGACGCGGGGGTGCTGGACGAGGCGCGCGGCGCCTTCGGGATGTAGAGCGCGATGACGAAATCGGACCTCGTCGTGCGCATGGCGCAGGCGGCCGGCTGGCCGAAGGCCGCGACCGAGCGCGCGCTCCGCGCGATGCTGGCGGGTGTCCGCGCCTCGCTCAAGCGCGGCGATCCCATCACGCTCGTCGGCTTCGGCACCTTCTCGGTCGCGCGGCGCAAGCCGCGGACGATGAAGAACCCGCGCACCGGCCAGTCGGTCACCGTCGGGGGACGGACCCCGCGCTTCAAGCCGTCCAAGGAGCTCAAGCAGGCCGTCCGCTGACCGGTTTTTGCTTGCTGGCCGCGCCGGCCGCTCGCTAGAATGGCCCCAGTGCAGCCACCGCGCCTCCTCGCCTCGCTGGCGCTCTGCGCCGTCGTGCTGGCTCCCCTCGCCGCCTCCGCGCAGAACGGGCGCGCGGCCGCGGTGAACGGCCGGCCGCTCGTGCTCTCCGCCGAGGCCGTCCTGCTGCTCGACCCCGACGGCCGCACGCTCTACGCGAAGAACCCCGAGGAGGACCGCGCGCCGGCGAGCCTCGTGAAGCTCATGACGCTCTACCTCGTCTACGAGGACGTCGAGGCGGGACGCGCCGACCTGGAGGAGCTCGTGCTGGTCAGCGCGAACGCCGCGCAGACGCCGCGCTACCGCATGGGGCTGCGGGCGGGCGAGCACGTGGCGCTGCGCACGCTGCTCGAGGGCGTGGCGATCGCGTCGGCGAACGACGCCGCCACGGCGCTCGCCGAGCGCCTCGGCGGCGACGAGGCGACGTTCGTCTCGCGGATGAACGCCAAGACGCACGTGCTCGGGCTGAGCGGCACGCGCTTCGCGAACGCCCACGGCCTGCCCGACCCGTTCCAGCGGAGCACCGCGCGCGACCTCGCGCAGCTCACCGCGCGGCTCCTCCACGACCATCCGGCGTCGCGGACGCTGCTGGGCGGCCAGACGTTCGTGTTCAACGGCCGCGTGCACACGCGGCACATCCCGCTGTTCAACGACCCGGGCGGCGTGCAGGCGCTCAAGACCGGGTTCACGCTGGAGGCCGGCTACAACCTGGCCGTCTCGGCGTGGCGCAACGGCCAGCAGTTCGTGATGGTCGTGCTCGGGGCGCGCACCCGCGCGCAGTCCTTCCTCGACGCGAAGAAGCTCCTGCACTACGCCTTCGTGGAGGCCGGGCTCGAGCCGGCCGGCGACCGCGCGCGCCCGGAGCCGAAGCGGCCGTCGTTCCGCGCCCGGCGCGCCGCGACGCACTAGCCGCGCCGGCCCGGCAGGAGGACTCCCCAGTGGCGATTCGGGGCTACGTGTTCGACGCCTACGGCACGCTGTTCGACGTCCACTCCGTCGTGGAGGCGGGGCGCGCGCTCACGCCGGACCCGGCGGCGCTGTCCGCCACCTGGCGGCAGAAGCAGCTCGAGTACACGTGGCTCCGTGCGCTGATGGGCCGCTACGAGGACTTCTGGGCCGTGACCGAGGCCGCGCTCCGCTACGCCGTCCGCCGGCTCGGCCTGACGGCGAGCGAGGCGGAGCTCGCGCGGCTCATGGAGGCCTACCTCTCGCTCGCGTGCTTCCCCGAGGTGGGCGCGGCGCTCGCGCGGCTCGCGGGGCGGCCGCGCGCGATCCTCTCGAACGGCGCCCCGCGGATGCTCGCGGCGGCCGTCGCCTCGAGCGGGCTGGGCCGCGACCTCGAGCACGTCATCTCGGTGGACGCGGTGCGGACGTACAAGCCCGCGCCGCAGGTCTACGCGCTCGGGCCCGCGACCCTCGGCGTCCCCGCGGGGGAGCTCCTGTTCGTGTCCTCGAACGCGTGGGACGTGGCGGGCGCGAAGGCGTACGGCTACCGGGTCGCGTGGTGCAACCGGACCGGGGCGCCCGAGGAGGAGCTCGGCGTGCGCGCCGACCTGGTGCTCCGCGGGCTCGACCAGCTACCGGTCTAGGAACTCGTTCGGCTGCTCGAAGACGCCGAGCACGACGCAGCCGTCGGGCGACCACGCCTCGTGCACCGAGCCCGCGCGGCGCCACACGAAGTCGCCCGCGCGGCAGGCGCCGTCCTCGTCCACCAGCGAGCCCTCGAGCACGTAGCTCTGCTCGACGCCGACGTGGCGGTGCGTGGGCAGGCGCGCGCCGGGCGCCATCCGCACGAGCGAGGTCTGCCGCCCCGTCGCGTCCTGGTAGAGCAGCTTCAGCGTGACGCCCGGAAAGCGCGTCGGCTCCCAGGCGATCCGCGAGACGTCGAGGTAGGTCGAGCGCGCCGTCTCCTTGACGATCATGGTGGGCCTCCCGCGCGGAGTGTACAAAAAAAGGCGGCCCGCCGGAAGCGAGCCGCCCGAGACGGTGTGCGGTCGGCGCCGCGCGCCTACTTCTTGCCGGCGAGCTTCCGGCGCTTCACGTAGCCCCAGATCTTCTTCGTCATGTCGGACGGCCCGATCGGCGCGCTCCCGAAGACGGACTCCAGCGTGTCCTTGCACCCCTTGAAGCAGATCGAGTACCCGCCGAACGCCTTCTTCTTCGCCATCTGCCCCCTCCTCCTTGGTGGTGATCGACCACGCGTCCCCTGACTGCCCGGGGGTATTACTACCACATGTACGAGGGGAGGAAAAGGGGAAATACCATCCGTTGGGGCGCCGCGCCCCTCCCAGGAATACCCTGGAGGGGTATCAGGGCGCCCGGGACCCCGCCGCTCAGCGGGCCGTCCAGCCGCCGTCGATGACGAGCGTGTGGCCGGTGACGTACGCGGCCTCGGCGCTCGCCAGGTACGCGGCCGCCGCGGCGACCTCCGCGAGCGTGCCGCGGCGCCCGGCGGGCGTGAGCGCGCGCATCGCGGCGTCGTCGCCGCCCACGCCCCGCATCACGGGCGCGTCGGCGCCGAGGATGCGCGTCGAGTTGGCGCGGAGCGCGGTGGCGATCACGCCCGGGCAGATCGCGTTGACGGTGACGCCCTGCGCCGCGTAGGTGATCGCGAGCTGGCGCGTGAGCCCGACGACGCCGTGCTTGGACGCCGTGTAGGCGGGCCCGCCGCCCGAGCCGACCAGCCCGGCGACCGAGGCGACGTTGACGATGCGGCCGGCCCCGCGCGGCAGCATCTCGGCGAGCGCGCGGCGGCAGGCGAAGAAGCTCCCCGTCAGGTTGATCGCGAGCACGCGCTCCCAGACCGCCGGCGTCAGCTCGTCGGCGGGCGCGTAGCCGTCCAGGATCCCCGCGGCGTTGACGAGGATCCCGAGCGGGCCGAGCTCCCGCACGGCCGCCGCCACCGCGCGATCCACGTCCTCCCAGCGGCTCACGTCCGCCTGGACGAGCGCCGCGCGGCCGCCCGCGGCGCCGATCGCGGCGACGGTCTCGCGCGCCCCCTCGGGCAGGAGGTCCACGACCGCGACGGGCGCGCCCCCGGCGGCGAGCGCCTCGGCGATGGCCCGGCCGATGCCCGAGCCACCCCCGGTGACGACGGCGCTGCCCGCCAGGAGGCTCATCCGAGGAAGAAGCAGATCGTCATTCGGGGCCCTCGCAGTGCGTGATGATAGCACGACCCGAGGGACCCGCCGGGAGCGCGGCGCCGGCGCCGCTTGCTCGCGCGCCCGATCGGGCGTAGCCTACCGTTCGATCGGAGCTTCTTCCACACCCGCGGGAGCTCGGGGAACCGGGCTGAGAGGGCGGCTGGCCGCCGCCGACCGCATGAACCTGACCTGGTTAATGCCAGCGAAGGGAGGCCACATGGCAGCGTCCCGCAAGGTCTACGTCGCCGGGTCCCGTCCCGGCATCCGCGTCCCCGTGCGCGAGATCACCCTGTCGGGGGGCCAGCCGCCCGTCCGGCTCTACGACACGAGCGGCCCCGCCACCGACCCCGACGCCCGGCTCGACGTCAAGCGCGGCCTGCCGCCCCTGCGCCTTGGCTGGATCCGCGAGCGCGGCGACGTCGAGGAGCTCGCCGGCCCGACGTCCGCGTACCGGCGCCTGCGCGAGGAGGACCCGGCGCTCGGCGGCGTCCGCTTCGCGAGCGTGCGCCGCCCGCTCCGCGCCCGGCCCGGCCACCGCGTCAGCCAGCTGCACTACGCGCGCCGCGGCGAGCTCACGCCCGAGATGGAGTTCGTCGCGCTGCGCGAGGGGATCGCCCCCGAGCGCGTGCGCGACGAGATCGCGCGCGGGCGCGCGATCCTGCCCGCGAACGTGAACCACCCCGAGACCGAGCCGATGATCATCGGCCGGAGCTTCCTCGTGAAGATCAACGCCAACATCGGCAACTCCGCGGTCGCCTCCTCGATCGAGGAGGAGGTCGAGAAGATGACCTGGGCGACCCGCTGGGGCGCGGACACGGTCATGGACCTCTCGACCGGCAAGAACATCCACGAGACGCGCGAGTGGATCCTGCGCAACAGCCCGGTCCCGATCGGCACCGTGCCGATCTACCAGGCCCTGGAGAAGGTGGGCGGGAAGGCCGAGGAGCTCACCTGGGAGATCTACCGCGACACGCTGCTCGAGCAGGCCGAGCAGGGCGTCGACTACTTCACGATCCACGCGGGCGTGCTCCTGCGCTACGTGCCCCTCACCGCCCGGCGCGTGACCGGCATCGTCTCGCGCGGCGGCTCGATCATGGCCAAGTGGTGCCTGGCCCACCACCAGGAGTCGTTCCTGTACACGCACTTCCGCGAGATCTGCGAGATCATGGCCGCGTACGACGTCGCGTTCTCCCTCGGCGACGGCCTGCGCCCGGGCTGCCAGGCGGACGCCAACGACGAGGCCCAGTTCGCCGAGCTCGAGACCCTCGGCGAGCTGACCACGGTCGCGTGGGAGCACGACGCCCAGGTCATGATCGAGGGCCCCGGCCACGTGCCGATGCACCTGATCAAGGAGAACGTGGACCGGCAGCTCGCGGTCTGCCACGAGGCGCCGTTCTACACGCTGGGCCCCCTCGTGACCGACGTGGCGCCCGGCTACGACCACATCACCTCGGCGATCGGCGCCGCGATGATCGGCTGGCTCGGCACCGCGATGCTCTGCTACGTCACCCCCAAGGAGCACCTCGGGCTGCCGAACCGGAAGGACGTCAAGGACGGCGTGATCGCCTACAAGATCGCCGCGCACGCCGCGGACCTCGCCAAGGGCCATCCGCGCGCGCGCGAGTGGGACGACGCGCTCTCCCGGGCGCGCTTCGAGTTCCGCTGGGCGGACCAGTTCGACCTCTCGCTCGACCCCGAGACCGCGCGCGAGTTCCACGACGAGACGCTGCCGGCCGAGGGCGCGAAGCTCGCCCACTTCTGCTCGATGTGCGGACCGCACTTCTGCTCGATGAAGATCACGCAGGAGGTACGGGACTACGCGGCGACGGCGGGCGTCGCCGACGACGCCGCGGCGCTCGCGCGGGGGCTCAGGGACAAGGCCGAGGAGTTCCGGAAGACGGGCGGCGAGGTCTACCGCCCCGCCTGAGCGCGGCGGCCGCCGGCCAGCGCGTCTCTCGACCGGGCCCGCAGAGCCCGCCACGCGCGCATGGCGCCGTGAAGCCACGCCACCGGGACGAACACGAGCTGGGCGACGAGCATCACGAACGAGAAGAGGTAGAGGCCCATCATGCCCGCCATCCCGCCGTGCAGGACGACCGCGCCCAGCAGCGCGAAGGGGCGGCTCTGCCGGCCCCAGACGAGGAACGCGTAGGCGACCTCGAAGAACATCGTGAAGTAGGTCAGCAGGTTGACGATCCAGAAGTTCCGCGCCAGCCACCCGACCGGCACGTTCGCGAACTCGTGGTTCGTCAGGGCGACCCACACGGCATAGCCCTGCCACCAGCTGTCCCCGTGGACCTTCTCCACCCCGGCGAAGAACATGATCGCGGCGAGCTGGATCTGGAGCAGGCGGACGCAGGCGCCGCGCCAGCGGCTCCCGTCCTGGTCGAGCGCCGCGGCGCCCCGCGCTGACCCCGGGAGCCGCGCCAGGCGCCGGCGATCGAGGCTGGCGGCACGACCGAGTGGCGCCAGGCAGAGGACGAACAGGAACCCGGCCAGGACGCTGTCGACCCCGTACTGGACGACGGGACTGCGGTGGGCGTAGGAGAGGTGGCCGGCGAGCACGGCCCACTTCGCCCAGGACGTCCGCCAGCCGAGCGTGAAGGCCGCGCAGGCGGCCAGGAAGACCGCGTGGAACAGGAGGAGCGGCCGGCCGGCCGGAACGAGGAACAGGAGCGACCACCCCCAGCGGTTGTCCGCGAGCGAGGTGACCGACTCGCGCGACACCCAGCCGGCGTCCGCATAGAGCGCGGCCAGGTGGCCGCTGGTGAAGCCGTAGCCGGCGAGCAGGGCCAGACCGAGGCCGATCCGGACGATCTCGAGCGGCAGCGCCGGCGTCTCGCGGAACCAGAGCCGGCACCAGCCCGACACCACGAGCCGTCCCGCGGCGAGCGCGAGCCTCACGGGCGCCCGCGCGCCGGGGCGGCGCAGGGCAGCGGCGGGAGCGTCTGGGTCTCGATGGACGCCTCGTCCAGCGGGCGGTGTCCGGCCACCCAGGCCTCGGGGGTGATCCGGAGCTGGCGGCGGACGTGGAAGGTCACGCTGAGCGGCCCGAGGCCGGCGTGCTTCGCGCACAGGTACCGCGCGGCGCTCGCCACGTGCCGCGGGTGTTCCGGCCGGATGGCCCGGTACACGTTGCTGAGCCGGAAGTAGGCGAGGCTCGTCCGCCGAAGGTCCTCGGTCAGGCGGAAGTCGTGCCGGCCGGCGGCGCTCTCGACCGTGTAGCGCACCAGGCGTCCCGGATCGGGGTTGGGCGCGAAGAAGTTCCAGTCGTTGTCGAGGAAGAGCGCCGCGAGGTACGGGTGGACGATCGGGTGGACCCGTCCGGTGAGATAGGACGCGGGGAAGGGCGCGACGAGGAGGGCGAGGGTGTGCCACGCCAGGAAGAGCGAGGCGCCGACGCAGGCGACGCCCCGGAGCGCCCGGCGGGCCTTCGCGATCGTCTCCGCTCCGGGCCCTCGGCGCTAGCGCCCGGGCATCGAGGGCGCGGCCTTCCGCTGCGAGCCCTGGCTGCCCGACAACAGCTTGGTCTCCCCCTGCACCTGCGAGGGCGCCGCGCCCCCCGGCACGGACGGCGTCTGCTTCCGCGCCGCGCCCTTGCCGCCCATGAGCAGCTTGGTCTCGCCTTCGACGCGCGAGGGAAGCGGCGCGACTCCCGTGAGGCTCAGGCTCCGCACCCCGGGGATGCGGCCCTTGAGCTGCTCGAGCTGGGGCCGGTGCTCGGGCGTGGCGATCCCGGACAGCTCGACATGGCCGTTCTTGACGCCGACCTTCATCTTGCAGTCCGCACAGCCCCCGAGGCTCGCCGCCACCGCCTCCCTGACCTTGAGGGCCAGGTCTCGATCCGCCCCCGGCCGGAGCGCGGGATCGATTTCGACCGTCCCCGCGGACGCGGCCGACGCCACGAGCAGCCCCGCGAGCCCCGCACACCGACGCACGACCTTCCTCAGCGTCATCGCAGCCTCCCTCCCGCGACACCCGAAAGGCGCGCGGCCGTCATCATATCAGCCTTCGAGCGGGCCGAAGCGCTCGACCCGCCGTGACGCCGGGGCGTTCTTTCCGGAAACTCAGTCGTCTTCCGGCACGATTTGATGCGTCGTGCGGATTGATTTTCTCTTGACAACGTGCGACGCGGGGCCAATAGTTCGCGCCGTCGCGGCTCCTCGTCCACTCACGGTTGTCTTCGTCGAGGCCGGGGCCGCAAGGGGCAGCCGGTATGGGCTGGAGAGGCTCCGGGGACCTTGGACCCGGCAGGCAGCAACGGACTCGGGAGAGCGCCCAGCGGGGCGACCCCCTGCGTTGTGCGGGCTTCGCGCTCCTGCTCGCCGCCGCGCTCCTCTCGCTCGTCACTCCCGTCCTGGCCGCGCACCCCCAGGACTCGCAGGACCCGCCCACGCACGAGCGAGCGGTCTTGGAGACGCCCGACGCCGAGCAGAACGCCTGCATCCGCGCCGGGCGCCGCGCGTGGGAGCCCGGCGCCGAGCAGGTCGTCGTCACCGCTCAGCCGGCCGCCACCGAGGGCGCCCTCGCGATCATCCCGAGCCTGACGGGCACGACGCTCGGCGAGGGCGAGGAGCAGCTTCCGGCCCCGGTCGTCCCGGAACGGATCAAATGGGACAAGCGCGGGGCGGCCTGAGATGAGACCCCTCCGCCTCGTCGCCCTCCTCGCCGCCTTGCTCGCCGCCCCCGCCGCCGCCCAGGGACCGCTCCCGGCGCCGGTCTCCCGCTGGAGCTTCGACGAGGCGGGCGGGAGCGCGGTGCTCGACGCCACGGGCACCGGCAACACCGGCGCGCTCGTCGGCATCGTGACCCGCGTGCCGGGGCTCATCGGCAACGCGGTCAGGTTCGACGGGCCGGTCGGGCGCGTCGAGATCCCCTCGAGTCCGAGCCTGGTGAGGTCGGGTGGGCACGTGACGTTCGAGGCCGTCGTCTACGTCGACGGACCCGCCCCCGCCGCCAACGCCGCGGCGGACGGGCTGAACGTGATCGCCGCCAAGACGCAGAGCGGCTTCCACGAGTACGGCTTCTTCCTCCAGTCGGGCACCGCCACCGTGGTCTGGACCGTCGCCGACGACGGCGGCAACGGCCGTCTGGCCGCGCCCGCGCCCCTCAGCCTCAAGCGCTGGCACCACCTGCTCGGCACCTACGACGGCGACCTCCAGAAGCTCTACGTGGACGGCGCCCTCGTCGCCTCGGCCGTTCGCGGGCCCGATTTGCTCGACGGCTCCGGGCCCGTCGTGGTCGGAGACTACGCGGCGCTCGACTTCCTGCAGGGGCCGATTTTCGGCACCGTGGACGTGGCCGCCGTCTACGACGAGCCCGTGGACGCGGCCACCGCGCGGGCGCTCGCCCAGGCGGCGCTGAACGTCCGCGGCTACGTGAGCAACCTGGCCGGCGCGAGCGTGTCGGTGATCGATCCGGCCACGGGCAGCCTCCTCGCCACCATTCCGGTCGGGGCGGAGCCGCACGGCGTGGCCCTCACGCCGGACGGCACGCGGGCCTACGTGGCCAACTTCGCGGACGACACCGTCTCCGTGATCGACACGCGCAGCAACATGGTCGTCGGAACGCTCTTCGGATTTTCGGGCCCCGTGAGCATCACGATTGCCGCCGACGGCAGCCGCGTCTACGTGGCGAGCCGCTCGGGCGACTTCGTCACCGTCCTCGACGCGGCCACGAACGGCGTCCTGCAGACCGTCTTGCTGCCCCCCGGGTCGCGGCCGTCGTTCATGGCGCTCTCGCCCGACGGTGACCAGCTCTGGGTCACCCACGAGCTCGACGCCGGCATCTCGATCGTGGACACGGCGACCTACGCGGTCACGTCCGCTTCGCCGCCGGGGCCGGCCGCCGAGATCGCGCTCGCGTCCGACGGCGCCCGCGCCTACGCGACGGGCTTCTTCCACGACCAGCTCTGGATCATCGACACCCTGAGCCTCACGACGCTCTCGCTCCCCGTCGGCGTCGCCCCGCACGGTGTCGCGCTCACGCCCGACGGCGCCCGCGCCTATGTGGCGAACCGGGGCACGACCGACCTGGTCCCCGTCCTGTCGAACAACACGGTGTCCGTGATCGACACCGCGACGGCCACCGTGCTCACGACGATCAGCGCCGGGCTCGGGTTCGGTCCGGAGTCGGTGGCGATCAGCCCGGACGGCACGCGCGTCTACGTGACCGCGCTCTTCTCCGACAGCGTGTCGGTCATCGACACGGCGAGCAACACCGTCGTCGGCACGATCCCGGTGGGCGCGATGCCCGCCCACATCGCCCTCGGCCCCGCCGCCGCCCTGGCGCCGCCGCCGCCGGTCACCACCGGCGCGATCCTCGGCCACGTGCGCGACAACTTCGGCAACCCGATCGGCGGCGCCACCGTCCAGCTCAACGCCGACCTCGTCGGCGGCACCTATGCGACCGTCACGACCGCGGTGGACGGGAGCTACGCCTTCTCCGGCGTGATCCCGGGGACGTACCGGGTCAGCGCCCAGGCCGACGGCTACGCGACGCAGTGGTACAACGGCAAGTCGGTCCACCACCTGAGCGACCACGTCGGCGTCACCGCGGGTGCGACGACGAGCGGCATCGACTTCGCGCTCGTCGCGGGCGCCGGCGGCATCGGCGGCCGCGTGACCGACGGGGCGGGCAACGGCCTCGCGGGCGTCCCCGTGAGCATCCACCTGGCGACCGGCGGCTACGTGCTGAGCGCGCTCACCGACGCCGCCGGCTACTACACGACCGGGCTGCGCCTGGGTCCGGGCTTCTACAAGGCGCAGGTGGACACGAACGGCTTCGTCCAGCAGTGGTACAGCGGCGCGGCGACCTTCGACACGGCGAGCGCGATCCCCGTGTCGGGCGGCAGCGTCACGCCCGGCGTCGACTTCGCGCTCGCCGGGGGCGCGGCGCGCATCGCCGGCACCGTGACGCTGGCGGGCTCCGGCGCGCCGCTCGCCGGCATCCAGATCGACGTCCTCGACGCCGCCACGAGCGCGGGCGTGGCCGGGGCGCAGACGGGCCCGGACGGGACGTACGCGACGAACCAGAGCCTCGCCCTCGGGCCGTACCTGGTCCGCGCGAGCGGCCCGGGCGTGGAGCCGCAGACGCTCGGCCCGTTCATGCTCGCGGCCGGCACGACGCTCACGGTCGATTTCGTGATGGCGCCGGGCGGGACCATCACGGGCACCGTGCGCCGCGCCGCCGACTTCGCGCCCGTCGCCGGCGCGATCGTCGAGGTCTACGACGCCGTCTCGGGCCTCTGGGTCGCCGGCAGCTTCATCACGCAGGCCGACGGGAGCTACGCGACGACGGGCCTCGCCCCCGGGCAGTACAAGGTCCGCGCGCGGACGCTCTCCGGGCTCGCGGCCCGGTACTACGTGGACTCGGCGACGATCGCCGGGGCGACGCCGGTCACCGTGAGCGCGGGCGCGACCACGCCCGGCGTGGACTTCGCGCTGGCGGCGGGCGGCGGCATCGTCGGCACGGTGACGAGCGGTGCCACGCCGCTCGGCGCCGTGAGCGTCGAGGTCTACGACTTCGCGACCAACGCGTGGCTCGATGCGGCCCAGACGGCGCCCGACGGCACGTACACGTTCGAGCGGCGCCTCGCGCCCGGCGCCTACAAGGTCCGCGCGCGCGCCGCGGGCTACGCCACCCAGTTCTCGAACGGCGCGCAGGCCTTCAACGCGGCCGCCGGGGTCGTCGTGGCCGCCGCCGTCGACACCCCCGTGAACTTCGACCTCACGCCGGGCCGCTCGATCACGGGCACGGTGCGGAGCAGCGGGATCCCGCTGGCCGGCGCGCTCATCGGCGTCTACGACAGCAACAACCAGTGGGTCGAGGGCTTCTTCACCTCGGGAGCCGACGGCACGTACACGACCGAGGGCCGGCTCAAGGGCGGCGTGAGCTACAAGGTCCAGGCGCAGCTCTCCGGCTACGCCACCCAGGTGTACAACGGCCAGCGCGCCGTCAACGCGGGCACCCTCGTGGCCGTGGGGGCGACCGATGTCGGCGGGATCGACTTCGCGCTCGTGCCGGGCGGCGGCTTCACGGGCACGGTCCGGGACACGTTCGGCAACGCGATCGCCGGGGCGATCGTGGACCTCTTCGACGCCGTGTCGGGCGCCTTCCTGCAGGGCGGCTTCGTCACCCGGGCCGACGGCACTTACGACACGGGGCGCCTGCTCACGGGGAGCTACAAGGTCAAGGCCCGGGTCGTCGCGCCGCAGTCGTTCGTGGACACGTTCCACACCACCGTGGTGGACGGCAGCGGGCTCGACCTCCGCACCGCCACGACGGTGACCGCCGTCGCCGGCACGGACCTGCCGAGCGTGGACATCGCCCTGCCGCCGGGCGGCAGGATCGCGGGGACGATCCGCACCCGTGGCTCGGGCCTCGCGATCGCCAACGCCCTCGTGGTCGCGTCGCGGCTCCAGGCCAACAACTTCTCCGGCACCTTCTCCACCCGGACGGACGCGACCGGCGCCTACGAGCTCCGGGGGCTGCGCGACGGCGAGTGGGTCCTGCGCGTCGAGGCCGCCGGCCACCAGGTGGGCCACCACAGCGGCAGTCCCGACGCCACCGTCCCGGACAACGCCGCGGCCACGCCCATCAAGATCACCGGCGCCGGCACCGTGAGCGCCGTGGACCTGAACCTCGCGCCGGGGGGCGGGAGCATCAGCGGCCGCGTGACGCGGATCGGGAGCGGCACCCCCGTGCCCACCAATACGCAGGTCCAGGCCCTGATCGGCGCGGGCAGCGTGTTCCCGCGCGCCAATTTCGTCACCGGGGCCGGCACCGACGGCAACGGCAACTACACGATCTCGGGCCTGCCGCCCGGTCAGTACCTGGTCCAGGCTGCGAGCACGGGCGCGACGGCCGTGGGCTGGTATCCGACCGAGGCGATTTCCGCCGCCTCGGCGTTCTCGGTCACCGTGACGGACGGCGCGACGACGGCCGGCATCGACTTCGCCGTGCCGACCTCGCTCCGGACCATCAGCGGCACGGTCAGGGACACGAGCGGCAACCCGATCCGCTTCGGCACCGTCGGCGCCGTCAACCCGTTCTTCCAGTTCACCATCCGCGGCGCGGCGCTGAACGGCGACGGCACCTACACGATCGGCGGCCTGCCGCCCGGCAAGTATCTCGTCCGGGCGACGACCGAGACGACCTACGAGCAGCGGATGTACCCCGACGAGACCGTCGTGCCCGCGGGGACGCCGGTGGACGTCACCGTGGCCGGCCAGAGCGGGATCGATCTCGTCCTGCCCGCCACCGGCAGCACGATCGCCGGGCGCGTGCTGACCCTGAGCGATCCCGACAACCCGCTCTCGCCGCTGGTCCCGGTGCCCGGCGTGCAGGTCAGCGTGCGCAACTTCACCGACAACAACGCCGGGAGCGCGATCACCCAGCTCGACGGGACCTACCTCGTCCGCGGCGTGCCACCGGGCGAGTACAAGCTCCGGATGCAGAACGGCCCCGACACCCTCCGGACGCCTCACGGCCCGGGCTTCACGATCCGCTACTACACCGCGAGCGGCACCGGCGCGGCCATCTTCGACGACGCAAGCTTCGTCCACGTCGACCCGGGCTCGACCGTGACGGGCATCGACCTCACCGTTGCCCCGGCGACGGGGCGCATCACCGGCACGGTGACCGCCGAGGACACGGGCGCGGCCGTGGTCAACGGCGCCGTTGCGATCCGCGAGTCCACGAGCGGCGCGATCGTCGGGACCGCGGTGACGCGGGCCGACGGGACCTTCGTCGTGGACAACCTCGCCCCCGGCAGCTACAAGCTCCGCGCCTCGGCACCTGGCTTCGCCGCGCAGTGGTGGTCCGGCCAGGACACGCGCGAGGCGGCCGACGAGATCGCGGTCGCCGCGGGCACGGTCGGCGGCGTCGACTTCGTCCTGACGCCGAGCCAGGCCGCCTTCAGCGGCTTCGCGTTCGACACGGCCAGCCAGCCGCTCAGGGACGTCGCGATCACGCTCTACGACGCCGCGACCTTCGGCGTGGACGCCGACGGCCTGGTGACCGGCTTCGTCACGGGCGTGGGCGTCACCGACTCCCAGGGGCGCTTCGTCGCCGACAACATCAAGCCCGGCAGCTACCTCGCCCTGGCCCGGGCGCTGGGCTACGCGCGCGTGTACCACGGCCAGCGACCCGACGCCGCCAGCGCCGCGCTCTTCCCGATCACCGTGACGAGTCCGCCGGGTCCGGACGCGCCGTCGGTGACCTTCACCATGACGCGCACGTCCGACGTCCGGGGGACGATCAGCTACACGGGCCCGCAGGTTGGGGCGCTCAGGATCGGCCTCTTCTGCGACCCCGGGCTGACGGAGCGCGTGTACGGTCTCGTCGTCCCGTCGCCGGTCTTCCCCCAGGCCTACCAGTTCGGCTCGCCCGCGCCCGACACCCGCGGCCTCCTGCCCGCGGCCGTCGCCTGCCCGGCGAGCGAGGCGTACTTCGTGGCCGCGTTCGTGGACAGCACCCCCAACGGCGCGCGGGACGCGACCGAGCCCGCGGGCGCGGTCGGCGGCGTGCCGCTGGCGGAGAACGCCACGGCCAGCGGCACCGACCTCACGCTGACCGACCCGGCCGTCACCTTCGCCGACGTCTCCATCACCAAGACGGCGTTCCCGATCGTGCCGATCCTGCTCGGCGGTCAGCTGACCTACACGCTGACCGTCGGCAACGCGGGACCCGGCATCGCCAGCGGCATCGCGCTCTCCGATCCCCTGCCCGCCGGCACGGCCTTCGCCGCGATCAGCGTGCCCCAGGGCGTGTGCGTCACGCCGCCGGTGGGCGAACCTGGCACCGTGAGCTGCGCCCTCGGCGCCCTCGTCGCCGGCGCGAGCAAGACCGTCACGCTCACCGTGGCGACGACCGCGACGGGCTCCATTGACAACACGGCCACGGTGACCACGACGTCCACCGATCCGAATGGCGCCAACAACAGCGCGAGCGCTCCCGCCTCCGTCTTCGAGACGGGACGCATCACCGGCCGGGTCACCGCCACCGACGGCGTGTCGCCGATCGCCGGCGCCTTCGTCGAGGTGTTCGACGCCGGCACGGGCGCCTGGGTCGCCGGCGGCATCGTCACGGCCGGCGACGGGACCTACACGACCGGCGAGCTCACCCCGGGGCAGTACAAGGTCCGCGCCAGCGCGTCGATCCCCGGCCTCGCCGCGACGTTCTACGCGGGCGCCCCGAACCTGACCCTGGCGACGGCGGTGACGGTGACGACGGGCGCCACGACGCCGAATGTGGACATCGCGCTCGCGGCCGGCGGCGGCATCGTCGGCACCGTCAGCAGCGGCGGCACGGCCATCGCGTTCGCGGGCATCGAGGTCTACGACGCCACGACCGGCTTCTGGGTGGACAGCACCCAGACCTCGACCGACGGGCTGTACACGTTCTCGCAGCGCCTGGCGCCCGGCACCTACAGGGTCCGCGCGCGGGCGAGCGGCTACGCGACCGTGTTCTCGAACGGCGTGCAGGCGTTCAGCGCGGCGGCGAACGTCCTCGTGGCCGCCGGCGCCGACACCACGGTGGACTTCAACCTCACGGCGGGCCGCTCGATCACGGGCACGGTGGCGAGCGGCGGCGTCCCACTGCAGGGCGCCTGGATCACCGTCTTCGACGCCAACAACCAATGGGTCGAGGGCGTGGCTTCCGCGGCCGATGGCACGTACACGACCGAGGGGCGCCTGCTGCCCGACCGAAGCTACAAGGTCCAGGCACAGCTCGACGGCTACGTCACCCAGGTCTACAACGGCCAGCGCACGCTCGGCGCCGGCACTCTCGTGGCCGTGGGCACGACCGACGTCGCCGGGATCGATTTCAGCCTGGCGCAGGGCGGCGGCTTCAAGGGCACGGTCAGGGACACGAACGGCACCCCGATCGGCGGGGCGATCGTGGATCTGTTCGACCCCGTGACGGGCTTCTTCCTCGCGGGCGGGCTCCCCACGGCGGCCGACGGCACCTACGACACCGGCCGGATCCTCGGCGGTGCCTACAAGGTGAAGGCCCGCGTCCCGGCGCCCCTGTCTTTCGTGGATACCTTCCACACCACCGTGCCCGACGGCAGCGGCGTGGACCTCAGGACGGCGACGACGGTGACGGCCGTCGCCGGCCAGGACGTCCTCGGCGTGGACATCGCGATGCCGCCGGGCGGGCGGATCAGCGGGACGATCCGGACGCGCGGCACGCTGGCGCCGATCGCCAACGCGTCGGTGTTCGTGGGGCGGGTCGCGGCGAGCAACTTCTCCGGGGCCTTCTTCGTGCGGACCGACGCCGCCGGCACCTTCGAGGTCCGCGGGCTGCGCGACGGCGAGTGGACCGTCCGCGTCGAGGCGGCCGGCCACATGGTCGGCTACTCCAGCGGCGTCCCGGACGCGCCCGGCCCCGACGGCGGTGTGGCCCTGCCGATCGCGATCAGCGGCGCCGGCACGGTGAGCCCCGTGGACCTGCACCTGACCCCGGGTGGAGGCCGGATCAGCGGCCGCGTCACGCGGAGCGGCGGCGGCGCCGTGCCCGCGGGCACGCAGATCCAGGCCCTCATCGGCGCTGGCAGCATGTACCCGCGGGGCAACTTCGTGACCGGCGTCGGCACCGACGGCAACGGCAACTACACGATCTCCGGGCTCCCCCCGGGCGTCTACACGCTCCAGGCCGTCGGCAACCAGTTCGCGAACGGCACGGCGATGGGCTGGTACCCGACCGCGGCGACCTCGCCCGCCTCGGCGGTGCCCGTCACCGTGGTGGACGGCGCCACGACCGCGGGCGTGGACTTCTCGGTGCTCGGCCTGACCGGCGGCGCCTCCCCGCGGACGATCAGCGGCACCGTGCGGGACGTGAACGGCAACCCGATCCGCTTCGGCACCGTCGTCGCCATCGATCCCTTCTTCCAGTTCGGGATCCGGGGCACCGCGCTGAACGGCGACGGGACCTACACGATCCCGACCCTGCCGCCCGGCAGGTACCTCGTCCGCGCGCAGACCGAGACGACCTACGAGCAGCGGATGTACCCGGACGAGACCGTCGTGCCCGCGGGCTCGCTCGTGGACGTCACGGCGGGCAACCAGGTCGGGATCGACCTCGCGCTGCCGGCGACGGCGGGGACGATCCAGGGCCGCGTCATGACCCCGAGCGATCCGGCCAACCCGCTCTCGCCGCTGGTCCCGGTGCCCGGCGTGCAGGTGAGCGCGCGCAGCTTCTTCGACAACAACGTCGGGAGCGCCATCACCCGGCTCGACGGAACCTACCTGATCCGCGCGCTGGCGCCGGGCGACTACATCATCCGGATGCAGAACGGCCCGGACACGGTCCGCGAGCCGGCCGGGCCGGGCTTCGCGATCCGCTACTACACGGCGAGCGGCACCGGGGCGGCGATCTTCGACGACGCGAGCTTCGTCCACGTCGCCGCCGGCCAGAGCACCACGGACATCGACCTCGTCCTCGCCCCGGCAACGGCGAGCCTCGCGGGCACCGTGACCGTGCAGGGCACCGGCGCGCCCGTGGTCGGCGGCGCCGTCTCGATCCGCGAGGCGGCCTCCGGCGCGGCCGTCGCGGTCGCGGTGACCCGGGCCGACGGCTCGTTCCTCGCCAACAACCTGGCGCCCGGCAGCTACATGCTCCGCGCCTCCGCGCCCGGCTACGCCGCCCAGTGGTCGTTCGGCAAGGACACGCTGACGGCGGCCGACGCGATCACGGTGACGACCGGCGCCGTGAGCAACGCCAACTTCGTCCTGACGCCGAGCCAGGCCGCCTTCACCGGCCGGGCCTTCGCGACCGACGGCGAGCCGCTCAGGAACGTCGGCATCGTGCTGTTCGACGCCGCGACCTTCAGCCTGGACGCGCTCGGGCGGACGACGGGCTTCGTCACCGGCACCAACGTGACGGACTCCCAGGGCCGCTTCATCGCGACCAATATCAAGCCGGGCGCCTACGTCGCGCAGGCGCGCGCGCTCGGCTATGCGCGGGTGTTCGCGGGCGGGCGTCCGGACGCGGCAGGGGCGCTGCTCTCGACGATCACGGTGACGAGCCCGCCGGACCCGGACGCGCCGGCGGTGAACTTCAACATGGCGCTGACGGCCGACATCCAGGGGGCAATCGCCAACGCCGGCACGCAGACCGGCGCGCTCAGGATCGGCCTCTTCTGCGACGCCACGCTGGTCCAGCCGGTGTACACGCTTGCGATCCCGGCGCCGAGCTTCCCGCAGGCTTACCAGTTCGGCCGGCCGGGCCCGGACACCCGCGGCCTGCTGCCGTCGAGCCTCGCCTGCCCGGTGAGCCAGCAGTACTTCGTCGGCGCGTACGTGGACACGAACTCCAATGGGGTGCAGGACGCGACGGAGCCGTCCGGCACGTTCGACGGCGCGACCGCGGTCGGGGTGGCCGTGGCGGAGGGCGCGACGCTCGTGGGCCGCGACTTCGCGCTCGTCGAGGATCTCGGCGCCGGCGGCACGACGACGACGGCCCTCGCGATCGTCTCGACCTACGTGCCGGCGGGCGGCGGGCTGGCGACGCTCGGCGACATCCGGATCGACGAGCACGGCGCGCGGGCCCTGTCGACGGCGGGCCGCATCCGGGTGACGCTGCCGGGCGGCCTCGCGTTCTCCATGCTCCCCGTGGTCTCGACCGGGCCGAGCTGGGGCCTCGGCATCGTCCAGACCGGCCCCGACGCCCCGCGGCTCGAGAGCAGCGGCGCGGTGTTCTCGTTCGCCCTCGCGTCGCGCTCGAGCGGCGGCGCCGCGTCCATCATCGTTTCCGGGATGCTCGTGACGGCCTCGACGGGCTTCGTCCCCGACGGCGCTGCCGTCCCCGTCTCCGTCGCGGTCGACGCGAGCCTGCCGAACGGGCTCACGCCCGAGTCGGTCCAGGTCGCGATCTTCCTCGCGCCCCCGCCCGACCCCGTCTTCACCGGGATCGCGATCGACAGCAACGCGGCGGGGCTCGGCGTGACGCGCACGGTCGTGCTCAACGGCCTCAACTTCGGCCAGCTCGATTTCACGAACTCCGACCTGAGCCTGCGCGACACGATCGACTTCGGCCCGGGCATCACGGTGATCGGGGCGCCCTCCGTCAGCCCCGACGGGAAGCAGATCACGGTCACGATCCAGGTGGATCCCAACGCGGACGCCGGGCCTCGCACCGTGTCGATCATCGACAGGGGCCCGGACGGTCAGCAGACGATCATCACGGCCACGCTGCCCGGCGGCGGCAGCTTCAGCGTGGACCCCCTGCCCGTCGTGACCGCGGCGGGCACGGGCGAGACGGGCGCGGGCCCGCTCTTCGCCGATCTGAAGAAGCAGACGCTCTACGTCGGCGGGAGCAACTTCAGGCCGCCCACGACGACGCCGTCGAACCTCGTCGTCCAGGTGGGCGGTGGCGGGATCACGGTTGACCCGACGAGCGTCGTGTTCCTGTCGGACATGCGCCTCGCGGTCGAGGTGGACGTGGCCGCTGGCGCCGACGCGCTCTCGCCGCGGACCGTGACGGTGACGAATCCCGACCTCGGCACGACCACGAGCGCGGCGATCCTCGCAATCGCGCCGCGCCCGCCCGACGCGCCCGAGGGCCTGCCGGCGCCGAAGAACTCCGGCTCGTCCACGTCGACGACGCCGCCCTCGCTCTCCTCGATCAGCCCGGCCGCCGCGCGCACGGGCGCCTCGGTGACGATCAGCGGCACCAACCTGGGGAGCGCGACGGCGAGCAAGGTCACGTTCACGGCGGCGAACAACGCCAAGGTCACGGTGAGCCCGACCAGCGGCGGCGCCTCGAGCCTCGCGGTGCTGGTCCCGGCGACGGCGGTGGACGGCCCGGTGACGGTCGCGAACGGCACGCTCCAGAGCAGCAACTCGCTCGCGTTCACGGTCACGAACCCGCGGCCGTCCGGGGTGAGCCCGGGCAGCGCCTTCCAGGGCGACACGCTCACGCTCGACGTCACCGGCACCAAGTTCCAGAGCGGGATGACGGTGCAGCTCAGCCCGTCCACCGGCGCGACGCTCGGCGCGGTGATCTTCGTGGACGCGACCCGCGTCCGGATCCCCGTCACGCTCGCCGCGAACGCACCGACCGGGCTCAGGAGCGTGGTCGTCACGAACCCCGACGGCGGCACGGCAACGCTCGCCAACGCGTTCGAGGTGAAGCTCAGATCGGCGACGACGATGACGCTGGCCCTGCGGCGGGCCGACGGCACGCCGCTCGACGTCCCGGCCTGGCTCCCCAGCGTGGACGGCGTCAGCGTCACGCTCGACGCGACCGGCCGGTGCACGGCCAAGACGGTGACGCCGACCCTCCTGATCGTGGAGGCCCAGCTCGCCGGCACGTCGCTGCCGCCGCAGCTCACGTTCACGATCACGCCGTCGGCGATCAAGGGCACCGCGGCGAACGAGGACTGCGAGATCGACCCCGTGACGCTGCTGCCGACCGCGGTCCCGACCAACGACTTCGGCATCGGCCAGGTCGCAACGATGCCGAGTCTCACCGCCCCGCTCTCCGTGACCGTCGGCGGCGCCAACGGCGTCTACCAGGCCCAGCTCGCCTCCTGGGACTGGGGTGGCAAGGTGCGCATCGAGGTGACGGACAGCCCGACCTCGCCGACGGTGGCGGGCAGCCTGCGGCTGCCGGTGGACGCGGACGGCGACGACCTGCCCGACGTGTACGAGACCAACCTGGTCGCCGGCGTGGACAACGCCGACGCCACCGGCGTCAACGTCCTCGACGCCGGCAAGCAGGACCAGAACGCCAACGGCCTGAGCGACCGCGACGACCGCTTCGCGCGCGACGGCCTCACGAACTTCGAGAAGTACCGCGGCGTGTACCTGCGCGGGCCGCTCAACGGGACCGCGAGCGGGCCGATGCTCGACCACGTCAGGCTCGGCGCGGGCAAGCGGAACCTCTTCGTCCGCGGGCGCGGCTTCAGCACGGACCCGAACGTCCCGGCCGGCTCGTGCGGCGTGGACAACACGGGCAGGCCCATCGCGCAGGACGCCGCGCTCCTCGCGCGGTTCCCGTGCCCGGCCTTCGAGGTGGGCGACGCCTACCGCGAGCTCGGCATCCGGGTGTGGGACGTGGCGGCCTCGTTCACGGGCGCCTCCGTCCTGCCGACCAAATCGTACGCCGACCCGACCAAGCCGACGCTCGACCTGGCGACGGTGACCTACGACGCGGTCAACTGCGCCGGTGGCCAGACGTGCGACCATTCGGGCAAGACCGGCATCCGCCAGTGGCAGTTCCCGACCCTCGGCTACAGCACCTTCGGGTCGGCCACGACGTACGGCGACGCGCGGGTGTTCGCCCGGGCCGTGAAGGGCTACTTCACCGACCGGCCATACCTCCACCAGGAGAACCTGACGGGCAAGTACCTGCCCATGGCCACCACCGGCGGGGTCCCGATGCTCGCGCCCGTCACGACGGTCTGCGACAGCGGCTCGGGGGGCTCGGACAACGGCGTCGCCGACTCGGGTGAGTGCAAGGACGCCGACGGCCTGCTCGGCGGCGACGTCTTCGTGGCGGGGCAGTTCAGCCTCTCCGTGAGCGCGATGGACGTGAACAACGACGACTGCGTCGAGCTGCCGTTCGTCGCCGACCCGACGACGCTCACGGCGTGCGACGCCAGGGCGGCGTCGGCGTCGGGCCCGCAGGCGACCTTCCGCCAGGTGGTGCGCGCGATCGTCACGCACGAGCTGGGCCACGCCCTCGGCGTGAACGTCCACACGACGGACGTGACGGACGTCATGTACCAGTACTCGATCAACTGGACGCGCGACAACCACTTCTCGTCGCAGGCGGGGCAGCTCATCCAGGTCCACAACAAGGGGCTCCAGTGAGCCGCCGGACGCTCGCTCCCCTGCTCGTCGCGCTGGCGCTCGTGCTCGCCGGCGCGGCCGCGGCGCGCGCCCAGGCGCCCCCGGCGGGCCCGCCCCTCAAGGCCACCATCGTGCTCGGGCAGGGCGCGCCCGCCGACGGCGTCTTCCCCGCGGGGGTGCCGGTCCCGATCGTCGTCCAGATCGAGAACGTGAGCGGGGCGGACGTGGCGACCACGGAGGGTTTCTCGTCCACCGATTTCTTCCGCCGCCTCTACTTCGTGGACCCCCAGGGCGGAATCGTCACCAACAAGGTCGAGGAGCAGATCCACACCGACAGCCGCGTGTTCATGTGCCTCTCGCGGCGGGGGGCGCTCCAGCGTCCGGCGATCCCCGTCGCGCCGATCGAGGTGCTGGTCGGGACCGGCCCCGGCGCGCCGGGCAACTTCTTCCGCGAGTACGAGATCGATGACGCGCGGAGGTTCTACGACCTCTCCCGCCCGGGCCGGTACAGCGTCACGGCCCGCATCCCGCTCCTCGTGTTCACGCTCTCCGATCCCGCCGCGGTCATCGACGACTGCGACCAGCTCCCGGGCCTGGTGGCGGCGAACGTCGCGGCGCTGACCGGCCGCGCGGAGTTCACGATCGTGTCCAACACCCTCGAGTTCGAGGTGGACAGCCTGCCGCCGCAGCCGCCAGCGACGACGGCGACGGCGGCGCCGGCCCCGGGCCCGTCGGGCTGGACGCGGCAGAGCGTCACCGTGAGCTTCACGGCCACGAGCCCGAGCAACATCCCCATCCAGCGGATCGTCATCCAGACCTCCGGGGCGCAGCCCGGTGTCCAGGACCTGTCGGGGACGAAGGGCTCCGTCACGATCACGGCCGACGGGCAGACGTCCGTCGCCTTCCACGCCGAGGACATCGCCGGGAACATCGAGGCGACGCAGGTCCTGACGGTGAAGGTGGACGGCACCCAGCCGATCGTCACCTGTGAGGCGCCCGACACGGGCTGGCACGCGACCGACGTCACGCTGGCCTGCACGGCCCAGGACCCCGCCTCCGGCCTCGCGAACACGTCCGACGCCAGCTTCAGCCTCGCGACGGCCGTGCCGGCCGGCACCGAGACCGACGCGGCGACGACGGACGGCCGCACCGTCTGCGACGTCGCGGGCAACTGCGTCACGAAGACCGTCGGCGGGATCAAGGTGGACAAGAAAGCGCCGGCCATGACGCTCACCTCGCCCACGCCCGACGCCGTCTACGACGTGGGCCAGGTGGTGCTCGCCGGCTACGGGTGCACGGACGGCGGCTCGGGCCTCGTGGCCTGCGCGGGCCCGGTGGCCAGCGGCGCGGCGATCGACACGGCGACGCCGGGCGTCACGACCTTCACCGTCAACGCCATGGACGCGGTCGGCAACGCCTCGAGCGCGTCCGTGACCTATCGCGTCGGGTCCCAGGACACGACGCCGCCGGTCCTGACGGTTCCGAGCAGCGTCACCGTGGACGCGACGAGCCCGGCGGGCGCCCTCGTGACGTACGCGGTCTCGGCCACCGACGACGTCACGCCCTCGCCGACCGTCGCGTGCGCGCCCGTGTCGGGGAGCACGTTCCCCATCGGGACGACCACCGTCTCGTGCACCGCGACGGACGCGGCGGGCAACACCACGAGCAAGAGCTTCTCGGTGATCGTCCAGGCGGCGGCGGCCCAGGTCGCCAACCTGATGGACACGGTCAGGAGCTTCAACCTCAAGCAGGGGATCACCAACAGCCTGGACGCGAAGCTCCAGAACGTCGAGGACGCGCTGACCTCGGCCAAGAAGGGCAGCGTCACGTCGACCTGCAACCAGATGAGCGCGTTCATCAACGAGACGAAGGCCCAGTCGGGCAAGGCGCTGACGGTCGACCAGGCCACCCAGCTGCAGTCGGCAGCGACCAGGATCAGGGCCGTCATCGGCTGTCCGTGACCGACCCGGCAACGGAACGGTGAGGAAACGCTCGAGCACCGCGCCGCGCGCACCGCGGCCGATTGAAAGGAGACCACGGATGTCCAGGACAAGAGTCGTCGGGCTTCTGATAATCGCGGCGATGGCCGCGTCGATCCTCGCCCCCGGCCTCGCGAGCGCCGGCGGCGGCTTCGCCCCGCCCCCGCCGGGATTCGTGCTCAACACGACCAAGGACGTGTCGGCCGTCGTCGTGCTGGATCCCCACGGCCCCGTGGTCTTCGGCACCCCGGCGACCGCGACGGGCACGTTCGGCGCGATCACCTTGAACCGCAAGCACTTTGCCCCGGCGTCCGCGGTCTTCAAGGTGCCCGGGTTCGGCAGCCTGGGCGAGCTCGCGCTCGGCTGCGACCTCTCGGCCTCGACCGCACGGTTCGTCACGGTGCCGCTGAACGGCTGGATGTCCCAGGAACTCCTCGAGATTCTCTTCCAGCAGGTCGGGATCACGATCGGACCGCTGACCGCGCCGGTCCTGGTCCCCGCGGTCACGCAGATCGTGAGCCAGCAGTGCTCGCCCGCTCCGCCACCGGACGACACGGCGTTCAACCCTGGCTTCCTGGTCATGGAAGTCAAGATCGGCTTCTTCGCTGCGCCTGGCACGCCGATCCCGAAGTAGGCCGACGGCACGACGGGCGGTGCCGCCGTCTTGCGCGACGGCGGCGCCGCCCCCGTTCCTTCGCTCGATGACGCCTCGCCGTCCACCGGCCGTCGGGCCGCTCGCCCTTCGCGCCCTCGCCCTCGGGGCCCTGGCGCTGACGCTCCTGGCTTGCCAGCAGGCCCCGCTCGAGGGGATCGTCAGCTCGAAGACGTACCGGCCCGAGATCGTCGGGCGCGTGGGCGTGGTCGCGGCGGGGCGGCACTTCGCCGCGGAGGCGGGGCTCCGCATGCTGGCGCGCGGGGGCAACGCCGTGGACGCGGGCGTCGCGGCGACGTTCGCCGCGGCGGTGACCGAGATCTCCCACTTTGGCCTCGGCGGCGAGGTGCCGATCGTGCTCTACCTCGCCGACCGGCGCGAGGCGGTCGTGATCAGCGGCCAGGGCACGGCGCCGGCGGCGGCGTCCCCCGAGGCCTTCCGCCGCTTCCGCTTGATCCCGCCGAACGGCCCGTCGGCCGGGACGATCCCCGCGGTCGTGGACGCGCTCGCGCTGGCGCTCGCCGAGTTCGGCACGCTCTCGCTCGCCGAGACGCTCGCGCCTGCGATCGAGCTGGCCGACGGCTTCCCCTGGTACGACTTCCTGACGCGCTATCTACGGCCCGAGCTGGAGAAGATGTTCGCCTTCCCGAGCGGCGCCCGCGTGTATCTGCCGAACCGGACGATCCCCGCGGTCGGCAGCATCTTCCGCCAGCCGGACCTCGCGCGGACGCTGCGCGCCCTCGTCGAGGCCGAGCGCCAGCACGCGGCGGAGGGCCGGAAGGCCGCGATCTCCGCGGCGCGCGACCGCTTCTACCGCGGCGACGTCGGCCAGCGGATCGCCGCCGCCGTGCAGCAGGCCCAGGGCCTCATGACGGCGGCCGACCTCGCTGGCTACCGGGGCCGCATCGAGCCGCCGACCCGGGGGACCTTCACGACGCGCCACGGGACGTTCGAGGTGTTCAAGACCGGCTTCTGGGGTCAGGGCCCGGTCCTGCTCCAGGCCCTCGGGCTCCTCCAGGGGTTCGACCTCGAGCGGATGGGCCACAACTCGGCCGCGTACATCCACACGGTGACGGAGGCGCTCAAGCTGGCGCTCGCCGACCGCGACGGCTTCTACGGCGATCCCGACTTCGCGAAGGTGCCGACGCGTGGTCTCCTCGCGCCGGCCTACGCGGAGGCGCGCCGCGCCCTGATCGATCCCGCTGTCGCGAGCGCCGAGGTGCGCCCGGGCGACCCCTGGAAGTTCGAGGGCTCGGCCGGGCCCGCGCGCCGGCTCCGTGTCGCGCGCGCGACCCCCGCGAGCTCCGAGGATCGGGCGCTGCCCGAGCTCGACACGACGACCGTCGACGTCGCCGACGCCCGGGGCAACCTCTTCTCCGCCTCGCCCTCGTCGGCGTGGTTCTCGGGCGGCGTGTTCATCGCCGGCGACACGGGCGTGCCGCTCGGCAACCGCATGCAGGCCTTCGTCCTCGAGGCGGGGCACCCGAACGTCGTCCAGAGCGGCAAGCGGCCGCGCACGACGCTGACCCCGACGGTCGTGCTCCGCGACGGCAAGCCCTTCCTGGCGCTCAGCAGCCCCGGCGGCGACACCCAGGAGCAGCAGGCGCTCCAGGTGCTCCTGAACATCGCGGTCTTCGGCATGCGCCCGCAGGAGGCCGTCGAGGCGCCGCGGTTCAACACCGGCCACTACCGGGAGAGCTTCCGCCGGCACGCCTTTCGCGGCGGCGTCCTGCAGGTCGAGAGCCGGATCCCCGCGGGCGTGGTCGAGGCGCTCGAGCAGCGCGGGCACAAGGTGGCGGTCATTGGCTCGTTCATGATGAACACGGGGACGGTCGTGGCCGGCGTGGACCCGGAGCACGGCACGCTCTTCGGCGCCGCGGACGTCCGGCGCCAGCGCTTCGTCGTCGGCTGGTAGGCGGCCGGCTCAGCCCGCCGCGAGCGTCTCGCGCAACCGGCGCGCCCGGTCCGGGCCCTCGAGCGTCCCCAGCTCCTCGAACACGGCGCCCGCGCGCTCGAGGAGCACCCGGGCCGCGGCCAGGTCCCCGCCCGACGCCCTGAGCTCGGCCTGCGCCAGGCGCGTCTTCGCCAGGTCGTTCCGGGCGCCGGCCTCCTCGAGGATGCGCGCCGCCTCCGCCAGCTGGACGCCGGCGGCCGCCGGGTCGTCACCGAGCAGGCACTCGCCGAGCAGGCGCTGCGCCACGCCCTCGGCGTGCCGGTAGCCGAGATCGCGGCTGGCCGCCAGGCCCGACTCGGCGAGGACGCGGGCCTGCTGGCGCTCGCCGTGGCGCAGGTAGCTCTCGGCCAGGAACAGGTCGATGAGCGTCCGCGTATACCGCAGGTTGAACTGCTCGAGCCACGTCGCGACCTCCTCGAGCAGCGCGATGCCCGCTGCGGTCTGGCCCGCCCGCGCCATCCCGAAGCCCTTCATCGCCCGCGCCATCGCCGCGTCGAACGGGATCGGCTTGAGGGCGAGCGCCTCGTCGCAGCAGCGGAGGCCGGTCTCCACCTCGCCCCGCTGGATGTGCGTCGAGCCCGTGCGCCACCAGCCCACGACCTTGAGCCGGAGGTCGTTGACCGCCTCGCCGTGGGCGAGCCCGCGCCGGCAGTACCCGAGGCTCTTCTCCCACTCGCCGATCGCGTTGCACGCCATGCTGAGGCCCCAGAGCGTCCGGCACGCCCACCAGACGTTGCCGCGCGACTCGAAGAAGGCGAGCGCCCGCTCGCCGGTGTCCAGGGCCTCGGGAAGCCGCCCGGCCACCACGTACACGTGGGTGAGACAGCACTCGGCGAACGCGCGCATGTCGTCGAGGCCGGCCAGGTCCGCGAGCGCGGTGGCCTCGGTGCAGTAGGCGATCGGCACCTCGGGGCGCGCGCCCGTGAGGCTGTGGAGGAACCCGGTCCAGCAGAGCCACGCGGCGCGCCGGGGCGGGTCGGCGCCCTCGGTGAGCTGCCGGATCGCCTCGAGAGCCTGGACCTGCTCGGCGTGGCGGCCGAGCGCGAACTTGACCTCCGACTGCTTGACGACCGCGTCGATCCGCCGGAGCCGGTTCTCGTCGCTGTCGGGCATCGCCTCGAGCCGCTTGAGCGCGGCCTCGAAGTGCGCCAGGGCCTCGGCGCTCGCCCAGCGCCGCTGGGCCTTCTCGCCCGCGCGGATCGCCCAGTCCACGGCCTTCGCGGCATCCGTGCTGCGCCCCCAGTGATGGGCGAGCAGCTCGGCCACGTCGTCGAGGCGGTCAGCGTAGAGCATCTCGAGCGCGGCGCCGATCGCCGCGTGGAGCACGCGGCGCCGGCGCTCGAGCAGGCCCGTGTAGACGACTTCCTGGGTGAGCGCGTGCTTGAACGCGTACACGAGGCGGGGCTCGCGGACGTCGGGGAACACGAAGTCCAGGGCGCGGAGCAGGTCGAGGCGCTCGACGACGTCGCGGTCGCCCCCGGCCACCGAGGTCATGAGGTCCACCAGGAAGCGCCGGCCGATGACCGCCGCGGGCTGCAGCGTCGCCTTGAGCGGCTCGGCGAGCCGGTCCACGCGCGCCGCGATGAGGTCGTGGATCGTCTCGGGGATCGCGGCCTCGGAGCGCTCGAGCCGCGCCCGGCCGCCCTCGACGACGATCGCCTGCGTCTCCTGCAGCTGGCGCAGGATCTCCTCGACGTAGAGCGGATTGCCGTCGCTCCGCTCGAGCAGGAGCCGCACGAGCGAGTCCTCGGCGTCCCGGGCGCCGAGCAGGGTGACGAGCATCCCGAGCACGTCGGCCTCGGTGAGCCCCTCGAGCGGGACCGTCTCGGCGCGCTCGGCGAGCCAGGGGACCTCGAGCCCCGGCCGCGCGCTCAGGATCAGGAGCACGCGGTGCTTGGCCACGCGCTCGGCGAGCTGGCGGAGGAACGCGAGCGAGCTGTCGTCCGCCCAGTGGATGTCCTCGACGAGGAGGACGAGCAGTCGCCCGGCGCTCGCCGCGAGGAGCAGCGCGATCAGGAGCTCGAACGTCCGTTCCTGGAGCTGCGGGCCCTGCAGGCGCACGAGGAACTCCGACCGGACCGGCACGCCGAGGAAGTAGGCGAGGAGCGCGTCGGACTCCGGATCCCGGAGCCCCGCCGCCTCGAGGCCCTCGGCCGCTCGCTGCCGGGTCTCCGCCTCGCTCGCGTCCTCGCTGAGCCGCAGGTAGGCGCGCGTGAGGGCGAGGATCGGGTGGTACGGCACGGAGCGGCCCCAGGACAGGCAGCTCGCCTCGAGCTCGAGCGTGCCGGGCGCGTCGAGCCCCCGCACGAACTCGTACAGGAGGCGCGACTTGCCGACGCCGGGCTCGCCCGTGACCAGCACGACCGCGCCCTCCCCGTCGTCGGCGCCGCGCGCGGCCTCGGCGAGCCGCCCGAGCTCCGCCTGGCGCCCGGCGAGCGGCGTGAGGCCGCGCTCGCGCGACACCTCGAGCCGCGTCCGCCCGCGCAGCTCGCTCTGCACGGTCCAGACGCGCACGGGCGCGGTCTTGCCCTTCACCGTGAACTCGCCGAGGTCCTCGAAGAGGAAGAAGCCGCCGGTGAGCTGGTGGACGTGCTCGCTGACCGCGATCTGGCCCGGCTGGGCGAGGTTCAGCAGGCGCGCGGCCAGGTTCGTCGTGTCACCGACGGCCGTGTAGTCCATCCGGAGGTCGCGGCCGATCGCGCCGACGACGACGAGGCCCGTGTTGATCCCGATCCGGACGCGGAACTCCACGTCGCGGTCGCGCCGGACGTCGCGGCGGAGGGGGCCGAGCCCCTCCTGGATCGCGAGCGCGGCGCGGAGCGCGCGATGGGCGTGGTCCTCGTGGGCGATGGGCGCGCCGAACAGGGCCATGACGCCGTCCCCGAGGAACTGGTTGATCGTGCCCTCGTACCGATGGACCGCGCCCAGGATCACCTCGAAGGCGCGGTCCATGATACCGTGCACCTCCTCGGGGTCGAGCTTCTCGGACATCGCCGTGAACCCCGAGACGTCGGTGAACAGGACGGTCACCTGCTTGCGCTCGCCTTCGACCGCGCTCCGCGAGGTCAGGATCTTCTCGGCGAGGTGCTTCGGCGTGTACGCCGCGGGCGACGCGAAGCGCGCCGCCGGGGCCCCGGGAGCCGGCGGCGGCGCCGCGGCCGCGGCCGGTGCCGAGGCCGGCACGGGCGCGGCGGCGTCGGCGAGGCGCTGGCCGCAGCGCCCGCAGAACTTGTTCGACGGCGGGTTCGGCGCCTGGCAGGCGGGACACACGGCCTGCAGGTGGGCCCCGCACTCGCCGCAGAACGCCGCCTCGGCGGGATTGGCGTGCTGGCACTGGGCGCACCGCACGGTCAGCTCTGCAGGCTGTCCGGGTCGATCCCGTGCTCGAGGAGCTTCTTGCGGAGCGTGTTGCGGTTGATGCCGAGGATCTGCGCGGCGCGGAGCTGGTTGCCGCCCGTCTCGCGCAGCACCGCGCGCAGCAGCGGCTTCTCGACGAGCCCGATCAGGAGATCGTAGAGGTTCGCGCTCGCGTGCTCCCGGAGCCCGCGCACGCACTCCATCAGCTTCTTCTCGATGATCTCCTCGAGCGTGGCGTCCACGGCCACCGACGCCGCCGCGGAGACCGGGCCGATCGGGAGGTGCTCGGGCAGGATCACGCCGCCGGCCGCCATCACCATCGCGCGCTGGATCACGTTCTCCAGCTCGCGCACGTTGCCGGGCCAGTCGTGGCCGACCAGGCGGTCGAGCGCCTCCGGCGCCACGCCGCGCTCGCCGAGCGCGGGGCCGTACTTCGCCAGGAAGTGCTCGACCAGCAGCGGGATGTCGCGCCGCCGCTCGCGCAGCGGCGGCAGGTGCACGGTGACGACGTTGAGCCGGTAGTAGAGGTCCTCGCGGAAGCGCTCTTCCTTCATCAGCGCCTCGAGGTCGCGGTTCGTCGCCGCCAGCACGCGCACGTCGATCCGGATCGGCTCCTGCCCGCCGAGGCGCTCGATCGTGCGCTCCTGCAGCGCGCGGAGCAGCTTGGTCTGGAGCTCCACCGGCATGTCGCCGATCTCGTCCAGGTAGAGCGTGCCGCCGTGCGCCAGCTCGAGCTTGCCGAGCTTCCGCTCCCGGGCGTCGGTGAAGGCCCCGCGCTCGTGGCCGAACATCTCCGACTCGAGGAGCGTGCCGGGAATCGCCGCGCCCGAGACCGCGACGAAGGGCCGTCCGGCGCGCCGGCTGTAGTGGTGGATCGCGCGCGCGACCAGCTCCTTGCCGGTCCCCGACTCGCCGCGCAGGAGGACGGTGACGTCGCTCCCCGCGACGCGCCCGATGGTCTTGTACACGTCCTGCATGCGCGGGTGGTGGCCGATGAGCGCGCCGAACTCCCACACCTCCCGGAGCCCGCGCCGGAGGCGCGTGACCTCCTGGCTGAGCCGGCGGGCGGTGAGCGCCCGCTCGGCGAGGAGCAGGACCTCGTCCAGGTCGAACGGCTTCGCCAGGTAGTCGTACGCGCCGCGCTGCATCGCCTGGATGGCCGTGTCCATCGTCCCGTGGGCGGTCATGACGACGACCGTCGCGTCGGCGCGGAGCGCGCGCAGCCGTCCGAGCGCGGTGAGGCCGTCCATGCCGGGCATGCGGATGTCGAGGAAGACCAGGTCGAAGGGCTCCGCCGCGAAGAGGCGGAGCGCGCGCTCGCCGTCCTTGGCCAGGGCGACCTCGTAGCCCGCCTGCCGGAGGCCCTTCTCGAGGACCCAGCGGACGCCGTCCTCGTCGTCCGCGACGAGGATCCGCGCCGCCGGGGCGACCTGGCCCTCGGACATCACTTGGCGATCGGGAGGAAGCACGTCACGACGGTGCCGCGCCCTTCCGCGCTCTCGACCTGGATCGCGCCCCGATGCTCCTCGAGGATCCGGTGGCAGATCGCGAGCCCGAGGCCGAGGCCCCTGGCCTTGGTCGTGAAGAACGGGTCGAAGATCCGCGCGCGCACGGCGTCGGGCATGCCGGTGCCCTCGTCCACGACCTGCGCCTCGACCATGTTGCGGGACCCGGCGCCCAGGTCCATCTTGCCGAAGAGCGGGTTCAGGCTCACGCGCGTCGTGAGCGTGAGGTGCCCGCCCGCCGTCATCGAGTCGAGCGCGTTGCGCACGAGGTTGTGGAACACCTGGAGCAGCCGGTCCTCGTCGCCGAGGATCGGCGGCAGGCTCGGGTCGTAGCGCCGCACGAGCGTGATCCCGCGCTCGCGGGCCGCCTCCTCGCTCAGCAGCGCCACGCGCTCGAGGAGCTGGTGGAGGTTGAGCGGGACGGGTCGGAGCTGCACGGGGCGCGCGAGGTCGAGCAGCAGCTCGATGATCCGGTTCACCCGGTCCACCTCGGTGAGCAGCACGTCCGTGTACTCGGCGAGCCGCGACGCGGGGCCGAGCTCGCGCCGCAGGAGCTGCACCGCGCCGCGGATGGCGCCGAGCGGGTTGCGCACCTCGTGGGC
>Ga0209619_10000319_pt1 | contig 32877 bp, 35 predicted proteins | sample Rifsed16ft3_FD_184011 | JGI IMG/M metagenome (GOLD analysis project Ga0209619, IMG submission 184011) | Soil microbial communities from Rifle, Colorado, USA - sediment 16ft 3 (version 2) | ecosystem: Environmental > Terrestrial > Deep subsurface > Rock core/Sediment | place: Rifle, Colorado... | reverse complement strand
GAGCCGTCTGCCTTGTATTGCTACAACGACTCGCATGGCTTAGTACCAATCCGATAGCAGTCAGGTCCGGCAGGATCAACCGGATTCGTTTATTTGATTTAGAAGTATATTATTGGGAATTGGTCGGAATGCACATCATGTCTTCAAATTTCAGATAAGACCGCTAGGTCAAACCTACATTTTGTATGCGCAACTGGAGGCCTGTAAATCACCCAATGGTTCAATACCAACAATCATCACAAGCGCCGCCTTGCTGTTGCGTATGCAAAAAGAGAATCATAGCCAAATAATATAAACCATGCCAAAAATTACAATTTTTTCCTCGGTTTTGCGATCACTAATATTATTCTGCCAGCTAGTTTTGTTATTGCCAACTGCACTAGAAGTTTACAAAAAGAAAACAAAAAAATCTGGTTTGCTTTTTTCCAAATCAAAAAAATTTCATGTAAATGGTGTGAGCCACAACATCAGATTTTTTGAGCCTTATCCGTTTGTGACAAAATCTGCTAAAGGCAAGTTTCTCAAAGACATTGACGGAAATAGATATGTTGATTATTGGATGGGTCACTGGAGCTTGATCTTAGGCCATGCAGCTTCTGCAGTTTCTAATCAAGTAAAAAGACAGCTGCCTTCATGCTGGATGCATGGGACTGTAAATGAAATGACTGTCTCATTTTCTGATATAATACAAAAATCAGTTCCGGTAGCTGAAAAGATTCGCTATGTCTCCACAGGAACTGAAGCAACGATGTATGCAGTAAGAATTGCTCGTGCATTTACTGGTAAAAAGGTAATTGCAAAAATTGATGGGGGCTGGCATGGATACACTTCGGATCTTTTAAAATCCATCAACTGGCCTTTTGAAGAATCTGAAAGTATTGGATTGGTTGACGAATCGCATATTGTGTCACTGCCGTATAATGATCTAGCAAAGTCGCTAGAAATCTTGAGCTCTGTAAAAGATGATCTTGCCGGTGTGATAATTGAACCGGTTCTTGGTGGAGGCGGCTGCATTCCAGCAACCAATGAATATCTTTTTGGAATACAAGAATTTGTTCACAAAAACAATTCTTTGTTTTTGCTTGATGAGATTGTAACTGGATTTAGATTTTCATTTGGTTGTATGTACAAAACAATGAAGCTTGATCCTGATATTGTGACTTTGGGAAAAATTGTTGGTGGAGGATTTCCAATTGGTGTCATTTGTGGCAAAAGCGAGATCATGGAGATTGCAAATACTAGCTTACATAAAAAATCAGCACGCTCATATGTTGGTGGAGGAACTTTTTCTGCAAATCCTATCACAATGGTTGCAGGACATGGCATGCTTAGTTATCTTAAAAAAAATTCTTCGTTATATTCTAAAATTAATGGTCTTGGACATCGTGCAAGAAAAGAGCTTGACAAAGTCTTTGACGGCAAGGTAGTTACAAGTGGCATGGGCTCTTTGTTTATGACTCACTTTCTCACTGATGGTATCTACGAGATTAGAAACGCCACCGATGCTGCAAGGTGTGACACTGAGATGCTTCACAAATATCACTTTAGCATGATAGCAAAAGATGGAATATTCTTTCTTCCAGGAAAGCTTGGTGCTTTTTCAGCTGCACATTCCCAGTCAGATGTAAAGGACTTGATTGATGCATCAGAGTATTTTTCTGCTAGCATGTAGGTTATTTTCATTAGAATATCTGAAACGTAAAATCTATTAACTTCACACAGCAGCAATTAGCTGTGAATAAAATCGTAATAGTGTCGATTATCGGTTTATTGTTAATCCCTGTTGGATATAATGCTGCATTTGCCAAGACTTTCCAAGTCACAATGCCAACTGGAGCAGCAGACCCCAATGCACCCTTCTTTTACTCTCCTTGGGAATTATCCGTAGATGTACTGGATAAAGTTGAGTGGCAAAATGCAGACACAGCTGCACATACAGTCACTTCGGGCACAGTTACAAACAACACAGGGTTCCCTGATGGAAGGTTTGATAGTGATCTAATCAACGTCGGTAAAAGTTTTAGCTACCAATTTATGGAAAAAGATGCGGGTGTTGTAAATTACTTTTGTAGCATTCATCCGTGGATGACAGGAATAGTAAATGTTGGGCTGGTCGGTGGTCTAAAAGTCATACACAATGTTAGAGCAGATTTTGGGGATAGAACCTTTGATGTGCAGTATTCTCTAAGCAGGAGTCTTGAATTTGCAAAAGTTGATACTGACAGTAACTCAGTAAACTTCACGTTATCTGGTGTAATTGAAGACGATTCGCTAATAATCATGTTGCCTGAAGAATTGATCGAAAATCCAAACGCAGTCTGGGTAGATGGCAAACAGATCACAGGTTTTGAAAAAGACTTTGCAGATGGCATAACCACGATGATAATTCCGCTTGAGGCAGACTCTGAGCAGGTTGCTATCGTAGGCAGTTCCGTGGTTCCAGAGTTTGGACCAATTGCAGCCCTAATCTTTGCAGTTGCGATCATAAGCACGATGATGTTCTCTGCAAAGAAGTTTGGTCTTGTGCCAAAACTATAGCCTAGATCTTTTCGCAAAAACACATTTCATGTTAGTTTTATATTGACAGCCAATACACAACCAGATGTGCTAGAGAAATTAATCAAGGATTCAAGGGCACTTGAGAGAGCTATTGCAGGTGAGGAGCTCTCATACAATGACGGTTTAGAACTTATGCAGTATGACAACTTGTTTATGATAGGAGCTGCTGCTGACTTGGTACGGCAAAAGCATGTTGGAGATACTGTAACCTTTGCAGCTTCATACTATCTTAATTATACAAATGTCTGTGCAGCAAGCTGTCAGATGTGTGCCTTTTATAGAAAAGGAAATGAAAGTGATGCGTATACTCTGACACCACAAGAGATCGAAAAACGCGTTGGCATGGCAAAAGAGATGGGTGCAACAGAAGTACATATTGTTGGTGGTTTCCATCCAGAGTTGCCACTTGAATATTACGAGAACATGATGAGAATTATTAAATCAAGTCACCCTGAGCTAAATATTAAAGCATTTACCGCTGCAGAAATTTTCTTTATTGCAAGGCTTACACATACTTCTGTCAAGGAAGTTCTTTCAAGACTAAAAGCAGCTGGACTTGATTCGATGCCAGGTGGTGGTGCAGAGCTATTCCACCCTGAAATAAGAGATAAGATCGTCAGAGGAAAATGTTCTGGTCAAGAGTGGCTTGATACAGTAGAACAGGCCCACAATCTTGGGATAAAGAGTAATTCAACCATGCTTTTTGGTCACATAGAAAAACCAGAACACATAGTTGATCATCTGATCAAATTAAGAGAAGTACAAAAAAGAACAAAAGGATTCATCACATTTATTCCCTTAAAGTTTAGTTTAGAAAATACAGAGCTTGAGCAAAAGGGACTAGTAACTGGTGAAAGCGCATCAACTTATGATCTTAGAGTGATTGCACTTTCTCGCCTTATGCTTGCTGGGGATTTAGACAACATTTCTGTTTACTGGGTTGCTCTTGGCAAGAAGCTTGCGCGAGTTGCACTTTCTCATGGAGGAAACGATCTTGTTGGCACAGCGTTTTCTGAAGAAATCTATCGCGCAGCAGGAAAGAGCACAAACTCATCAGTACTTGAGCTTGCAAACATGGTAAAAGAGATAGGAAGGCAGCCTGCTCAGCGAGATACGTTCTTTAATATTTTACAAAAGTTCTAAGTTTCCGGTGGCTTTTGTATTGTAATTTTCCCAGCGTCGCCCTTCTTTCTTTTCAGACCAAAGCTTATCAACAAAATAAAGAATCCTATTGCTGCAATGATGCTAAACAGATCTGACAAAGCATGGTTAGTTGCCTGGTTTTGCAAAAGTAACAGCGTTTCCTGTTCTAACATGCCAGATCTTCCTACTGGATATGTTGAGTTTAGATAAAGCCTAACGATAATACCTGTTCCCAGCAATGCAATTCCAAGAGAAAAGATGCGTTTGTCCACAAAGATAAGATAATTTTCTAAGCCTATAACCGTTAACTTGGCTTAATACAGTTTATCTAATTCGCCGTACGCTATATATCGGATATTTGTATTTGTGTCCAACTGTGCAGGCACGTATTTCTTTGAAATAATAATCTTGCTTATTTTTTACATGCTGATACAGGTCACTGCCTATTACCATAGTATTTGGCAATGCCATTGAATTTATCTTATCACAAACATTTACTGGAGATCCAAACACGTCTTTATTAACAGAAGTCATAGAATCGGCCATCATTATACAACCATAGTCTGCACTAATTCTGTAATCAAGATCAGGTAATTCATTTTCATACATTTTTTCATTAATAACATTTCTAGTATCAATCATCATCATACCACAGTCAAGCACTTCATGGAATGCATGTCTATTGTCAGAATCTGACGTCTTTGGAAAATAATACAACAGGCTATCTCCAATATTTTTTATTGGTACAGCACCAAATCCTTTTACAAACTTAGACATAGTATTAAGGAATATACTATAATACGTACAGACTTTTTCATGAGGCAGTCTAGCAGTTATGTTTGTGGAGTTTACTATGTCAACAATGCCAACACAACAATATTCAGATATGCCAGAGAATGAGATCATTTCATTAACTGCACTTCGTTGCGTAGATGCGTTATTACGAGATTTAGTATATCTATCAGTCACAACAGGAGTCAGCTAATCTCACCAATTTTCTTGTAATATTTAATCATAAATCTGTAAAAAATTTAGGAGATATATGTAGAGTTATGTAATATTGTAAACTTACTGTAGATAATTTTAGAAAGCTGTGGCAGAAGCTATTCTAAGATCAAATTCAGGAACAAGACTTTTTTCAGTAGCAAACTTGAAGAGATTTTTAATTGCACTTTCTCCCAAAATCCCCATCTCTATTGTGATGTCGTTTACGTACATCCTTACAAATCTCTCAATTAATGATCGTGATTGCCCCCTGCCATACTGCATGGCATAGTCTAGTGCTTCGTTTACTCGATTCATTCCGTATATGATCGATTCACGGAGATATTCATCGAATTTTTTTATCATATCATCTCCCAGGCGGTTACTTATCACGTTGATTCCAAGGGGGACTGGCAGACCTCCTGTAGAATCTTTCCACCAAGACCCAATGTCAAGGAGTTTTGTAAACTTGGTCTGATCATATGTGATCTGGGTTTCGTGTATTACAAGCCCTGCTCCCACATCACCGCGTTCTACTGCGTCCGGTATGTCAGTAAACTTCATCTCAGCATAGTCAAACTTCCCAATCATCAGCTGCAAAAGCAAAAATGCAGTGGTAAGCTTGCCTGGCACTGCAATCTTTGTTTTTTGCAGTTCCTCTAGGGCTATGTTTTTCTTTGATATTACAATTGGACCGTATCCTTTACCAAAACTTCCACCACTTCTAAGTATTGTATAATCTGGGATGTAGGCACATGCATGCACGGAAGCAGCTGTCACATCAAGCTCATGCTTTAGTGCCCTATTGTTAAGTGTCTCAATATCTTCTACAACGTGACTGATCTTAAAGTGTGGTGATGTTACTTTACCTGTCAACATTCCATAAAACATGAAAGCATCGTCGGCATCTGGCGTGTGGCCAAGCGTTATTTCCATAAACATGATTTTAGTGTCTATTATAAATATCAAATTATGAAATCAATCACATGTCAACAATTGCTGCATTTGAAAAAGAAATCAAAATGCAGCCAAAGTTTTTGGAAAAATTAGTTCCACACAAACCACTTTCTGTTGAAAAACAAAAAAGAACAATTTTTTGTGGTGCTGGCGATTCCTTTTTATCAGCTCAGCTCGGTGAGATATTTTCTGATTTTAGAGTAAAGGCGTTTGATCCTCTTGACTTGTTAAAAAACAAAAGACTGCTAAAGGACCATGATTTGTATTTAATATCAATTTCTGGAAACACCATTTCTAATGTCAAGCTTGCAAAGACTGCAAAAAGAACAACGGCAATAACTACAAACCCACAGGGCAGACTTGCCAGAGTTTGTCAAAAATCAATTATTCTAAAATACCCACATTCTGAAATTTTCACAGCAGGCAGCATAAGCTTTCTTTCAAGTGCGATGACATGTCTTTCTTTGGTATCAAAATATCACACACGAAATATCTCAAAGATCTACAATCAGGCAAGAACTCAAAGCAAGAAAGTAAACTTGAGAGGCAAAATCTACTTGCTTGGAAACCTGCATACCATGCCTATAGCTATGTTTTGTGCTGCAAAGCTCTACGAAGTATTAGGTCTTGATGCACACTACGCATGGATAGAACAATTTTCCCATATGCAATTGTTTTCAGCAAGAAAGGGAGATACTGTAATTATATTTGAAGAAAAGAACAGGCACATCTCCCAGCTTGCGATGTATCTTAAAAAATATGGTCTGCGCGTAGTACAAATGCAACCTAACACTAAAAACATCCAAGAAATTGTTTTGTTTTTTATTTTTGTGTCGGAGTTTATTGCGTTATATCATGCCAAGAAAAAAAATATGAAGGATTGTTTTTTTGTAAAGGCCAAAAAACTAAGAGATGTCAGCTCTTCTATGATCTACTGATCTTGTAAGATCAAAAAGGAATCTTGATAACGTTTAATACCGGCTGTAGATCGACTTTTTTCGTTCATGAAATTCAAGGCAACAGAACAGATCCTAAAGATAATTGGAAACAAGAAGAACATTAGAAACTTTGGAGTCATAGCTCATGTAGACCATGGAAAGACTACCATGAGCGACAGCCTCTTGGCATCAAGTGGAATTATCAGTCCCTCAGTTGCAGGTCAAGCCCTTGCTTTGGACTCTATGAAGTTAGAGCAGGACAGACAGATGACAATAGTTCAGGCAAACGTTACCTTGCTTTATGAAAAAGATGGCACCGAGTATGTCATCAACATGATTGATACACCTGGGCACATTGACTTTACAGGACGTGTTACAAGAAGCCTCAGGGCAATAGATGGCGCTGTAGTCGTTTCAGATTCTGTTGAAGGCATAATGACACAAACAGAGACTGTAACAAGGCAGGCCCTTGAGGAAAGAGTTAGACCAGTGTTATACATTAACAAGATAGACCGTCTCATAAAAGAGCTCAGGCTTGCTCCAGACAAGATGCAAGAGTGGCTTGCAGGAATAATTACTGACTTTAACAGGCTAATCGACATTTACGCCGAACCAGAATACAAAGAAAAGTGGAAGGTAAGCATCCAAGATGGTAGTGTTTCTTTTGGATCTGCAAAGGACAGGTGGGGATTCAATATAGATGTCATGAAGAAAAAGGGAATTTCATTCAAAGATGTCTACACAGCTTATGCAGAGGGCGGTGACCTCAAAGCTCTTGCTGAAAAGGCACCACTTTATGATGCAGTGCTTGGAATGGTTGTAAAGCATCATCCTCCACCTGATGTTGCACAAAAATATAGAATCCCAAAAATTTGGAAAGGAGATCTGGAATCTGATATTGGTAAAGCACTTTTGAATTGCGATGACAATGGTCCAGCTATTATGATGATTGTAAACATGACAGTTGATCCAGCTGCTGGCCCTGTAGCCATTGGCAGATTATTTTCTGGCAAGCTAAAAGATGGTGACAGGGTTCACATTATAGATACAAAAAGAGAAGGAAGAATCCAGTCGGTTAACTTTTTCATGGGAAACCAACGTGAGATGGTAGGCGAACTTGCAGCAGGAAATATTCCAGCTCTTCTTGGATTGGAACATGCAAGAGCTGGTCAAACACTATCAAGTGTAGCTGGCATTCATACGTTTGAGGGAATACACTATGTTTCTGAGCCTGTAGTTCAAATGGCTGTTGAGCCAAAACATCCAAAGGATCTGCCCAAGCTTGTCGAAGCTTTACGTAGAATTACGATAGAAGATCCAAACCTTGTTGTGAAAATCAATGAGGAGAGTGGAGAGACGATAATTGCCGGCATGGGTGTCTTGCACCTTGAGATTGCAACTGCGCTGATTGCAGATGCCAATGTAGAGATTGTCACTTCACAGCCTTTGATCAATTATAGAGAGACAATCAGAGCACCAGCAGGTCCTGTCATGGCAAAATCACCAAACAGACACAACAAGATCTTTATGAAAGTAGAGCCTCTTGACGAGAAAATAGCTGGGATGATTAGAGATGGTACCTTAAACGAGTACAAGGACATAAAGGAGGTTGCAGAAATTTTGAGAAACGCAGGCTGGGATCGTGATGAGGCAAAACGTGTCATGCGATTTGATCCAAGGGGAAATGTTATGGTCGATGGCACAAAGGGTGTGCAGTTCATCCAAGAATCAAGTGATTCTATTTTGTCAGGCTTTGAAGATACCATGAAGGAAGGACCGCTCACAAGGGAGCAAGTAAGGGGATGCAAGTTTGTCTTTCACCACTTTGTTCCCCACGAAGACCCAGCGCACAGAGGTCTGTCCCAGCTTGGTCCTGCGTCAAGGCGTGCATGCATGGGTGTAATGCTTTCAGCACAGCCCGTACTTTTAGAGCCAACACTTGGAATCGAAGTTAGAGTTCCACAAGAAATGATTGGAAATGTTGCAGGAGTAATATCTGGAAAAAGAGGCAAGGTACTAAACATGGAACAAAAAGGTGTTGTGCACATTCTTACTGGTGAGATGCCTGCGTCTGAAACTTTTGATCTTTCCGAAGTTATGCGAGGTCAGACTGCAGGAAAGGCCATGTGGAACACACATTTTAAAGCGTGGACTCCTGTTCCAAACTCTGTCTTGCTTACATTAATGGCTGAAATTAGAAAAAGAAAAGGTCTGAGTCCAGAACCACCTACTGTAGATGAGTTCATAGACAAAGAGTAAAAATGGTTTACCCCCACCTTTGTTCGTGATTTTAGGATACTTTTCGTTATGACTAGATAATGTCGTAGGTTATGATTTGTTGGAAAAGAGTTAACATATTGACTTGCGTTATAACGTTGTCATGGCAAAAAGAAAAAGTGGCAAACACCTGAGAAGAGCAGACCAACATGCTGCCCGCAGAAAGAGAAAAGGATGATTTCATAACTTGTCATCTTTGAACATATTTTAGAAGGGACGCTTAGGCTAGAAATACAGACCTTCTCTAAATTTCAGAGCTGATCATGCCAATCTCTCGCTGTTATGCACCAAATGATCCTCTCATTTGTGCCTGAAAATCTGCGTGTTCTCGTAAACTTTGCAAATAGCTAACCAGTAATTTGTATTGATTCCATGTCAGTGCTTTTATTGTATTGAGGCTCTAGAAAAACAATGAAAGCAAAGTTTACCACTTCTTGTGTTGCTTGTGGTCAGAAAATAATGCCAGGAAAGGAAATTGCCAAAGACCAGACAGGAAGATGGATTCACAAATACTGTGCTTCAGTGTCAAGTGATCTTCCCTAGTTCTTTTCTAACATTGTAGTATATATCTAAAAGCAATCTACAGTAAACATTGACTATCGATCCAATCCAAGTTTTATTGTGGACATTTAGACGAAGTGAGAAAGATGTAATCAATCTTTACAACTCCTTATCGCAGGTTATGCAGCTTGCAACTGGCAGTAGCATGCTTAATTTTGGGTACTGGGATACAAATACTCACAACCCCTTGCAAGCACAACATGAATTGTGCAAATTAGTTGGTAAAATGGCTGAGCTAGATTCTGTAAAATACGTGATAGATGTAGGAAGTGGATTTTCTGCACCTGCAGTTGAATGGAAGTCGGTATACAAATCACTTGAAGTTGTATGCGTCAACATCAATTTTCGGCAGTTGAAAAATTCAATTATGGTTGATGGCATCAATCTTGTAAACTCGACTTCCACATCATTACCATTTCCAAGACAATCCGTAGACAGAATAATTGCATTAGAATCTGCACAGCATTTCAAACCTCTAAGTCATTTCATTAAAGAATCCAAACGAGTTCTAAAACAAAATGGATTGCTAGTACTTGCAATTCCAGTTACTGTTGCTAAACCATTAATGATGTTTGCAAAGCTTGGCATTCTTTCGCTAACTTGGTCGTCAGAACATTATGCTTTAGAATATGTTATATCTATAATCAAAAGGGAAGAATTTCAGATAATGGAAATAAAAAACATTGGTGCGAACGTCTATGGGCCACTGACTGATTATTATATTAAAAACAGAAAAAATTTGAGAGAAACGATAATGAAAAAGTATCCATCCTATCTTGAAAATATTCTCTGTAGGTCTCTCATGCAGATGAAGAAAGTTTCGCAGGATAGGATCATTGATTATGTGTTAATAAAGTGCAAATTATCTATAGAGGAATACAGAAAGTTTGAAAATGATATTCAAAATCTACCAATTTCTGTATAAGATCGGTTACTTACTGTGTCTTTTTCTAGTTCTTGCACCTTTCTTGCCTGCTGCTACATAAGATGCATGTGATCGCTTTTTCATACTTGAATTGGAGTGTGTAGAGTCATTATAGGGAGCTAGTCGCCAATAGTTGCTTTGTTAATGGAATTTTTTAAAGCTGATAAGAGGTAGGATTAAAAAAAGTCGAAGGTATTATGGAATGGTGAAAGAAATTGAGTTACTATAGACGAAGACGCTGTGAGGATTGTAACAGAATTAATTGCACAAAAGGATGCAACTGCGATTGCCATTATGACCCAAGAGGCTAAAGAAGTCAAAATTTAGCAGATTTTCTGCTTCAAAGCGGAGGTTAACCATTTTACAACAGACAAAGAGTAAAAAAAGTGAATTAAGCGTTATTTCAGCTTAAAATCTTCGTTCGCCGCGGTGTTTTGGTAAACATTCACGACAGTATACTGGTCTTCCTTCTGTTGGTTGGAATGGTACCTGTGTCTCTTTTTTGCAGTCTGCACAAGTGGCAGGGTACATTTTTCTATCGCTTTCCAATAATCTTTTGAATTTATGACCACATAAGAACCATTAACACAAGTGTAGGCACAAAAATTTGATATTCAGGCGTTGGTTTCTTCTATCTTTATTTTCAAATACTTGCCTGAACCGGCAGGAGGATTATCAAGGGTGTTAAAACTATGTTTGTGTTTATAGTACAGACCTTTTTCTAGATCTTTTCTTGTCTGTTCAGCATTACTTGGCACATACCTAAAAAATGCCTTTTTTTCTTTCAAAAAGTTCTTTAGTTTTTCATTGGGCTCATCATCAGACAGGTGTTTTGAGTATACCTGCCTCAAGTTTTCGCTCATGCCAACATATCTTCTTGTGTATCCACCATCCGTTTTTTTTCGTCCTTGGATTTCATACACGCCAGGCCTTTCAGGAATGTTATTTATTTGAGTAGTTTGGATTGGGATTCTATTTGACCAAGTTATCTTCATGGTGCAGTTTAACACATAGTATGCTTTTTTTCTTGTAATAAAAGAGCTTGTATTTGTAGAAAACAAGTGAATGTGTCGATCTTTTACGTTTTCTCGTCCTTTTGTAGTTCAAGTGAAGCAGAGTTGATGCAGTATCTCATATTAGTAGGAGTTGGACCGTCATTAAACACATGGCCCAAGTGAGCACCACATTTGTTGCACATCACTTCTGTCCTTATCATCCCATGTTTCTGATCGACCTCGCTTTTGATGTTCTCTGATTTCATAGGCTGCCAGAAGCTTGGCCAACCTGTTCCTGAGTCAAACTTTGTCTCGGAGCTAAACAATTCATTACCACAGCACACACAACGATAGATTCCTTTTTCTTTGCTATCGCAGTACACTCCAGAAAAAGGTGGCTCTGTGGCTTTATTTCTACAGACTTCATACTGTTCCGGTGTAAGTTTTTGTTTCCACTCTTCGTCTGACTCGGATTTCATTTTCTCTTGCCGCTTGAAAGCATCTTTATTGCTTTATCTCTTGTTATTGCCATCATGGTTTCGGTTCTAGCTATATCAGTACGACCAACTTTAAGGAACCACTCAAAGAGTTTTTCTTCGTTTGGAGCCTCTGCTATCCATACTGCATCATATCTTCCCATGGTCCAATAAGATGCCTTGATGCGAATATTTTTTGGAATGTTTTTTAGAACTTTGCTTCCATATTCAGCTACCTCTTTTGCACTCTTTTTGAATTTGACAAGAACTATAGCAATCATTTTTTACCACATCCCTCCCCCGCCACCGGGTTGATCAAAGCTTCGCTGTGAAGGACGGCTGTGCGCTTTTTTCATGTGTCTTTCTAGTCTTTCATGGTCATGCAGTTCCATACCGCATTCTTTGCATTTTGTTTCATTGATTTTTTTCTTAAAAAGACCCATCATTTTGCGTATTAGACTGGTCATAATAAAACTCTAGTGATAATCAATTTTAAGTACCAAAAATAATCTTACTAATGGTTCAAGTTCTATATCAAGACCTAAGCAACTCCGACTCGAACTATTACTATATTGGCATACCAAAGGACTGGAGTGGCGCTAGAGACGACGAAGTTACTGTAATTGTAGATGACGTATGCGTCGTGGTTCCACAAACAATTGCTGGTGCAACAGGTGAGCTATTAGTTCTGAGGCTGCTTGAGGCAATGATGGCTGCAGAGGTAATAGATGCCGGAGACATACAAAAGGCAATAGAGCACATCCTCGTCTGATATTAAGATCTCTTAATCGATGATCTTTTTATTGTGCTACTATGCAAGTTATAGCATTGGACAGCTGTGATCTCAGAACAAGGGCTTACAAAAACGGTAAGACCTTTGACCAGTGCAAGCATATTGCAAAGACCATTTCTGGACAGCTTGCAAAGAAAATAGACCAAACAGGAGCCGTATCCTGGAAAGAGATTCTAGAAATGGTTGACCATGACGAGCTTGTATACAAGCTAACTCTGAAGTATCTTCGACATGACGGGTATAACATTGGAGATTGGACGACCCCCGAAGTGAAAAAATCAGCTACTGTTTGAATCTACTGCACAGTTTCCAAGCTGAAACTTTCTTAGTTTGCGTGCCATTATTACAGGTGTTACAAGCAAGATAGGAATTGATAGTGCAATAAAGACAGTTTGAAGCTGTGTTATAGCAATTGTAAAGACACCAGCCCCAGTACCAACAAGGGCAGTTAACAGAGTGCCTGCACAAGCTGGACAGGCGATGAATAGTCCAGTAACTGCACCAAAAGTTCCCATCCCCCCTTCTTTTCTGTATGTCATAAATGCTTTTGATGCAATTGCAAAGTTAAGACCAACCAAAAATGCGACGGTCACTTGCAAGACAAGATTTATTGGAATTATCTTCATGCCCATATGTTCTGTAAAGGCAGCAACAATTGAGGGCATGTATCCAGGTGGCCCACAGCACGGAGTAATATATGCAGATGGAATTTTTAATCCATAGTGTTGTGAGAATATTACTTCGGGTTGGTAAACCAATATTCCCGAAGTCAGCGAGAAAAATATTCCATAACCTATGGCACTTGCAATAAAGATCTGTTTTGATCTCTTGTTGTTTATCGAGTTTGCAATTATTGAAGAAATAGAATTATCACTTTTTGCTATTTTTGCTTGGTAGAATCTGTACAAGCCGTATCCTATGGCCCCAAAGGACATGAAAAGAACGATGTACGTTCCTTGCGCCATTCTTTCCAAAAATGGTACTGCGTTTGGTGTAATCGCAACATCATAATCATATTTTGAATAAATTAAAAATGAGATTACAATCGATGCAAATCCTACAATAATCATTGCGCTGGAAGAACGTTGCATTGTCATCTGCTTTTCCATTATCCCAAAAGCCTACTTTTGTGACATTAAATTGTATCTGTTTTTTCCAAAGGCTTTATCTGTCATTAGTGGGTGATAGAATTAAACTTGAAAATCGATGAGATTCAGGATTCTGACTATGTCGATGCCAAGATAACCTACGTGGGTTTTGTTGATCCGTACGGAGTCGAGGGCATATTGGTTCTAAGATCAGACGATGGAAAAGAGTTCCATATGAGAGCCTTTTCTGGAGAGGTAGCACGACACATAACAAGCTTCATTGAAGGTCAGCGAGATTCAATTCCAACAATATACAACATGATAGAAGAGGTTGCAGAACACAACGAGCTACTTCTAGTCAGAATTAAAGTGTATGAAAGTGGCAGCGTGTTGCGTGCAAACTTGTACTTTACAGGAAAAACAGAACTGGTTATGCGAAACTATCGAGCTTCTGATGCCATAGCTCTTGCATCATTTTACAACATTCCCATTCTGGTACGAAAGAACCTTCTAAAAGAAAAGATGGAAGCCTAGGTTACTATTTCTTCCAATCTTCCTTCTTGCTGAGCCCTTTTGAGCTCCATTGCAACTCTCCTTCCAACACCAAACGTAGTTCCATACTTGTATTTTGTGTACGGGCTTGTTGTGGCAAGAATTGGGTTCCCAGGAACTCTCAGTGAAACATCATACACTATGATTTCCAAGTCTCGTGTTATCACACTTTGTAACGAAAATGGCCCGATTATTCCAGGCGGATATTCTTTTTTTACTGCGTTTACAAATTTGTCTCCAGCTGATATGACTTTGTCTAAAAGTGATTCACGTATGCTTGCTGGAGTGTGACCAACCTCGATGTTTTGTAAAGAAACATCGATTTCAAGCTGCTGTCTTGCAGGGAGGGCATTAAAGTCATGCAAGTTTGTCTGCAACCTTCTTTCAATTCCAAGAAAGTCAACTTCTTCTGAGATTGGAGTGTAAAAATAGTTGAAGTTAAAGTATGTTCCTATCACAAGCTCCTCAATACTTGCAATTTTGAGGTCCTCTTTTGATATCAGGCCATGCCTTGTCCTAGTCTCTGTTTTTTCCTTGTAGTCTGAATATGATGAAACGTTAAAGAAGGCTCTTTCAAGCTTGCGCGATTTTTCTTGCACCTTAACTATTGCAGGCCTGTCAATGTCTTTTGGATTCTTGAATAGTTTTGGATGCTTTATCCTTGCCTTCTCAAGCAGATAGTACTGGTTTTTTCTGTGTGAACGCTCTTCTGCTTGAAACAAAGCACGGTTTCCAAATATTGGAACTTTGAATCTGTTTTCTATTGCCTTGTATCCAAGGTAAGCGGTAAGAGCTCGGTGTGGCACAATTATTGTGTTTGAGGCTCGCAGCTTGGCTTGAATTTTTGGAGAAAGCATCTCCTTGAATTTGTTTAGAATTATGATTTGGTCAGCAATTCTTGCAAATCTTTTGTATGGAATCTCTCTACCCTTTTGACACACAACTAGGGTTTGCAGGCTCTCGTCTTTTGCACCATCCATTATTTCTAGTGCAGAATGACTGCCAAGTGTTCCTACAGTAAGATCAGAATATCCATTAACAATTTCTTGAATTACAGATCTTCTTATCACAAGCTAATCTCTTTTTTGAGGGTAAAAAGCGTTGTTTTTATTTTGGAGTCTCGTCTTGTTTTTCTTTGAATTCTTTTAGTTCCTTGTCTGCCTCGATCTTTCCTTTTTCATATTCGCCTTTGGCTTTGCCAAACGTACGTGCAAGCTCTGGAATCTTTTTTGCACCAAAGATTAGTACAGCTATAACTACGATGATAAATATCCATTCCATACCTCCTGGCAGTTGGAGTGCAAGATTAAGACTTAACATCGATAGTGTATTTTTGCCAGATCAAGATTTAAGTGTTGCAATCTGTCTGTCTTGTCTTTCGATAATGAACATGCCTATAAGATATAATGCAATCATTGGACCTGCAACAAACCACATTGTGATTCCACTTCCATCTGGTGTGATTATTGCTCCAAAGATAACAATTATGACAGTTGCATATCTCATGTTTCTTCGCCAGAACTTTTGATCGGTCATGCCAGACGCAGATATGGCATACATTATCAATGGTAGCTGAAATGAAATCCCAAATGCCAAAAGGAACTGAAGTACAAAGGTGACAAAGTCTATTACATTAAGGAATGTGACAAGACCGCTTGCTTCACCGTATTTGTAAAGAAATTCCAAGATGTAAGGTGTAACAAAAAAGTATGAAAAAAGACACCCAGCTATGAAAAGACTGATTGCAGGAATTGTTATTGATTTTATTATCTGAATCTCCTTTTTAGCTAAAGCTGGTGATACAAAGCCAACTAATTCTTTTACAATTACAGGCATTCCAAAAACAACACCAAGTAGACCTGCGACATAAATCTGGGCAAAAAAGGCTTGTCCTGGAGCTGTTTGTATTAGCTGCACAGTTTCTGGTATCAATTGATCTTTCATCATTACAGTAATCTGCGCTGCAATGTTATCAAGTGGTTCCGGTGTTGGATAGTACAGTGTTACGCCATTGTAATCAAACGCGTTTGCATGAAATGTAAGAACAAAGACTGTAATGATTCCTACAGCTGCAACCATTCGTAGTATACGCTTTCTAAGTTCCTCAAGATGTTTTCCTATTTCGTTTGGTTCACCCATTGGAGATCAAAAAATTGCCTAGAACCATATTTATCTACTTGCCCGGAATTGGCAAGAGTTTGCTTGAAGGAAAATTACTTTGTTCCTGTTCCTGCACGCTAAAGTTCTCAAACTCAACTGAAATCTCGGTGCTTGTCTCAAACTTGTTGCCAAGCTCTGTTGCAAGGTCAGCAATCTCTTTTGGGGAGTAAATCTCACGAGAGTCCGCCAAAAAGACACGCTCTCCCTTTTCTTTTATTTCACCGCCAAACTTGCCTTTTAGAAATTCTGCTATTCTATTTACCTCATCACGCGATATCATGTTATAATAAAATACGATGCCATGAATTGACGCGTAATCCCAAGGTGTACCGTTTCGATAGAAAAATACACCAAAGTGTGCTGCCTCGTCCTTTGAGCATTTGATTTCCCAGACAAGCACCTTTTTTGGATCATATGTAACTTTTTTTAATTCATCAATTGAAAGGTGCCAGTATCTGCATCGTATCATGTGACCAATGAATAAATATTCGATTATAAAATTGTGTGCATGGAAGTTATCCCCAATTCTCGCCTTGAACTCTTGTCTAAGATGGAAGAACGGTATGAAAGAAAAGACAGGGATTATTTTCTCCGCCTCTTGGATCACAAAGACTTTGTCATAAGGACAAGGGCAGTTTGTATTCTTGTAGATTTTGGAGGCGAAGAAATGGTACCACATGTTGCCAAGGTTTTAAAAAATGATTCAAACGAGCTTGTAAGACACGAAGCGGCATTTTCGCTTGGACAGATGTGTTACAGAAGTGGGATAAAACCACTTGAAGATGCAGTAAGAAACGATCCCAGTTTCTTTGTAAGACATGAAGCTGCAATAGCTCTTGGTGTAATAGGATCTCAGGAAGCAAAGGAAACTTTGCAAAGAGCTCTTACAGATTCAAGTGAACCTGTAAGAGAGTCTGCTGTAGTTGCACTCTCTAATCTGCACTTTATGGAAAAATTAAGCAAAAACGAACGATTTGCAAAGTTAACAGGTGGTTAGAGTGGACTTACCTTTGTCCCCTCAGGCGTAGATTCAAAGTTGTATATCATATCCACATTAGAGTTCTCAAATATCTCCGAATCGTGAGTAATTATGATAAACTGTGAGATGTAACCCAAATTTGCTTCAAAAGCCTGTGACAAGACCCCCACTAGTGACTTTCTGCGTTCCTCATCAAGATGCGTTGTTGGCTCGTCTAAGATGATAAAGTTCAGATTAGATGAGCCAATGATGTGTGCCATACCAAGTCTTAGCGCAAGTGCGATGCTGACTTTTTCTCCGCCACTAAGTGACTCTAGATCTAAAACTGTATTTCCTGAATAACACGAAATTTTCACATCTCTTGCCTTTTCCTCAAGAGAAATTCTTTGAATTTTCACATTAAACGCAACTAGATATTCAGAGGCCTTTTGTGATATCAGATTCAACGCCCATGAGCGTAGGCTTGTAGCAACAGGTCCATCTCTATTGTAGATCTGGTTTCGTATTGATTCTAGCTGTAAAACATATTGTTTTACCAAATACAATTCATCCAAAGTTTGTGATGTTTTGTTTTGAAGTTCTTTTGCAGTTTGTAGCTTTTGTGTAATTGCGCCAAGCTGTTGATCTGTAACACTAAGAGATTTGTGCGCCTGTTCAAACGCATTTTTTAGATTTTTAAATTCAGTTAAATCAAACCCGCTTGTTTCTTTGTGTAGATTAAAAATTGTTTCCAATAGAGTTTCAGAGTGTGAGTCTATAGCAAGGTACACCAAGCTTCCAGACGAATCAAGATCTGCTGGAATTCTTTGAATGTTGTTTTTTAGTTGGGATATCTCTTCTTTTAGCTCTACTAAATCCTGTGGATTGCTAATTGAGTGTGTCAGGAGTGTGTTTTCTGCCTTTATGGCCTTTTGGTGTCTTTGCTCAAGTTCGCGCTTTCTCTGACGAATATCGTTTTCTGCCTTCGTAAGAGAGTCAGTTTTCTCCCGTATCTTTGCAATCTCTTTTCTTATGTACTCTTCATCAAAAATGGGATTAAGAGTATCCACAACAGAATCACACACTGGGCACCTACCATCTTTCAGTTTTAACGTCCCCGCAAACTCTTCTTGTCCTATAAGCTTGCCTATTTTTTCTGATAAATTACGAATCACATTTTTTATTGATTCTGATTCACTTTCTGTCTTTGTTATTTGTAGCTCGATCTCTTTTTTAGACGATATGTAATTAAAACATCCTTCACAGTCTGAAAGCTTTCTTTCCTTTTCTGATATCTCTCGCTGAATCGATGCAATTGCTGTTTTTACATATCTGACAAGCTCGGATTTTCTTGTATCAAGCTCTCTTATCTTAGCTTCCTTTGGTGCTTCTACATTTATCTTGTCTTGTAGTTGCTGCAGTTCATGTTCTTGTCTTTGTTTTTTTGCAACCAGTTCATCTTTTTGTGGCTCTGTATCTTTGATCTCTTTTGTAGTCAGATCAACCTTAGCTTGAAGCATTTCAATATCAGTATCATCGTACTCTAGCTTCTTTCTTACTGATTCACGAAAGTTTTCTATTATATCTTTCATCATTTCAAATGCAGTGTCAAGCTTGTCTATTCCAATTATTGCGTTGACAAGCTCCTTGAATTTTTTTGGATCAGCATCAATTATGGAGTTAAGCTCTCCCTGTTGCACAATAGATGCTATCTTGAGCTTATCAAAATTCATTCCAATTAGTGACTCTATCTGTGTTGTCATGGATTCACCAAACTGCTTTCTCTCTCCTGCAGCAAGTGGTACCAAACCCTCATTTTTCTTTTCAAAAAACTGTGCTGAAAGTGTGCCCTTTGAATCAATTTTTCTCACGGCCTCAAAAAGTCTGCCCAAGACAGAAAAATCTACCTTGGCATATGCCTGAGTAGAGCCTCGGCGTAACAGTCCCTTGTTTGAGCTTCTTGTATGCTGTCCAAAGAGTGCAAAGGTGATAGCATCGATGATACTTGATTTTCCCGCGCCGTTGTGGCCCACAAAGACAGTTACCCCCTTGTCAAACTGCAGCCTTGTGTTAGAGTGGGAAAGGAAGTTGACAAGCTCTACCTCAGTTAGCATTTTTTTTCTCCTTTTTGTATCGATTAAAGTTTTCAATCACCAAATGGTTTGCTTCTCCAAGCTGGTTTGCAGAAAGTAGAGGAAGTAAATCCCTAATAGCAAAGCTTGCAAGGGGTTCAGAGTGTAAGATATTTTTTGCAAGCTTTAGCATCTCGTCATCAATCTTTGCTGGCTTGTCTACAAATGTCGAACCAAGATCGTGTTCTGTTCGGATTGCCTTCCAAAAGCATCGTAGTGTGAGCGGAATTAGTCTTGCAATCTGGGACTGGATCACATTAGCTTCAATGTTTTCACCATGAATTTTAAGCTCTACTATTGGTTGCCGCGTAAACGATCGCAGTTTTTCTGACAGTGCATCTATCTCTTTTGCAAGATTATCAAAACTAGTGTTGATTGAAAATTGTGGTCGTGTATCAAGTTTTATCCAGTGTGGTTTTGCTTCCGATGTAGATAGGTCAACTTCGTAAAATCCCTTTTGAGTTTCTTTGATTCCCTCACTTGAGGTAAGCTCAATTGATCCCGGATACGCCAGCACTCCACCAAGGTGGATGAATTTTTTCATCTCCTTCTCATGAAGATGGCCCATCGCATAGTAGGTAAAGTGCTTTGGAAGGTCTGTAGAGTTTAGTTCCCCTGCAAACTTGTTAATTTCTGAGATTCCCTGGTGTAGTACAAGGATTTTGTGACCATGATGGTTTTTGGCTTCAGAATCTGCTTTTGCAAAATCGTTTTCAAATGTATGAATTTCGCTCTTTCTTTTTTTGTCATATCCAACAATGAGCACCTCTTTGTACTGAAACGGTTTTCCGTTTCCGATGTATTTTGAAAATTCCAAATTGTGGTATACAAATGGCACAGGCGTTGCACGTATTCTGCTAATGTCGTGTTCACCAAGTATGAAAAAAGAATCAATGTCCTTTTGTTTTAGTCTCTTTAGTGCATTTGCCAAAACCAAGATTGCCTTTCCAGTTGGGTTTGGAACATGAAATATGTCTCCTGCAAAGATTACAAAATCAACATGGTCACTAATTGAAGTGTCAATTGCTTGATCAAAAGCAGAGTATACATCCTGCTCTCGCTCTTCTGAATAATATTGTACAAATCCCAAATGTGTATCAGAGATGTGAGAAAAGATCATTAGTCCATCAGCAAGTCTTTTTGAATTAGTCCCTGCGTTGATTCTGTTGCAATATCTTTGAACTTGCTTGACTCTAACCATTCCGCTACTGCGTTTAGATCAGAGCCGATTGTCTTTCCTTTGACCTCATCAACATGAACAATTGATGGCAAGTTTACCCACTGTCCCACTAGGACCGCATCCCCTATGTTCAAAGAGGACAGTTGGGTAAGAAGGTCTTTGCTAAGAGACTCTGCTGCCGAAGCAATTTGTTGTTGATCATCGTCTTGTACTATCTTCATTATGGCAAGTGAGCCCATCTGGCTGAGTACATTTGGATCTATGTTTCGTGGCCTCTGTGATACAATGCCAAGACCAATTCCAAACTTTCTGCCCTCCCGTGCAACTTTTGATGCCCAGTATTTAGTGTCAGTGTGTTCTCCTTTTGGAATAAAAACATGAGCCTCTTCAATTATTACAAAAATCGGTGACGAAAATTTGTTGGTCTTTCCAGATATTTTCCTTCCCTTTTTTGCCCAGTAAGAATCTTTTCTGTCATTGAGCAACTCTTGTAAATAATAAGATAGTCCGACGTTTGCTTGTCTTTCACTTAGCTCTGCAACACTTAGAACATTTACTCTCCCTTCTTTTATCAAATCTACAGGATCACCACAATCTGGATCCAAAATGTCAGAGAACCTGTGCTTTGCATCATCTATTTTATCCAAGACCCTGCTTGCACTGTCTGCATATCCTTTTGTGGCATGACCAAATGCAGAGACGCTATCTTCAAGTGCGGCCCAGTAGTCCTTTGCCTCTCTGACAGATTGCGTAAAGGACTCGCGCAGTGCTCTTTGCTGCTTGTCTGCATTTTCTCTAAGCTCAATTACTTCAGCAAGTTTATCGGCCTGCAGCAGTCTTGGGTTTATCTTTGCATCAGTTACGCTGATTTTTGGCATGTTTAGGTTTGTGTAATCGTTGTGGTAGTCAAAAATTATCAAAGTTCCCTGCAGTGTTGCCACATGTTTTGCTATTAGTGACACAAGGTTGCTTTTTCCCATACCAGTCATGGCAAGTATGCCTATGTGTCTTGAGACAATCCTGTTGAGGTTTATTTTTGCCTCAATTTCTGGGTTTCTAAGAAGCGAACCAATTCTAATCCATTCCTTTTCTTTTGGGGCAAAAATTATTCCAAGGTCGTCTTCCGTAGCTTCAAGTATGGAGGTTCCAGGCAAAGGTGGAACAGCAGGAACAATTGATTGACCTTTTTGTAGCTTCTCTAAGAATCCAAGAATTCCAATTTTTACTTTATAGTTTTTGTCACGAGAGTTTAGCTCAGCAACTTCCTTGCTTTCCATGGCCTCGTCAAAGTTTCTTACATCCGCAAGTGCATCGCTTGAAACTATTGATCGTTCCACCAAGCCCAAAAGCTTTCCGTTTTGAGAATCCACTATAACATATTCACCAACAGAAAGAGGTCGCGATGATTGAGCCGTCACTTCGGTTGGTTTTGATTCACCTATTACAACGCCAATGTTCATTCAAGTACCTCCCTTGAGCCAACCTCGTTTCCAAGCCCATACAAGCTGACCAGTCTTGCCAGATCAGTGTGAGTTATCTTGCAGTTGTTGTGTGCAAGCTTTAATGTATAAGGATATCCAGAGACACTATTTTTGCAAAGCTTATCCAAGAGTAATTTTATTTCAGACTCGTCATGTTCAGAACCAAAAAGTTCAATTTTTATCAGAGGCGTCGAGTCTCGTAGCCTTGCATAAACAGAGGAGATTATCTTTCCTGGACCCAGTCCTTTATCCACAAAAATTTTACTAAAACCAGACTTTTTGATAGCGTGATTATAATAGAAAATGTCCCCAGCCAGAGAGCCAAGTTTTGAAAACTGGTTCTTTGTGACAGAGGTTTTAGATACAAAAACGACATTATGCTTCTTTTTCATGGCTGAAGTAAGTGCGGTGGCAAGGGAAGCCTGCCTTGTCATAAATTGTGAATAAAGTGAACCGTCTATGGCAACCAAGTCAGCTTCATCCACTGAGGAGGCACAGGCATCAATTTCCATCTGGCTTGCTTGTGTGGCTAGTTCTGGGTTTGGGGTGCCAAGACCCTGTCTGTGCTTTTCTGAAATTATAGTACCATCAGATTTTATGGAAACGACTGTGACAACCCATAATTCCAGTCCTTGAAACTTTGTGCTGTTATAGCTGCTATCAATTCCTGCAATTACGGCATCTTGCTTTTGTGGCGTATATTCCACCCAGTTGCGCCTAGCTTCCTCTAGTATTTGTTCAAATCTTTGGCCTTTTAAAACAGACAGAGTTTCTTCGCGTTTTTTGAGTGCATCTATGTACACTGTGTTAAGCATAAGCATCCTTTACATACATGAATAAAATGTTTCGTGTTTAAAATTGATTCATCCAAGCTGATAGATAATCAATTTATTATGTCGATCGCAAGGATCATTGTGTTTGAAAACGAGAAAACATGGGCAAAAGTAGTAGCAAACAACTCCACCGATGAATTCCATCGAAAATTTGATCAGGCTATTGAGCTGACAAAAAAAGACTTTGGTAAAAGATATCCCATGATTATAGGCGGAAAAGAGATTTATTCTGAAAATCAATTCCAAGTAAAATCTCCCGCTGATACAAGTATCATAATAGCAAATTTTCCAATGGCAACAAAAGAAGATACAAGTCATGCAATAGAATCTGCAAAAGAAGCCTTTCCCAAATGGAGCACTATTCCCTACCAAAAAAGGGTTCATATATTCAGAGAATCTGCAGATATTTTTTCTGTAGATAAATTCAAGCTTGCAGCCGTTATGACCTTTGAGAACGGTAAAAGCCGACTGGAAGCAATGGGTGATGTAGATGAGGCAATAGATTTCCTGAGATTTTATTCAGAACAGCTAGAACTCAATGAGGGTTATTCTAAAGAGACAAAAAGTGCCAATCCAAATGAGAAGACAAGAAGTGTTCTCAAACCATATGGGGTATGGGGAATAATATCTCCGTTCAATTTTCCTTCAGCCATAGCAATTGGAATGACTTCGGGTGCTCTTCTAACTGGAAACACCGCTGTACTCAAACCAGCAAGCGATACTCCACTTTCAGCATACAAGTTTGTGGAAACAATATATCATAAGCTTCCTCCAGCAGCTCTAAACTTTGTCACTGGAGCTGGAAGCGTTGTTGGAAAAGCAATACTTGAAAGTCCCTTAGTTGATGGAATAGCCTTTACTGGCTCAAGAGATGTTGGCATGTCAGGATTTCGAAGTTTTATTGAAAAAAGTTCACGTCCGTTTATTTCAGAGATGGGTGGAAAGAATCCTGTCATAATTACAGAATCAGCAGATCTTGAAAGGGCTGCAGAAGGCGTGATAAAAGCATCCTTTGGTTATGGCGGTCAGAAATGCAGTGCGTGCTCTAGAGTATATGTACAAAAAAAAGTTGCAAACCAGTTTATGGAAAAGCTGGTAGCAAAAACAAAATCACTTAAAATAGGAAAGCCTTGGGAAAAGGATGTCTTTCTTGGACCAATAATCAATGATACTGCATTAAAAAAGTTTGAGAAAGCTGCAGAGCTTGCTAAAAAAGATGGCAAGATAGTTCATGGTGGCAATGTATTGAAAGACTCCGAATATCAGAATGGATATTTTGCTGAACCAACAATTGTTACAGATTTACCACAGGAGCACGAACTTGTAAGAGAGGAGTTGTTTTTGCCTTTTGTTTGCGTCTCTGAGTTTGAACGCTTTGATGACGCAATAAGCCTTGCAAACAAAACTCGATATGGTCTGACAGCTGGAATATTTAGTAATAATAAAGATGAGGTTGAGACATTCTTTAACAAAATAGAAGCTGGCGTGACCTATGCGAACAGGGCAGCAAGTGCAACAACGGGCGCATTGGTTGGTGCCCAGCCATTTGTTGGGTGGAAGGAGTCTGGAATTTCAGGAAAAGGAGCTGGTGGAGTCTATTATTTACTCCAGTTTATGAGAGAACAGACTCAAACGCGCTGCGAGTGAAGAAACGAGCTTCCTAAAAGCAAAATGTTTCGTTTCCTTTCCTTTAGTCTTCTAATAGAATAGGGCAACCAGTTTGTGCCATACGGAATATATTCTGCTACAGAAAATCCTTTTTGTAAAAGAACTGGTTTTAGCTCATCACGTATTCCTTTTAGCATCTGAAACTCAAATTTTTTTTTGTAATTTTTTGAAAGTTTGATTGCTTGTTCTATCATATCAGAATCATGTGTAGCAATTCCAAACTCATTTCCCCCTAGAAAAAGTATCTCCATTAAAACGCGATAGTTTTGGTCTACTTGTTTTTTTGATTGAAATGCAATTTCTTTGTTTTCACGATATGCGCCTTTAACAAGACGTATCTTTGCTCCTTTCTCTAAAAGTCGCATCAAGTCTTTCTTAGAACGTCTAAGGTTTGCCTGTAAAGCTAGTCCTAGTCTTTCATACTTATCAAACAGATCAAGATAGATTCTGATGGTATCTTCTGTGTGTTCAGATGATTCCATGTCAATCCATACAAATGCCTGCGAGAGGGCCGCTTTTTCTATTATGATGCTATAATTTTGTAGACATTCGTTTCTGCTTCGAGAAAGACCAAGTTGCGTTGGTTTTATAGATATGCCACCTTCGACCTCACTTTTTTTCAAACCAGAAACAATCGCTAGATATTCTTTTACTGTGTTTTCAATCTGAGTTTTTGATGTAAGATGCTCACCAAGTTTGTTTATGATTGCATCCATTCCCTCTTTGTATGCAAGACGCGCTGATTCTAGTGCCTGTTCTAAGCTATCACCTGCTATCCACTGCTTTGCTATTCTAAAGAGAAACTTCTCCATGAGTCCTGACTTTGTAGAATTCATTTTCAAAACATTATTTTCCTTGTGATAACAATATCTGATCAAAACTTGCTTAAAGTTATAGCTTTAACAAGGGGCATATTACAAAGCTGTTCGGCTTGAAAAGAATAGGGCTGTTAGGATGTGGTACAATTGGAACAGAGATTGCTCTTGCAATTGACTCTGGAAAAATTCCAGCTCAACTTACCCATCTATTTGATTTCTCAAAGGATGTATCAAAAAAGCTTGTAGATAAACTCAAAAACAAACCCACAGTAACTGAAAACGTTGGGCTACTTGCCGCTGCACCAGTAGATCTTATAGTAGAAGCAGCTTCACAAGATGCAGTAAAGGACAACGCCCTTAGCATTATACAAAACAGAAAGGATTTGATGATTATGAGTGTTGGTGCACTCTTAGATGAATCGATTCTTGATATCATCATGGAAGGTTGTAAGGACTTTAAGAGATCAGTGTATCTTCCTTCTGGCGCAATACTTGGTCTTGATGGCATAAGAGCTGTAAAAGATGAATTAGAGTCAGTCACCTTGGTTACAACAAAGAATCCAAGGTCATTAAAAGGAGCCAAATTCTTTGAGACTTCAAACATAGATCCTGAAAAGATTGAAAAGGCAACTATAATTTTTGAGGGTAATGCGCAAGAGGCAGTAAAACTTTTTCCTGCAAACATCAATGTGGCAGCTCTTCTAAGCTTGGCAGGGCTTGGCAGTACAAAAACCAAGGTAAGAATAGTTGCAGATCCAAAAACCGACAAAAACATTCATGAGATAATAGCAGAAGGAAAGTTTGGCAAATTTTCAATCAAGGTTGAAAATATCCCAAGCACTAGCAACCCAAAAACAAGCAGGCTTGCAATCTTGTCTGCAATAGAGTGTCTAAAAGCAGTTTGCCAGCAAGACATGAGGGTTGGAACATAAAATGGCAAATATTGCCATACTTAGACAATATGTCGTAAAATCTGCCCATCATCTTATGCTTTAAATGCGAATCACAACCGATTTTATTTTAGATAGATGGATTTAAAGTCAGAAATTTTAAGGCTTAAAAAAGAGAAAGATGTTCTCGTTTTGGCTCACAACTATCAGGTTCCTGAAGTACAGGATGTTGCAGATTATGTAGGGGATTCCCTAGGACTTGCAAGACAGGCTGCAAAGACAAGTCAGAAAACGGTTTTGTTTTGCGGAGTTCACTTTATGGCAGAAACTGCGGCAATTACATGTCCTGATAAAAAAGTTCTCATCCCAGACTTGGCAGCAGGATGTTCGCTTTCAGATACAATAACGGCAAACGAGCTAAGAAAGTGGAAAAATGAACATCCTGGAGCCATAACTGTTGGTTATGTAAATACAACAGCGGAAGTAAAGGCAGAGCTTGACTATTGCTGTACTTCTTCAAATGCAGTAAATGTAGTCAAGTCTATTCCGGAAAATAAGGAAATTCTCTTTTTGCCAGACATGTTTCTAGGATCATATGTAGCAAAGATGACAAATAGAAAGAACATGTTTATCTGGGCAGGAGAGTGTCATGTGCACGCTGGAATAAGATCTCAGGATGTACAAGAAAAGCTAAACCAGTATACAGAAGCGGAATTTCTTGTACATCCTGAGTGCAGCTGTACCTCTTCTTTAATGTACGATGTAGCGGTAGGTGATTATAAGAACCGTCAGGTTCAGATTTTATCTACTGAAGGCATGATGAATCATGCAAGGAGCTCACAGGCAAAGAGGTTTGTTGTCGCAACAGAAACTGGAATTCTTTACAGGATGAGACAGCAGAATCCACAAAAAGAGTTTTTCCCCGTATCAGAAAATGCAGTGTGCCAGTATATGAAAATGATAACACTTGACAAAGTATATGCATCACTAAGAGAGGACAAGTACGAAGTCAGGGTTCCAAAAAAGATTGCTCAGAAGGCACAGCTTGCAATAGAACGTATGCTCGCAATCAGTTAACTTCCAGACTCAAATCAAGACCAGAAACAGAATTAGTAATCTTTCCAACCGATATCATATCAATTCCTGTTCTTGCATAGGACTGTATGTTAGTATTATCAATCCCACCAGACGCTTCAATCTTTACTTTATTTCGCAGGTGCAGTTTTTTTAAGGTACCAACAATCTTTGAGATTTCTTTTGGTGAAAGGTTGTCAAGCATTATTATTGAGGCTCCTGCATGTGCAGACACAATTGCGTCACGAAGATTTTCAACCTCAACTTCAATTGTTTTGTACTTTTTTCGTGCCTTTTTTATTAATCCATATATCGATTCTGCCACGGCAATGTGGTTATCTTTTATCATAACCATTTGATCAAGTGACATTCTGTGTTTGTGCCCACCACCAATTTCAACGGCTTCTTTGTCAAACAAACGTAATCCTGGCACAGTCTTTCTTGTAGAATATAGCTTGACTCTGGGATTTACCGTTCTGATCTTTTTCACTAGGACATTAGTCTGGGTAGCAATTCCACTCATTCTAGATAGAAGGTTAAGTGCTGTCCTTTCGCAAGACAATACAGCCTGTGCAGAACCTGAGATAACCATTATTTTCTGGTTTGGTTGAATTTTAACGCCGTCTTTTTTGAGAACCCTTACTTTACATCCCTTTGAGACAAAGAACTGTTTTGCATATTGTACTCCAGCTAAAGTTCCTTTTTCTCGTGAGGTTATGTTTGCAGAAATTCTCTTTCTTGGCAAAAGGTCGCTTGTAATGTCGCCTTTTCCAATATCTTCCGCTAAAAAACTTGCAAGTATTTTTTTTGCACGTATATGCAATCTAGGTTACCTTAAGTGCATACTTACCCTTTTCAGTGATTCCCAAAGCCTTGGCAACAACAGAATTTATTGGATCTACTACAAGAACAGATCCGCGCCAATCCGGAGTTAGATCTGATGACTTGCATACAGGGCACACCTTTCCTATAGTGACAAATTTACACTTTCTACATGCCATCTCTTTTACCATATTGCATTCACTTTGCTTCTACTGTCTTTTTGGTTTTTTCAGCTGGTACAGGCGGCGCTTTAGCTTTCTTTATTTCTTCAACAATCCACTCGTCTGCACCCAAGAAGGGCTGTCTGCATGTAATACCAATCTTCATTGCTGCTGTTTTTCCAAGAGATACTGCAGTTACTCTTGCACGAAGAGTGGAACCGATTTTCAAAGTTCTGCCACTCTGATTTGCCAAGATCATACCAGACTTTACGTCACTTTTTAGATAATCATCCATGATTTGGGAAAGATGCAAAAGTGCATCAGTTGCGCCAATTCTTACAAATGCACCAAAGTCAGTGATTTCAACAATTTCTCCTCTGACTATCTCCTGCAATTTTGGATAAAACGTAAGGGCTGAAAACTCTACTTTATGATATGTTCCTCCGTCACCAGAAACTATTTTCCCCATGTTTTCAACTTTGGTGTCAAGTATCATAATCACGTAACCAAGATCTGGATTTATCATGCTCTCGTATTTTTCTCTCAGAATAGTAATTGCCGCTTTCTTTAGAGACTCACCAAACAATTTTGGCGGAATTCTGACTACGTCAGTAAGGGTAGCTATAGAAAACATCTAACAAAAATTGGTAAAATTTCAATTTATGAATCTTTGGATGATATAATTGTCATTTCTGCCTATGTTTAAATAATGTATGTGGATTTTTTACAATATGGTAGCAGTAGATGAGGTTCTAAAAACTCTTAGTACTGTAATAGATCCAGATCTAAAAAAAGACATAGTATCTATGGGAATGATAAAGGATCTTGAGATAAATGGAAGTGATCTAAAATTCACACTAGAGCTAACCACACCAGCTTGTCCTTTCAATGACGAAATAGAACAGGATGTTAGAAAAGCAATCAAAACTATTCCAGGCATTTCAAATTTTGACATGAAGGTGACTGCCAAAGTCATGGAAGGACGCGCGCTAAGCATGGACGAGATGATGCCAACTGTCAAAAACATCATAGGGGTTGCTAGCGGAAAAGGCGGAGTTGGAAAGACAACTGTATCTGTCAATATTGCGTTGGCTTTGGCACAATCTGGTGCAAAAGTTGGTCTGCTTGATGCAGACATCTATGGTCCAAGTGTTCCTTTGATGCTTGGCATGGGAAAGGCTGTAATGGAAGTAGAAAACAACAAGCTGCAGCCTGCTGAGTCACATGGACTCAAAGTAGTTTCATTTGGGTTCTTTGCAGATCAAGACCACCAAGCCGCAATATACAGAGGACCAATCATATCAGGAATTGTAAAGCAATTCCTTGTAGATACAAACTGGAGTGATTTAGATTATCTTATTGTAGACCTGCCACCTGGCACGGGTGACATACCACTAACTTTGGCACAAACTATCCCAATTACCGGCATCTTAGTTGTCACAACACCACAAGATGTAGCAAGTAACATTGCGGTGAAGGCGTTTGGGATGTTTCAGAAATTAAATGTGCCAATTATTGGCATTATAGAAAACATGAGCTACTTCAAGTGTCCTGACTGCAACAAAGACCACCACATCTTTGGCAAAGGCGGTGCAATGAAGATTAGTGAGAAATACAATATTCCATTCCTTGGTGAGATTCCTCTAAACCCTGGAATCATGGAAGGCTCTGATACAGGCAAGCCCGTTTTGGTGACAGACCCTAAATCTGCACATGCCGAAGCCTTTACTGCCGCTGCAAAAAATGTTGCAGCAAGATGCAGTATACTTGCAGCACAGATCAAAGAAGAGATGGCCGCCGAAGTAGCTACGCAAAAATAGTTTAAAACAAAGATACATTGTGCATCTTCCTGAAAATCTAAGAGCTGATCTGAAAATACCTCTTGGCGTCCTGCTTAAAGATGCTGATGCAACAAAAGAAAACATTCAAAAAAATATTCCCGCAAATTCAGTTATAATTTCTGTTGGTGATGCAACTACAGAAAAACTGATCAAATATGATATAATTCCCTCATTACAAATTGTTGATGGGTTGGAAAAAAGAGTCAAAAAAGAATTGCCATCAGCAAATGTCAAAACATCTCTTTCCTGTTCCAATCCTGCTGCAGAAATTACCACTCAGAGCATAGATACCATAAAGAAGGCTTTCCAATCTCCCAAACCAGTAAGAATGACAGTGGCAGGTGAAGAAGATCTCTTAGTATTACCAGTGTGTGTCTTTGCACCAGAAAATTCGGTGGTTTTTTATGGCCAACCAAATGAGGGATTAGTGATTGTCAAAATCAATCCTCAGATAAGAAATAAAGCACAATCAATTATGGATTCTATGAGTTAGTAGGGGTATGATGACACGGTGGCTGTATGATTTATGATTAAGCTACACAAGTTCTGACCCTCACTAACTATTTGTACCAAAAGTAAACAAGCACAAACACAATATTTGACATGTGTAATTAAACCGTCTTTGTAAAATCAGGTGTTTGTGAAGCTTGATTCCGAACTACAATTCAAACTACTAGAAAAGGTTGGAATCTATGCAAACAGATTTGGAATACAAGAGCCAAAGGTACTTCTTACTACTAGAGAAGTTCTTGAGATGCCAAAAGAGATGACTGAGGGACGGAGAACCTCAGCATACAAGTATTATGGAGTGTCATATATGCAACATGATATGATTTTTGTAAATGTTAGAAAGATGCCAGACGAAAAAACTTTGGAAAATACAATAGTACATGAGCTTGTACATCTCAGATTTCCATATCTGAGTCACGGTAAGAGGTTTAACAAGCTTGTCAGACAAGGTCTTGCCGGAAAAGCATTTGCTCCCTACAAGAAAAGAAAATAGAGATCTTTCAGACATGGTTTATATTTACCGCAAATAGGCAAAACTAGCAAATGTTACTACAAGATCTGATTATACCTATAGGCGCAGCAATTGTTTCTTTTGCAGTTGCAGCAGGTTTTGCCGCCTGGGTTTCTAGACAAAAACCGGGAACGCAACAGATGCTTGACATTTCAAACGCAGTTAAGGTTGGAGCAATGGCATTTTTACGAAGAGAATTTAAAATTGTCATTCCAGTTGCCATAGGTCTTACAGTTTTGATTGGTGCAGCAATTGGATTTTCGAACGGTGTTGCTTTTGCAGTTGGTGCGGGTCTTTCTGCAGTTGCAGGATTGATTTCACTTAAAATCACAGTAAAGGCTGCTGTTCGTGCAGCAAATGCCTCAAGACAAGGCCTTGGTCACACGTTTGCTCTTGCCTTTAGAGGAGGAGCAACTGTCGGTCTTGCAGTTCCTGCTATGGCACTTTTGGCCATCACGTTACTTTATTTTGTATTTCCAGATCCTATCACAATAGCGGGTGTTGGAATTGGTGCTAGTCTTATTGCATTGTTTATCAGGGTAGGGGGAGGAATTTTCACAAAAGCTGCAGACATGGGAGCAGACTTGGTTGGGAAAGTAGAGGCAAACATTCCAGAAGACGACCCACGAAATCCAGCTACTATTGCTGATAATGTAGGCGACAACGTGGGAGATGCTGCTGGCATGGGTTCTGATATTTATGAATCATATATTGTAACTATGCTTGCTTCGTTGCTACTTGCAGCATTAATTGGCTCTCCTGAAAATCTGCTTTATCCGATTTTAATTGGAGCGTCAGGACTGATTGCTTCGATCATAGGGGCTGCAACAATAGGACCAAGAAAGATGACCGACGTTATGAAGCCACTAAATCGCGCATTTTATGTTTCTGCTGCAATAGCGATAGGACTTAATTTTATTTTCACATACATGTTCCTTGGTCAAACGCCACTTGCATATGCACTGTTTGGTAGCACGGTAGTTGGAGTGATTCTAGTTCCTGTGATACAGAGAATTACAGATATGTTTACTAGTTACAGATTCAAGCCAGTAAAAGAAATTGCTGCAGCTGCAAAATGGGGGTATGCATCTCTTACACTTATGGGGATAATACAAGGAATGCGTTCAACGGGGCCGTTTATGATTGCAATAGTTGTTGCTCTTGCAACATCATTTGCAATAGCTCATTCAGCTGCTCCAGATCCATCACAAGCTGCACTGTATGGCATTTTTGGTACTTCACTTACCGCAATGGCCATGCTCAGTCTTGCTGGCATAGTACTTAGCATAGATGCCTTTGGTCCAATTAGTGACAATGCGGGCGGAATTGTAGAAATGACACATATGGGAGAGGAAAACCGCAAGGTTACAGATGAGATAGATGCTGTAGGAAACACTACAAAGGCAGTCACTAAGGGTTTTGCAATTGCAAGTGCTGGTCTTGCGGCATTGGCAATGATTCAAGCTTTTCAGTATGAAGCAGAAAAGATATTTCACGTTGCGTTTGATTATAGCTTATCAAATCCTGCAATAATAATTGGCCTACTTGTTGGTGGCTTGATTCCGTTTTTCATTACAAGCCTGCTCATTG
>Ga0209619_10000318_pt1 | contig 32898 bp, 34 predicted proteins | sample Rifsed16ft3_FD_184011 | JGI IMG/M metagenome (GOLD analysis project Ga0209619, IMG submission 184011) | Soil microbial communities from Rifle, Colorado, USA - sediment 16ft 3 (version 2) | ecosystem: Environmental > Terrestrial > Deep subsurface > Rock core/Sediment | place: Rifle, Colorado... | reverse complement strand
TGATGCCTCGCTTGACCCGCCGCTAGAACATGCGCTTCCAGTTCTTCAGGCAATTTCCAAGTCGCCCAAGTCAGGGATATCTTTACGCTCGCACGGATACACAAGGCTCACAGAGAACGTTCTAACTTCGCTAATGAAAGGGCGCCGCGCAAAGCGAGTCGCAAGACTGGGAATTCTTCGCCACGATGGATGGACGTCGGCGAAAGATTTCGCTTCGAGAAATCAAATGCCCTCGCGGCTGGCAAGAGCATACCTCCAGCGTTGCAATCATGACGGACTAGTCCAACGTTCCTATCCTCACGGGAGATTGCACGTGATTCTCACATCGAATGGCCATCGGACGCTGACGCAGGCAGCACACTTGAGTCGGCTAGTCAAGGGCGACCTGCAGTTCGCCGAAGTCCTGCAGATTCAACAAGTGAAACACTCGCACAAATACGTATACGATGTCTGTGTTCCAGGAAGGGAGAACTTTGTGGCGGGGCTCGGAGGGATCCTCTGCCACAACACCGCGGCGGGTTTGACGGCCGCTGTTATGCGTGAAAAGTCTGGTGGGATGGTTCTCGAAGCGGGCGCTTTAGTTCTGGCTGACAAGGGAGTAGCCTGCATAGATGAAATCGACAAGATGCGCCCTGACGACAGAGTCGCCATCCACGAAGCACTTGAGCAGCATACGGTCAGCGTTGCCAAAGGCGGAATAGTCGCCACTTTGAACGCTAGAGCGGCGGTTCTCGCTGCAGCTAACCCAAGTTTAGGAAGGTATGACCCCTATCGCAATATTACGGACAATATCAACCTCCCGGTCACACTTCTGTCACGTTTTGACCTATTATTCATCATGAAAGACGTGCCCGAGCCTGACGCCGACAGCAGAATGTCAGACCACATCCTGACACTACACAGGCTGAAGGCTCCACCCGAGGCGCCACCTCTAACGCCCGAACTCCTGAGGAAGTACATAGCCTACGCCAAGAGAATCGACCCCGTCCTAACGGAAGAGGCTGTGGTCGAGATTCGGCAATACTACATGAAGATGCGCTCTCTATCAGGATCCACAGAGTCGCCCGTCGCAATTACACCTCGACAGCTTGAAGCACTGGTGAGGTTAGGCGAAGCTAGAGCGAGAAGTTTCCTGCGTGACCGAGTGGAGGGTGAAGATGCACGATCAATAATCCGATTGATGACGCTATCCCTACAGGATGTTGGCATCGACACGACCACAGGCAAGATCGATATTGACGTCATAATGACAGGCAAACCCAAGAGTCTCAGAGACAAAATGCAGGTCGTCCTCAGCACCTTCGCCGACCTAGAGAAGCAGCTCGGAATCGTCGAGGAACCAACACTCTACCAAGCGCTGTCCCGCAAAGTGGACATAACCGACGAAGAGGCAAGAAGACTCGTGCAGCAACTGGTCAGAGAAGGAATACTTTATGCTCCAAAAGCCGGCCATCTGAAACGAACAGCAGCATAGCAGAAGTCCGCCATCTTTGCGAATTGAAGAACTCCCTATTCATGACTCTGTCAAGGCCATCATAGCGAAGGCAGGATACGACACCCTATATCCTCCACAAGAGGATGCGATCAAGGCAGGAGTACTTGAAGGAAAGAACATCGTACTCGCAAGCCCAACGGCCTCAGGCAAGACTCTCGTGGCGGAGCTCGTAATCCTCAAGTCAATTCTCGAAAAGGGTGGCAAAGCACTTTACCTAACCCCTCTTCGCGCATTGGCGAGCGAGAAGTACGAAGACTTTCAGAAGTACACTGGAGTCGAGAAGGCACCCGGCAGACGTGTTCGAGTAGCAGTAACCAGTGGCGACTATGATAGTTCCGATGTGTTTCTAGCCAACTTTGACATCATCATCTCAACCAACGAAAAGGCCGACTCACTCCTTCGCCACCGTTCTCCTTGGATAGCAGACATATCAGTGGTCGTCGCCGACGAAATCCACCTCTTAACTGAAGCCGACAGGGGACCAACACTTGAAGTCGTATTGACACGGCTCCTCAAAGTCAACCCAGGAATTCAAGTGATTGCTCTTAGCGCCACAATCAAGAACGCCACCGAAATCGGCCAGTGGTTGAGTGCAACTCCCATCACAACAGAGTGGCGCCCCGTCCCACTTCGCGAAGGAGTACATCACGACGGCCAAATCCAATTCAAAGACGGATCATCACGACTGATTCCACACACAGACACCAATGCCCTCTTCGACACTGCGCTGGACGTCGTTCGGGAAGGCGGACAGGTATTGATTTTCGCCGAGACCCGCCGTTCCGCGGTGGAGATGGGGAGAAAAGCCTCGGCACTTCTGAGAAGGTTCTTGCCAAAACCAGACCGAAGAGGTTTGGAGAATATCGCCCAACGCATACTGGGTGCAGGCGAGAGGACTCGACTTGGCGAAACTCTAGCAGAGCAAGTATTGAATGGAGTGGCATTCCACCATGCAGGCCTAGCGGGCGGACACCGACGAATCATTGAAGAGGCATTCAAGGCAGGAAGACTGAAAATATTATCCGCCACGCCAACGCTTGCGGCCGGCGTGAATCTACCAGCGCGAACAGTGGTCATCAGCAGCTACGAACGTTACGAACCCGGGTACGGTCGTTACCCGATCTCAGTCTTAGAATACAAGCAGTTTTGCGGACGAGCTGGACGACCGAAATACGACAAGTTCGGTGAAGCGATTCTCATTGCGCGAACGGAGGACGAGCAAGACTACCTGATGAAGAATTATGTGATGGCTGAACCCGAACGAATCTGGTCCAAACTCGGTGCGGAAAAGGTACTGCGTCCACACGTGCTTGCCACGATCGCCACTCGATTCGCAACCAGCGAGGAAGGGCTAATGAGGTTCTTTGCCAAGACTTTCTATGCGTTCCAATACGATCCGAAGATGATACGCTCAAAACTGGGCGACATCCTAGCTTTCCTGAACAGGGAGCAAATGGTTGAATTCGAAGGCGAAGACCTGAAGGCGACACGATTCGGCCGCAGAGTTTCTGAGCTATACATAGATCCTGTTTCAGCAGTCGTTCTAAGGGATGGACTGTATACGCGAGCTAAGCATGTGACCGAAGTGAGTTTTCTGCACCTCATATCAAGAACTCCAGACATTGCCCCGAAGCTCTATCCACGCCGCGGGGAGGATGAGATGCTGGACATTTTCGCTAAAGAGCACCAAGACGAGTTCATGTGCGAAGTACCAGAATACTACGGGGACACGAACGGGATCACTTACGAAGAGTTCCTTTCGGAGATAAAGTGCGCAAGAGTGCTCTATGAATGGATTAACGAGACTAGCGAAGATGGGATACTCGAGGTTCACAAGGTCGAACCCGGGGACATCCTGAGGATGGTTGACACTGCGAAGTGGCTACTGCACGCCACACATGACCTCGCAGAACTATTCGGGCACAAGGACCTACTGAAACCAACTTACGAGCTTCAAGTCAGATGCGCCAGAGGAGTCAAACCAGAACTCGTCCCACTAGTGGAGCTTGAAGGAGTCGGACGGGTGAGAGCACGCGCCCTCTACAACGCAGGATACCACGGACTAGACGAACTGAAGCACGCATCTGTGACTGATCTAATGAGCGTCCCACTTATCGGACCATCGCTGGCGAAGAAAATCAAGGAACAAGTGGGTGGGCTGATTAAGGCTGAGGAATGGGAACAGCTCAAATCGAAGACAGCCGAGACTACTGAGCAGAGTCTACTCACTGACTATCGGGATGAAGACTTCGTCTAGCCAGGAAGCCCTCGTGCTTGGCGCTCGGTAACCGTCTTCTGTACCGCGGCATCCACAAGCTCGCGAGACGCTCCCACGTATGATTTCGGGTCGAGGGCAGCCTCCACATCCTGTTTTGCTAGATACTTAGAAATAGTTGCATTTTGAGCAAGGACCTCCCCAAAGTTTTTTTTCTTGTCTTGGCTTTCGAAAACAATCTGTTGGAGCAGCCTATGCGCCTCTTGCCTGGGCATGCCCTTCCCTACCAAAGCGATCATCACCGATTCGGACATCATCGGATCCTTGTACCTCATCAAGTTCTCTTGAATTCGACGTTCATTCACTTGGAGTCCCGTCAGGATTCGCGTCATCGAATTCAGCATATGGTCAATCAAGATGAAGGCTTCAGGAATCACAAACCGTTCAGATGCAGATTGAGATAGATCTCGCTCATGCCAAGTGACGATTGACTCAAGCGCAGGTCCGACCAAGCTTCGTTCGATCTTGGCGAGACTCGAAATGTTCTCGCTTCTCCACGGATTTTTCTTTTGGGGCATTGCTGAGCTACCCACCTGTCTGCCCACCTCGAAAGGCTCAGCCAACTCATCAATCTCAGGCCTCTGTAGGTTCCTCACCTCTGTTGCGAACTTATCCAAGGAGCCCGCAACCATAGCGAAGAGGCAGATGAGTTCGGCGTAACGATCACGCTGCACAATCTGACTCGTTACCTCAGCGGCTCGCAAGCCCAGACGCTTCATCACCAGGTCCTGGATTTGTCGAGCGTTCTTACCCAATCCCGCCATGGTGCCTATCGCACCACTCATCTTACCAGCCAAAACCCTCTCTCTGCACTGGTGAAGGCGTTCGATATGTCTGCTAATCTCTCGCAACCAAACAGCGAACTTCAAGCCAAGAGTCATCGGAAGAGCATGTTGGGCATGCGTCCTACCGATCATCAACGTATCGCGATAGCGCCCTGTAAGCCCGAGCAGAACCTCCTCCAGCTTGTCGAGCTTTCTAGAGATGATATCGAGTCCTTCTTTCATTTGCAGCGCTAGCGCCGTATCTAAAATGTCGGCTGAGGTGGCTCCGAGATGCACATAGGCGCCACTCTTGCCCGAGACCTCAGCCAGCGCATCAACAAGCGCCATTATTTCGTGATCGGTTACCTTCTCGATCTCGTGAATTCTTAGAACAGTAACGATCTTAGTTGAAGCGTGGCGTTCGATCTCTTCAGCAGCCTCACGAGGCATATCCCCAACCTGAGCCCTCGCCCACACTAGCGCGGCTTCAACATCAAGCATCTTCTGGAATCTCGTTTCTTCCTCAAACACGCTTCGAATCTCAGGACTCCCATAACGGCCCGTGTCGATGGGGAGGATCGGCAACTGACCAACCTGAGCTCACTAGCATTAGTAGTTCATATAAAACCAGCCCGGTAAACCCGAAACGACGACCCTTGGGTGCAATTGCAGCCGTGTACACTAAGACGGGGGACCCAAGTCAGGTCATCGAAGACTTGCTACTGGCTTTAGGACATCGGGGAACTACCAAGAGCACTTACCTCGTCAGCGAAAGTGTGGCAATTGGTTGCTCTTCTCATAGCGATGTCGCAGAGCGCTTCCTCCAAAGACCGAAAGCAGCCCTCACTCTTGATGGCTCATTCTATCAGCGCGAAAATCCGGTCAAATTCGCGAACACACATTTGACGAAGGGGATTATGAGAAGTGCAGCAAGTCGCGTTATGTCTGAGCCTGGTGGTTTTTCAATCTTAGTTTCCCGAGAGACCAAGATATTCGCATTCAGAGACACGAATGGACTGAAACCCCTCTACTTTGCCGCAGACAGAAGGCTGACGGCTTTTGCTTCCGAGAGGAAAGCTCTTTGGAGTATTGGTCTGACAAAGACTAACCCCGTCTCTCCTGGCAAACTCTACACTATCAGCCGCCATGGCATCAATGAAGCCCGCTTGATTCAGTTCAAGCCTCCTCAAGAAAAACGGATGACGTATGCGCAATCGAAAACACAACTAGTCCGAGTACTGAAGCGATCAATCCGAAGGATCACAACGCGCATTGGGAGAGTTGCCGTCGCGTTTTCGGGGGGTCTGGACAGCGCGCTAACAGCTGCACTGGCGAAGACCAGTTGTGGGGTCGAACTTGTCAGTGTAGGACTCTCTGGATCCCCCGAACTCTCAACTGTTGACAAATACGCCCGACAACTTGACCTTCCACTCACCACAGAGACGTTCGAACTTGATGTCCTCGAGACCTATGTCCGGAGAGTTGTATGGCTCATTGAAGAACCGAACCTGATGAAAGTCAGCGTTGCGGTTCCGCTACATTGGGCCGCGATGCTCGCCGCGAAGAAAGGGTTCACTGTAATGCTCTGCGGTCAGGGCAGCGATGAGCTGTACGGCGGTTACTACAAGTACGCGAGAATCCTCGATGCAAAAGGCAGGAAAGCACTAGTTGCCGAACTCTACCGCAGCATTATCGAAGCGGCGGAGGTCAATTACGAGAGGGATGAGCAGGCGACAGCTCCATTCGGCGTCGAGTTACGCACTCCATTTGCCGACCTGGATGTCATAAAATTCTCCCTGACCATACCATCAGAGTACAAAGTCAAAGCAGGGAATGACGTGACCCGAAAGTGGATTCTCAGAGCCGCGGCCAGAGACCTTGGCGTCCCTGATGACATTGCGTCAAGACGAAAGAAAGCCATCCAGCATGGGACAGGTGTAGAAAACGCCATCCGCAAACTCGCCAAGAGTAGAAACTTGACCGCGGAGGCATACTTAACACAGGTCCACGAAGAAGTCAGAAAACAGAAAACAATGCCGTAATCCTTTGCTCACCTCAGCAATGGATAATACCACTCAAGCAGACCTTTTCAATAGGCATCACTTTGCAACGCTTGGGACGCTGCCCTCGATGCGGTTACGTACTTCGATTCGATGGGCAAAATTACACCTGTGACTTCTGCGGTTACCCGCACGCCCACCGCTCGTTGATGACCACGGTACATGACGTCGAGCGGAATCTGAAGAGCAAAGTTCAGGGACTCTTCGAAGGATTTAGGAGACCACGACAGGTCTATGTGTACTATCCGATTGCAGTTCGTCCTTGTACTGCGTGCGGAGTCAACATCCCACTAGCCATCTCGCGATGTCCAAGTTGTGGGGCGACCCAACAGGCGACCCAAGCGGCACGTGCAACGGGAAACAGCCCAATAGAACCCCAAGGAGTAGACAGGAAGGTATTCGATTACATTGTTGCGCACAACGCTACAATATCCATGTCGCAAGCTGCCCTCGACCTTTCACTTTCTCAAGACGTTCTCCAATCGTCCATCGAGCGACTGAAATCGTCGGGACTACTCAGTCAGACGTGAAGATTCTGTGACACAAGCCCTCTACAGCAAATGAGTCGGTTGGACTTGCCTGCGCGAATTGCAGTAGATCTTGACGGAGTACTTGCTGACACGATTGTCCCAGTATGCAGAATGCTCAACGAACGGCGTGCGGCTAAACTTTCCGTAGAGTCCTTTGTTCAATGGAACGCGTGGGAGATAGCGGGAATAACGAAAGATGAATTCTTCAGAACGCTAGACGAGGCTTGGTTTTCTTGGAAAGACATTCCCCCCATTGAGGAGAACTTGAATGTGAAGGTAGGACGACTGGGTGAGTACGGCACAGTCGACATTGTGACGGGAAGGAGCCCAGCCACTGTCCCTCATGCGAAGTCTTGGCTTCAGGAATACGCCATCCCATTTGATTCATTTGTGCGGACCAGTGATAGCACCAAAGGCAAGGCGAGGCTGAACTACGACCTCTACGTAGACGATAACGCAGAACTAATGGCTCTCGTGGCCTCCCGGTTGCACGGGTCAGGAATTCTCTACCTCCAACCTTGGAACAGGAATACTACGCCCATGCCTCGAGTTTACAGAGTGGAGCGCTGGGATGAAATCCCTGCGGTCGTTGAGCGAGTGACGACAGCACGGATTTGAGGATCTCGTTGCGATTTGTTGTGGCCCACTTTTTGGGCATTGACTACATAAATTCGGTCAGAGCTAGACTATCTCTGGAGGTAAGTGCCGATCCTGCGCCATATCAAGACGCCTAAGTAGCCACCGATGGTGCCAGTGATTCCTCCAAACACTAGCACTACAACCTCAACGCCAAGATTTCGCGGGAGCAACCTCAACGCTAAGGTCACGGAGTAAGCTATTGCACCGATGGCTACGGTGCTCAATGTTACGGCAAATGTGAAGCGCCTAGCATCAAGCCTTCCTGTTTCACGGAGCGGATGAAGAACCAACAATGAAACGTCCAGCATCAAACCGTAGAGAATCGAGAAACTGACTGAGAATATCCCCAATCCTGGGCTCCAACCAGCGAGAAGCAGGCCAGCTATTGTCGAAACCAAGGTTGCACCGAACGGCGCGATGAGCAAACCAGCCAACCCAAGCAATAGAGCCTGAACAATTACAAACGAGTCTTTGAATGGAGTTGGTGCGAAAGCCTTCGAAGTGAAGACGATTACACTGAATACAGCCGCGATGGCAAATCTTCTCGGTGACAATTGGACGTTCTGCATAGAGGTCTGGATTCGTCCTATCTAAGTAGTTTGCACTTGTGGTTCACGGTGACTTGAACTGGGAAAGAAATAGCAGAGTCTTCAACCAAGCATCTTTTGCAGCATCGGGGTTGTGCCCTTCCATATTGGGACGTTGAAATGCATAGCGCGCGTTCGGATAGACATCACATCAATCCTTTTCTTGTACTTGACGGCCGCCGGGAGAAGATACTTAAAAGTCGATGCAGCGACTCTTTCATCCTCTGATGCCAAGATCAGCTGAATCAGACCTTTAGCACCTTTTCGCAGAGGTTTGGTTCCCAACCTGTGAATTTCAAATAGGCGGGACACTGACGCAAAGTGACGTGATGGTCTGGATGAACTACGATGATATCATCAGACGTTTGAAGACCCATTCCAATCCGGCCGCTGTCGAGGGTATGTCGAGGTTTGGGATTAATCCCACCAATACTCTCGGAGTATCTATACCCACCCTCCGGAAGACGGCGAAAGAGATCGGAACAGATCATTCCCTAGCTCAACAGCTTTGGGACTCCGGTATCCACGAGGCGCGAATTCTGGCGACTATGACCGATGACCCTGAGAAGGTTACTGGCAGACAGATGGAGAACTGGGTCAGGGGCTTTGATTCATGGGATGTGTGTGACCAATGCTGCAGCAACTTGTTTGACAAAACAAGCTTTGCTCATCAGAAAGCTGAAGAATGGACTTCGAGAAGCGAAGAGTTCGTGAAGCGCGCCGGATTCGCACTCATCGCCGCATTGGCTGTCCATGACAAGAAGGCCAGCAATCGACAGTTCGAACGATATTTCCCAATAATCAAACGGGAGTCCGAGGATGAAAGAAACTTCGTTAAGAAAGCAGTAAACTGGGCGCTCAGGCAGATCGGCAAGAGAAACCTGCAACTGAATCGAATGGCAATCAAGACTGCCAAGGAAATTCGGAAAAGGGAATCCAAAGCAGCGCGATGGATCGCTTCAGATGCCATCCGAGAATTAACAAGTGACGCCGTCAAGAAGAAGCTTAGAATGAGCCGCTAAAGCAGGAGCATTACTTCCATTTTACCGTGCAGCCGACAGGTTTGGTCTCCGATGTTGATAGTGGCTTTCCGCTGAGCATTGCATCTAGAGCACCGCGAAGATAATGCTCCTTCACTGCTGATGGGTTGTCATAATTGTCGTCGATTGCACCATGATAGTGCAGAGTGAGGCCCTTGTCAAAGAGGAAGACTTCAGGGGTCCTTTCGGCCCCGTACGCGCGTGCAACCTCCTGCGTCTCATCGCGAAGGTATGGGTAGTTGAATTTCTTCTCCCTTGATCTTTCCTTCATCTTTGGAAAGCTGTCGTCGGGGTATTTCGTGTCGTCATTCGCGTTGATAGCAACCAGCTGTATTCCTTTGCCCGCGTAGTCGGCCTGAATCTGGACCATCCGATCCTCCCAAGCGCGAACATATGGACAATGGTTGCAGCTGAAGATCACCCCGAGCCCGTTCTTTCCTGCGTATTCATCTAAGGAGTGGACTTTGTCATCCACACCCGGTAATTTGAAGGATATCGCTTTATCGCCGATTTTCAGATTTGCCATGTTTACATTCACACTCTCATCGGGTTAGCCTACCAGAACATATTCTCCTTTAAGACCCCTCTGCTGCGGCTTTCCGAATCGCCTTGCGGATCATTGTCTCTGAGGGGAGCGGAGAGATGCGACCATCTTCGAGGCGATAGGCACGACATGTGAGTGCATAGTAGGGGTTCGTCGGAGGATCGATATCTCGCCCGTTGATGAGAAGAGTAGGAGAGCCGATGAACTTCAGTTTCTCTGCATCCTCGGACGAATCGACCCTGACAACCTCTATCTCATCTCGAATTCCTTCTTCACCCATTACCTTGCGGAGACGCTCGAGTGCTTCATCATGAGAAGGGCAATCCTCGGAGTAGAAGAATCGAACTTTCAATCCGAGTATCCTCTGCTACCTCTTAATCTTCCTGAAAAAAGACTTCGCATTATAGTCGATGCCTGCTGAAATTCTTACCTGATTCTATCTCTCATCAATACTTCGCCGGGTGTTCGTCGCGGAGTTGGCTTGACATCTTGGCCGTACCCCATTCGGAGTAGAAGCTGCGAGAAGCCCTTTCTACCTAACGAATCACCAAGCCTACCACGAAGATCAGGAAGTTCAATTGGCTGATTCAGGAAGGAAGCCCAGACGTCGTCGACGCGGGCACGCAACAGTAACCTCGCCAAGGCCTGTCCCGCGGACAGCCAATCAGCGGGCGTATCACCATCAGTCCCAAGAAGGACTAGAACTGGAGACCCCGTGGCAAGCTCTCGGCCCTTTGCAGCCTGCCCTCTGCCAATATCAAAGGTTCGGACTACGAGAGGGCCAAGGTAGGATGCCAAGCTACTGAGTCCGAAAGCAAATCCTGGAGTACCATCGTGACTTGCGGTCCGGTTCGGGTGAATCCATGCAGCCAATTCACGGCGAAAATGACCATTAGCCATCTGAATCCGATCGCCTTCCGCAATTAACCCTGCGACCGTGTTTCTGTTTTCTTCGCCCATGATGATGTAAAGCCAAGTGCCCTCCTTTGTTGCGGCCGCTTGCAATTCGAAGAGCAATGATTCTGGGACAGGTCTGTGATCGAAGGGCATTCGATTGGTGCGCCTTTTCACAATTGCCTGAAAGAGGGCGTGCTCTTCTGCCGTGGCAGCCTTTTCCCCACCGAAACTCACACGCGCCAAAAGGTCGGGCTTTGTGGCGTCTGGGAAATTCCGCACTGCGGTTTCATAACCGAAATGACGGAGCGCGATGCGCAGATTGAACAGGGCTGCCCCACAGCTAATGATTAGTTCACGATCTTCAGGGTCAACAACTGGTAAAGCACGTGTTCGATCAGCGTAGAGCTCGACGCCATCACTCACGATCTTGAACAACCAAGGTTGTGAGTTGTGACTTGAAGGCGCCAGCACCGCATAATTCAGCAGAAAACGTAGTTTGTCGGAAGAAGTACCTGCTTTAGGAAATGCTCCTTCCGATATTTCCCAAGGGTCCCATAATTCCGCCATTTCTCATGAATCCCTGCCTTGCCTTTCCTGGCAAGCTAATTAGAGGTTCGGTAAGTGCAGATAAGTCTGATTCGAATTCTAATTATATGACGGTATTAAGGGTACGTCCAGTGGCGCCACAAATCGAATGATTATTCCTAGTTCCCCAGTGCGATACCCCGCTTGAACCTAGAACGGCTCACAAGAGCCACTTGTCGGACATGATTCGGTAGACTGCAAGTTCCTGGACCCGAGGACTAGAACTTCTGAATCTATTCGCGCTCCTTTGCCGGGAACGCCCAAAACAAGTCGGAATTAGAGGCATCATCAGGGGCGTTCACAGCGACTGGGCCTACAAGAATCTTGAAGCAGCGCACGACGGCCTAATTGACTTCAAGCTTGAAGAAGAGGAAGGAGGGAAAACTCAAAATGTAATGCGAATCCGTAGCATGCGAAACGTAGCCTTCGAACAGGGATGGCATCAACTGAAAATCACCGATAAGTTCAAGGTCGCTCTAGAAAAGTAACCGAACCGTCTGTACGTGGCTTCCACGTCCCCTCAAACCAATCCTCCATGTGGAATTTCAAAAGGGTCCCCGATGTTACATCTCCGTCAAGATGGTGCAGAAGACCGAATTTGAACCGTGATTTTGTGTGTGGCTACAGCTGGTGCGCACACACACAAGAAAACGACTAGCCGCTCAGTAGCCAAAGGGACCTAGGGAGCGAGGGCGAGCAGAAGCTTCTTGCTGTCGGCGCTCAGCTCATCCCAGGTGACTGTGCCCTTTTGAACGATATTGTTTCCGTCTAACGCGGGATCTCGCAACACCGCGGCCCCGGTCAGCAACGGCGGTAGTGTTGCACCTTCTTCAGGAAGGGGAATTGGAGGAGGCGGGGGAGATGCGCCAGGACCGGTGGCTGAGCCGACAACGACACGCATCACCATTCCGAAATACTCGTGCGGACCGCAAAACAGATCGTACACCCCCTCTTTCTCGAAAGTGTAGAGCCAGTACGATCCTACCGGTAGAACCGGAGACGAGAATGCGGGAACACCGTCCGGTACCCGAAGGTCTCTGCCATGCAACGGGTGGAAGTCAGAGACCGAATGGTGCGGTGTGACAGCTGAGAACCTCACCGTTTGACCAGGCTGAACGAGCAGACCAGTTGGCTCAAAGTAGAATTCCGGAATCGGAACGGGCGGTCTAGGTCTGATATTCAACTGGACTTCGTGATCTGGCTGCCGAGGAGGGGCCGTCTGCAGGCTCAGACCCGTAAAACCCAAAACGGGGTCTATTCCGCCGGTCGAGGGAGTCAGTAAGTTCCTCCCAAAGTAACCGCCAACTCCTCCAACGACAAGTGCGCCAGCAACAGATCCAATGAACGCTCTTCGAGTTACCAAGCGAACCAACAGGAGCGCTGAATTTCAGGCATCGTACTTATGGTTTGTGTGTGGTATAGCTGGTACGCACCAGCCGTCGTCCGTCATCGTTCATGTAGTTTTGTGTGTGTGGGTATGCTGGTGCGCACACACACAAGAAAATGACGGTTCAAATTCTGCCGCCCGCACCATTAGGCGCACACACCGAGATAATGCGCAACCTGCAAACGTTGCTAATCCTGTGCCATCGAAGGTGGTGTCCGCTGGAAGATTTCAATCCAATTTCCGTCCGGGTCTTTCAGGTAGGCTAGCCAGCCTTTGGTCTTGATTGGATCTATCATAGTTCGTTCGGCTCCCTTGGCCACTAACTCTTCGAATTTTTCTACAACATTGTCCACAACGAACCCGATATGATCTAACCCTTCACCAGGCAGATATTCAACATTGAACGGAGAATCGAGGGGATACCAATTGAGCTCAAGATGTTGGTTTGATTTCTCATCTTTCAGTAGCACCCAGATCCCGCCACCGATTTCATATTGCGTGCCGCGTTTCACTTCCGTCAAACCAAGCAGTTCTGTATAGAACTTCAGCGATCGCTCAAGTTCTCGGACACGCAGTCCAAAGTATTCTAGATGCAAAGTCATCAACACACATGAACGTCCAACGCCTTTTATAGCAACATTGGTGTTTGCAACCTAACTGCCCATTTTTCGTGTGTGTGTGCTAGAGCTGGTGCGGGCGACGAAGCTAATTGGGTTGCCATGAGAGTACTTGGAGATCTATGGCTCACTGTGGGGCGATTAGCCCACAGTGACTAGGCCGTTCGTGTGACCCGTTTTCGGCGAGACCTTATTCTTGTAGTCCGACGCGCTCCGCGTTGCCGCTTCGGCGTCCTTCGTCTATTTTTCAACTCCAAGGCAGCATATGCTATGCTCGTAGCGGCCAAGACAAAGAGCAAAGGATACACCAATTGTTGCCAATAAGTGTGTATGGCTGCGAAGTCAGGCTTTGAGATCAAATAGGCTGCAAACCCCCCTTTCCTGTTATCCTGCCAAGCAACAAAAGTAGCTCCCTCCCGTATCGAGATCGCAGGCGCAAGTGAGAGCACGTCTGACTCGTGTTCAGTCAGGACCAAGGGTTCCGTCCATTGGTCCCCACCGTCGGCGCTCTTCAGATATTGTATGTCAGCCGAAATCCCCACGCGTCGAGGTTCTCCCTGAGTCAAGAAAGCAGCGCTCACAACTTGAATCTGTGACCCGACTGCGGAAATCTCAGGCGCAAGATGAACTTCACCTCCATACGTAATTGCGGTCGGAGGACTCCAAGTCTTCCCTGCATCCATGCTGCGTGCGTAATACAGTTCCTTCCAGTTCCATATCACATGAACCGCGGAACCGTCCGACGCGACGGAAGGGAAAATTAGGAAAATCGGCGGCTCAAAATCGGACAGCTGGACTTCCTGTTCCCAGGTTTCGCCAGAATCGTAGCTTGCTCTGAAAAAGACAGCCTCTCTGCCCAGGTCGTTTCTGCTCCACGCCACAAACACGTTGTCGCCGACCGCATAAAGGGAAGGATGCCTATCCAAGAGCCCCGAATCCTTGAGAGCAACCTCGTCATCCCACGTCAATCCACCATCAGGACTTTTCACATAGATTGTCTGAGCCTGACCGCGGAGATAGCCCTGCCACACCACGTGGATCACCTTACCGACCATCGACGCTGCGGCATTGCTCTGATCGCCAGAAGCGAACGACAACTGCTTTGGGGGAGAAAAATGCGCGCCGGCGTCTTGACTGAGTACGTAGAAGACATGTTCCCCGTTTTCTGTTCGATTGGAAAAGAGAATTAGGACCACATTTTCGCTTGTCACCAAGCGAGGGATGGGCTCGATCGTCTGAGGCGTCAGATTCGTTAGTTTCACGTCTTCCCCCCAAGTCACACCGTCGTCTGTGCTGCGCTTGTAGTATACGTCCACCTTCTCTTCGCGATCATCTTCCCAGACTAGATGCACCACACCATTAGAGCCACCTTTGATGTCCACCAATCGAGAATCACCCACTCCATTCGTTACCTGCCGTTCAGAACTCCAATCTATTGGTCGATTCTGCCACAGGACACTCACCGTCAGAAGCGAAGCGACCACAACCAACACGAAAGTCAAACGGACTATTCTGATCGTGATCAATTCCAGCACTTTCTAGTGTAACCGACCGGATTCTTGGTCGTAGCATGAGGCGGCTAGGTTTAAGCTATGCTTAGCACCGTGTTCCACGTGGCATCGCCTGCTATCAGTTCTCTTCACGCCAGAGACCTTTTCCCGAACAACGGCTGGACATTGTGGACTCTCCCGGGGGGGATTCGCACTCACCGGAACTGGCGTGCGTACCTGTCTCAACGCAGGATAGTTGTTTCTTGATGAGCGCTTATCCTGAGAACGATTCTCGTCAGACAATCGGCTCACTTCCTCACTTACTACTTATTGCGCACTAAACGTTTCCAGGTCAATCGGGCGAAGAGGTCCGAGCGGTCTTTATCGTGGTCGCACTGTTCAAGCCACTTTCACAATCATAGGATTTTCCTAATTGCGCCGCTTGAAGAGAGGGAGCCACAAAGGCAGTTTAGGAAAAACTCCCTCAAGTACAAAGAACGGGTTCAAAAACGCTTTCTACCACGGTTCACATAAGTCGTGGTTGGTTGGCTAATGGACGAGCACTCAAGTCCTTTCGATAAATCCGCTGACTACTACGACATGATCTACGATGCCTCAGAGAAAGACTACCGGAAAGAAGCAAAGCGAATTCATCAGCTTGTTCGTAGCTACAAGAAATCCAAAGGGAAAGCATTGCTGGACGTTGCCTGTGGAACGGGGCGCCACATCCAATCCATGTGGAAATACTATTCATGTGAGGGCCTAGACATACAGCCGAAACTACTTGCCATTGCTCGAAAGCGAAACCCCAGGACAGTGCTCCATCGCGGGAACATGTTGACCTTCAATCTGCACAAACAATTCGACGCAATCACCTGCCTCTTCAGCGCAATTGGGTACATGAAAACCATTCGGGAGTTAAATCGGGCGATCAAGAACATGGCATGTCACTTGAACGCTGGTGGGGTACTCATTGTTGAGCCATGGTTGATTCCCGAAAGTATTATTCCGGGTCATATCGGGGCCGTGTTCGTAAATCAGCCGAAACTTAAGCTCGTCAGAATGAATATTGTGGTTGTCAAAGGTAGGCTCTCTACATTCGAATTCCACTACCTCCTCGGCACACCCGAAGGAGTCAAACATTTCACGGAACTGGACGAATTCGGGTTGTTCACGCACAACGAGTACCTAGCCGCATTTCGCACCGCAGGTTTGAAGGTTACATACGACCGCAAAGGCCTGATTGGGAGGGGGCTCTATATCGGTGCAAAACCAACCAAAACTAATCACGATGTGCAAGCTTGAAAACGAGGCATGCCTTAAGAGAATTCTAACCAGAAAAGAGATGCTGCTCAAAATAGCCAGTCGTGTGTCGGTTCCGTGGTGCGGGGAGTGGGGTTCGGACTCACGGCAGTTACTGTGTTTGACCCGACGAACACGGGAACCCCGCTTTCAGCCGTTTAAAGGAGCAACTTTTCTTAGGTATTCCAAGTGGGCCCGGTGGGATTTGAACCCACGAATGTCGTCGGGAATCAAGTTGCTCACGAGAGGTAAACCTTTATGCCGTTTCCCACTTATTCGGTGGGAACGTGCATGACTCAGACTGTGGTCGATCAGCGTGGGAGGGTGCTCATTCCCGAGGATATCAGGGAAGGGACTGGGCTTGAGGAGGGAACCGTTGTCAAAGTGGAGACCCGGGAAGATGGTATAGTGATCAAGCCGATTCGCAGAAGTAAGAGATCTTGGAAGGAGCTTTGCGGATTGGTCGCAAAGAGGACTGGTAAACCAGAATGGCCTACGCCAGAAGAGATCAAAGGCATCTGGCGGTAGACTCGAATGTCCTCGTCGCGTACCTGGACAGGGAGCACCCTCAGCACAACAAAGTAGCCTTCTTATCCTCTCGCAGAGTCGCATTGAATCCTACAGTCGTCCATGAAACCTATCATACACTGGTTTTCAAGATGAAATGGGCATCAGATGATGCTTCAGAAGCTTTGATGGAGATGCTCGAGGACACCAGCATTCTATTTGTGAATCAGACTAGAGACACAACCAAGATAGGATTGAGATTTGCAGAGCGATACGCGCTGGGTGGAAGGGACGCGCTGATTTTGGCCAGTTTTCTTAACCCTTCTATTGCCGAGGTCAAGACATTCGACAAAGAGCTGATTCGGCTGCGCAGAGTTGAGCACGGCCGCCGCAAACTCATCATACATGCAGCATAGGCCCTTCTGAGTTCAGTTCGATTGAAACCAACACGAAAATCAATCCCGAGCACCAAGCTAATGGTGAGCCGAAATCGTTCGGAAAACTAGCTGACTTCGAAGCGTCACGGCCTTAGCCAAGGATGAATGAAGGAGCAGGGGCTGGCAGATCAGTGAAACCCAAGACTCCGCTGGACTGGCTACTAGAGAAGAACCAACCTTCCATCAGATATCTCGCCCTGAGACAGTTGCTCGGAAAACGTGAGAACGACCCAGAAGCCCAGTTGGCGAGGCAGATGATACCCAAGAGAGGATGGGCGTCGGACATTCTCGCCAAACAGCTGCCCAGTGGATGGTGGACTGGAGAGAGCCTGTATAGGCCGAAGTACATCTCCACGAACTGGATGCTTCTAGTTTTGTCCGATCTAGGGTTGACGAGAGCGGAGCCTCGAATCAGCAAGGCTTGTGAGTTGTGGATTGAGCGATTTGCCAAGAAGGATGGAGGGTTCTCGGTCGATAATGCGCGTAAAAGTGAATTGTGCCTAGTAGGCAATACGGCGCGTGCACTCATGCGATTCGGTTATGTTGATCACCCGAAAGTGAGGAGCGCCTTCGACTGGCTTGTGAAGAATCAGAAAGATAATGGTGGCTGGCACTGCTGGGGAAAGAATGGAGTTTTGGATGCCTGGGAAGGCATGAGCGCGTTTGCTGACTATCCTAGGCAGAAGCGGAATAGGAGCATGAAGCGTGCTGTCGAAAGAGGTGCTGAATTCTACCTGGAAAGGGAGATGCACAAACAAGGAGCGCGCTACGGCCCTTGGTACCGGTTCCACTACCCAATTCACTACTACTACGACCTGCTCGTGGGCCTTGACTTCATGACGGCCTTAGGATATGGGGACGACCGAAGGCTGAGCTACGCGCTCTCACTGCTAAAGGAAAAGAGAAGACCCGATGGCAGGTGGAATCTCGACGCAGTCCATCCTGACCTGGAAGGCGCCTACGCAGCATGGTACAGAAAGCGACCACCCACCCCGTTCGCGCTTGAAAGACCAGGAGAACACAGCAAAATCATCACCTTGACAGCGATGCGAGTACTGAACAGGTTGGGCGAATAGACACCGCAAAGTGGTGGGGCCGGGGGGATACGAACCCACGACATGGCGGGTTCAGATGAGCTCTCGCGGCACCATAAGAGCTGCCTATAGGTGTCTAATGACCACAAGGTGAATTCGATTCTTACGTACTTTGATAAATATGGACACAACCCATTAAAGAGAGGAAGGAAATCTTGAGTTGCCATGTCGAGGTTAATTTTGGAAAAGGAATTGCATCTGATTAGGGAAAGGCTTGAAGCAATCGAAGACGCCCTCGGTGAAGAAATGACAGCCGACGACAAAAGAGCACTTGAAGAAGCAATGAGGGAGCACAAAGAAGGCAAGACTGTTGCTTTTAGGTCATCCGGATCTAGGGCCCGTAAGCGTTGAAGGTCTTCTTATCACGCAAGGCGGCGAAAGCGCTTGAAGAGACACCATCTGAAATCAGACAGCGACTCGAAGGGAAGATGTCTGAACTCTCGCGGACGCCTTATCCTGCGGGTTGCAGGAAACTTAGAGGAGCAGCGAATGCCTACAGACTCAGAGTTGGAGATTACAGAATCCTATACGCAATAATCGCCAAGGACGAAATTCTGGTTTTCAAAATCGCTCGACGCGAAACCGCATATCTGTAAGGTGGCTGAATCATCAGCCGTTGTCATGGGGACTATTGGTGGGGCCGGTGGGATTTGAACCCACGACCTCTGGCCTCAAGACCTTGTGATTCTTGGAGTCGCCAGCGCCCCAGGTTCACCGCGCGCATATGCGCTCTGGTATCCTGTTGGCGGAATCGTGTTCCCAGACCAAGTTGCCCAGAGATTATTTCCAACTAATCTCTTCTAGACGACGGCCCCGCTCCGCGCAGACACATCTGAGCACTCATAATAAACTTTCATCACGCGAGCCTAAGAGTGTCAAGGATCGTCTGAAAATTCTCGACTGATGGTTCCTGTTTGTACCGACTCAATTTTCCCAGAATCGCTCGCTTCACGGGAAAAAGCTTGGACGCACGTATCGTCCTCGATATGCGTCCGAATAGGAAGTATTGGAGTAGTGAGGTTACGTTCGCAACGCGTCTAATGGTACTTGCGCTTTCAAAATCCACGATACACGCCTTCCCTTCTTGGCTCACTAGGACGTTCTTGGGTGCGTGACTTAGCTCTCCATGGTCCAAGCCGACAGAATCTAACCTGAAGCATGACTTGAGCAAGTCGTTGAGAACCTTTTTCACAGTCATGTCTTTGGCGAATCCATCAATCCACTTGAAGAGAGGCAATCCTTCGAAGAGCTCCATGACAAGGAGATCTCTTGTTGCAGTAATTAGACGAGGGCCCACATCGACGCTGTTGGCGAGCCGAAGCAGCTTTGCTTCATTGATCATCGAAGGGCGGTCAGCATCATCTCGCCTTATTTTCAGTGCAACTGGTACTCCATCTAACAACGCCTGTGTCACAATGCCGACGCATCCCTTCCCAAGCACCGGAATCCCATCTATCAGTGAACTACCCGTGAATCGCAGGGATGTGACTCCGGCCTTATGGAGCTCATTTACTCGTTCTTTGGCCTTCATTTCGTTGAACGTTGGATAGGTGAGTATTCTGGCATATCTTGTGCCGGCTATTTTCTTGACCGGGACCTCCGTGCTACTAGTCAAACCATGCAGGCCTTCCGGCGAGATACAATCTCATGAACTTCGCGAAATCTCGGTTGACAGAGACCAATTTCCCCACCTCATGACCTTCGTACACTTTAGCATCTTTCTTGAACGATTGAACCATTAATTCAGCCACTCCCACATTTGTCCCACCGGAGCGAAGAGTTGATGCGAGCAGGGCGCGGGCCGATGTGAATGGTCTCCTCTTTAGAGTGGCCCATCGATCGTTTTCGATCCATGGACCAGCAATTGTGGTTATGTTCCCAACATGCTTTGAGAGGAAGGAGGAACTCTCGGAAATCCTCGAAATGGGTGGACCATAATGCTTTCTCGCATGAGGAATCGAGGAGGACTCTAGCTCGAATATTATGACGTTGAGTGCTCTTTCGTCGGACCATGCGACGGATTTGATCACCTCGAAGTCATTGCTCACTAGCAGGTTGACCAGTGCCCTTTGGGTTCTGTAGAGCTGACTCCAGAGAATGTCCACAACTGCATCAATCCTCCGCATCGCAATGCAGATGAAATCAGAACCCCGGCTCTTCATTTGCCTCCGAAATTCTGTTTTCGTTAGTGGCCTGATCTTTGGTTCGAAGAAGAATGAGGTGGAAGGTTTGTCAGTGAATCGCCTGGAACCAGCCACGAAATTCCAGAGTTGAGCTCGTCGCACCGCAGCGCCCAGGTTGCGCCCTTTGTCAACTGGATCGATGACAACGAGGGGTTCCCGGAAGACCTTGCGCACATCATCCGCCCTTCCCTCGTAGTAGTTCTCAACATCGATGTATCGGCCTTCATTCCATTGAAGGAAATCTGTCAGCACATTCCGAAAGTCGCCATGCGAGATGACCAAGGTTTCGCAGATCATCCCGCTGAAGCCGCCCATCTTTATGTCAGCGCCGTACGCGCCGATGCCTCTCATGAAGGCTTTGAGCAAGCGCACTTCATCGCGCTGATCTTCCGAGATATGCGAGCGGACGTATTCGGTGTGGTAGGGTGTTCTGTCGGTGGCGCTGTGCCAGTCTCCTTTCTGCACATCATAGCAAGGGACAACGTTCACCCGCAGGTTTCCGCTTGGAAATTTGAGGGCAGATTCCACATAGGGGTGCTCAGCATACCGCTCAGTCACTGGGTTTGGTTTGAGAGCTCTCTTTGCAATTGGGAGACAAATCTCGCGCAGCTGGTTCTTTGTCAGTTCAGGCGAAACCCGCATGAAGATGTCCGCGTCGACGTAATCGCGGATCCAAGTGTTCTTCGCCACCGACCCGTCCAGTCGGACTTCCGCCAGCAGCTTCGCTCTTTCACATTCTAATTCGACAGCCCGCCTAACCTCTTCTGTTCTGGCTTCGACAGTTCGTTTCAGTTCTGGAGAAGGAACTATCTTTCTCTTGACTGCGTTGCAGATTTGCGTGATTTTGTCCAAGAAGTTTGCACTTGTGGCATCGCATCAGATTCGGGCTGTTACTTCATGTATCGTTGTGTAGATGGGCCCTTTAGGCGTGAGGTTGCTCCTCTTGAGCCGAACTGCGTTGACTGCCATTTTGCCGAATTCGGTCTCCATCATCTTTGACACATAATCTGCCAAGGCAGTTTTGTTTACGGCTGATCTAACGCGCGCGACGGTTAGGTGGGGGTTGAATCCCTTGTTGTCGGGCGGAAGGCTGAGCTGCCTGAGTTTCGGTTCTAATTGGTGGAAGATCTCATTCAACTGTTCGTGCCCTTGTTTCATACCAACCCATACGACATTGATTCGATTCAGGTTTGGGAAGGCCCCCATTCCAGAGAATTCGATGTCAAAGGGCGAGAATCGAATTCCGTCCAGGGCATCCTTGACTCCATCAACTGTTGTTTGGGGTATTTCTCCTAGGAATCTAAGTGTGAGATGCATTATTCCTGGATCCACAAGCTTCAGTTGTGCACTTGTTTGCTCAAGTCCCCGCTGAGCGTTGACTATGCGTTCTCGCACACTAGAGTCGTCCAGGTCGACTGCAACAAAGCTTCGAATGCGTTCTTGGGACACGCCGACTACCAGCTGAAGCCTAATATTGAATAAGGCAATTTAACGGTTCACAGGACACAACCTATACGAGGGACCTCGGAGACAAATGCAGCAACACAAGAAGAGAATAATCGCCATTTGTGGAATGCCGGGGGCCGGCAAAGGAGTCGCTGCTGCCGCGGCCAAACAACTCGGTCTGGAAGTCCTTGTGCTCGGTGACGTCATAAGGGAGGAAACGGAACGGAGGGGACTGGAGCCGACTCCCAAGAACGTTGGAAATGTAATGCTGCAATTGAGAGCAGATGAAGGGCCTGCAGCTGTCGCAAGAAGACTTCTGCCCAAGGTGGAAGCCATCCTATCCTCCACAGTCGCAATAGAAGGGATCAGGAGCCTACGTGAGCTCGAAGAAATCAAGTCTAGGTTCGAAGCTACAACCATCGCCATACATGCTTCCCCAAACTCGCGTTTTCAGCGACTTCTCTCTCGAAACCGAAGTGACGATCCGAAAACATGGGAGGTATTCTACGAGCGCGATAATAGAGAACTTGATGTTGGCCTGGGCCAGGTAATAGCACTCGCGGATATGATTCTGGTCAACGAAGGAACCATCACTGAGCTGCAGTCAAAGTTCAAAGAGTTCGTCGCAAAGCTGAACGTTCAATGAATATCACGGTCACAGCCGAGGCCCCAGTGCATCCTACGGAAGACGAGACAAAAGTCGAGCGCGCACTACGCAACATTTTCCCAGCCGGGCAAATGGAACGGATAAACGTGGGTGAGGATGTGGTACGGCTTCGAATAGGTGGGAATGGCTTGGAGTTTCTGAGTAAACTTCGAAGTCTGATCAAACAGGAGAGGATTCGAAGCGCAGCCCGGTCAATTATTCTGAGAGGAACTCGCGGAAACAAGGTTCATCTTTGGTTGAACAAACAGGCAGCGTTCGTGAGCCGCGTGTCATTCTGTGAACCGGTCGGAGAATCGCCGCTTGGTCCAATCACAATAGAGATAGATGCAGAAGGACCCGAAGCCATCGTTGATTTCCTAGCTTCGAGATCTGGTGATGGTGTCTACCGGAAGTTTCATGACGAGAGATGAACAGTTTCCATGTCTTTGCACAGAATTGTGCGCGGAAACACTCCCTTGGCGTGTCTTAGAAGCGGTGTCGGATCCTCGTACATGGAACTAATGTGAAAAAGAACCAGCCTACGAACCTTGCTTTTCTTGGCAACGGAGGCCGCTTCTCTAGCTGTTGAGTGCCCATAGTCCCTCGCTTTGTCTCCCGCAGATTCATCGAAACAGCTGTCATGGATCAACAGATCCGAATCACGAGCGAGCTTCACGACTTGTTCACATGGCCGCGTGTCCACAGCGTACGTGAGCTTGATCCCCCGCCTAGGTGGACCCACAACCAAGCTTGACCGGATTTTCTTTCCCTGAATGACAATCGTTCGACCAGTCTGCAGCTTCTTCCACAACGGTCCTTCTGGGACGCCGAGTCTCCGAGCTTTTGCCGGATCGAATTTGCCGCTTTTGGGTTTCTCTTCGAATGCGTAGGCCAAACATGGGATACCATGTTTCGCCCAAACCGCTCGAACTTCATATTCAGGCTCATTAACGACTCGTCCAGCTGAAACCTCACGGACGACCATTGGGAATTGTGAGTACAATTTCACGACGCGGTTAACCGATTTCACAAAGTCTACGATTCCTTTCGGTCCGATTATCTCTAGCTCGCGGCTTCTGCCCATGAAAGAGAGCGAATGGAGCATTCCGGGTAGACCGAAAAGGTGGTCTCCGTGTAGATGGCTGATGAAAACACGCATCTTTCGGTTCGTTCCAGCCCTTGCTTGAAGAAACTGCTTCTGTGTTCCCTCGCCGCAATCGAAAAGCAGGAGTTCGGGTCCCCTGCGCACTAGTACGCTCGGTAGGTTTCGAAACTTGTTTGGGACACTTCCCCCCGTGCCGAGAAAAGTCACAGATAATGGCAGGATTAATCGACCTATCAAGCGTTCTTAAGAACGACGAATTGCCGCGTCAAGCTCCGGTGTACCCTAACAAGATGCCGCTCTCTCACGATGAACCCGCTATCCCTTGCAAAGTCTTCAAGCTGAACTTCAACCGGTGCGGATATGCAGATGTGTGCGCCCTTCTTCAAGGAGCTACGAGCGCCACTTAGGAAATCGCTGACAAGTTGTGCTACCTGTATCCCCATCGTAGAGGAGTCACGCCCGTACGGCGGATCCGTCGCTATCGCATCCACGTCATGAACGGGCATATGGCGAGCATCACCATTGATGATGCCGAGTGCTCCAAGGTCAAAGTGCTTGAGATTCCTGCGAGCCCCTCGAATCATCCTCAAACTCGCATCGAGCGCGATGACTCTGCACCCTATAACAGCCGCTTCAATTGCTATTCCCCCGACACCTGAAAAAGGATCTGTGAAAGTCGCTCCAGGGCGTGCTCGAGCGAGGTTCACCATGCATCGGGCGATCTTTGGTGGCATGGTTGCAGGATGGAAGACTGGGCGTTTGCGGGGTCTTCTGGGCGCCACAAGCCCGGATGGTTTCGTAAAGCGCGAGAGTCCAATCAACAGCGAATTGGCATACAACACGCATGCGAATGTCAAGTCTGGACTCTCAAGACGCACGTTCAATCGGGGAACTTGCTCCTTGATGATGGCGCCAACGTACTTCTCCAAGTCAACCCTGCCCAGCAATCTGCTCACGCCACCCAGCCGCGTTGATCGAACAGCGAAACTTTCCGCTCCCTTTGCTAGATCTTCTAGAGGGAGACCTCTAACGAACCTGTGAATGACATTCTTGTCCGCGTTGCATTCTCCTAGTGCAATCCCACACAAATCATACATCAGGCTTCTATGGGAAGCAGCAGCAAGCGCTTCCTCTGAAGCCTCCATAAGCAGAAGTCGATAACTTGTTCTCGTTCGATTGAACTGTATCCCTGCTGAGTCAAGGACGGCCTCTACTTCGGCCGCTGGCAGAGACGGATGTTCACCTGAGAGCACGAAGAAGAGCGTGCGCTGTCCAGTTGACGCGCTTAGCGATTCTGTGAGCGACTCCATCCAGGTTCGAGGGAGTTACGTGCGGTCGCTGGTTAAGTTTGGTGGCCTATGTCATCTTGGCGCCGCAGTTTTGGCAGAATGTCTGACCTGGGGGAACGTCTGCCCGGCATGAACTGCACTTCGCTGCGTCGCTACTCAGCTCAGACGGTGCTTCTCCAGTTTCGGTTTCCGCAGGCATTTCTGGAGTGGGTTTCGTGGTAGGCGGAGCCGCACCCTGGCGCCTTCTCCGGAGCAAGAATATTGCAACAATCGCGACTCCCAGTACAGCTAGGAGTATGTACAGTTGGAAGTAGCTTGTTCCCCAATTGGCGTGGACTCTGGCTGGTTTCGTCATCTCGATAGAACCCGTGGGCGATGTTCCTGTGAAATCGCCGTCCCAATTGACAAAGACTTGCTGAATAATTAGCCCGACAGGAGTTGTGACGGAGAATGTTGCTGTTGAACCTGCAGCGTAGAACCCTGAACCCTGTGGATTACCGTACGCGGAGTCCACGATCAGTTGATACTGTGTCTCGTAGACGGCGACAACATTGTGAGGAGCGTCCATGGTGACTGAGATCTGGTTGCCCGATTGCTGTGCCCCATCGATCTTCCAGCCTTTGAAAACGTACCTGGTCCCCGCGGGACCGCTCAGAGTGTCAGGAACTTGTCCGATCTGAACTGGTGATCCGGATTTGTACCAACCACTGCCTGTAACTTGAGTGACTCCATCCGGATCTGTCGTAACGGTCAGTTGATATTGGGTTTCATACTCGAAGGTCTTGCTGCCCGCGGACCCAACATTCCAAGTATTCAACGAGCAGAAGTATCTAACCCCAGCCTGGCCCGGGACATACTGATCAACACTAATCGAGTGTTGGGTGTCGACTTTGAAGCTCAATTTCTTGATTTCTGATCCCCCAATCGTGCCCTGAGGGTTGCCATCAACCTTCAGACCAACAGAGACATCAAGAGGGACTCCCGACAGTGATATGGAGACATCGTAGGTGTCGGGTGAAACATCGAAGTATGCCACAGCACTACTAAATTCGGAACAGACTGTGGCCTCGAGTGTTACGGTCCATCTACCGACAACGTCCGCCGTGAGGGTTCTAGAGGAAGCCCCGTAGAGTATGAAGTTGAAAACTTTCGGCGTACCCGCTGGAGGTGTAATTGTAAGGCGCGCAAAGGCGGGTTTGTTGACGTTCATAAGGATCGTAATCTTGTCGGTGAGTCTGTAGGCTGGTTTGTCAGTCGAGACCGAAGCGGAAATCGGAGGACCAGATGGCACTACCGTCAAGCTGAATATGGCCGACGAAGAATCAATGGGAAGCGTGGGACTCGAGGTAGCGGTGACCGACAAAGCGTATGTCCCTGGACATAGGCCCGACGACCCCACGCCGATCGTTAGAGGAACCGCAGTTCCACCTGCTGGAACGGCAACAGGGTTGGTACCAAATGCAAAAACTGAGCCAGAGGGAAGCCCACTCAGAGTGAGCAAGTAAGTGTCAGGGTTAGGAGGGTTCGGATAATTCGGCGCTCCCAGACTTATGCTATACAAAGCAGTAGAGAACTGAGAGACAACCTGCGATCCAGGGGTCACCCCTACAGTGATTGCATAAACACGCGTCGTCGGAAGCAGCACGGAAAGCAAAATTACGCCCAAAAGTAGGATTAGCTTCGAAATTCTCAAAGACGCTTCAATCCCGATTACTGATGCCACGTATTCAGCTTTCGATTCTATTTAAAATAGGCTGTCCAAGCGGTGGAGTCTCTTGTAGTCTTGAGCTACGCGTAGATCAATACAACGTTTCACATAGAGAAACCACACCGCCCCGTCTATTCAGAACGTTTAAACTGGAAACAGCTCCCTACTCCCACTGCGACGATGAGGGAATCAGAGTTAACCTGAAGGAATTGTGTTGATAAGGCATTTACCCTGAGTCGCGCTTCCAGAAGAATTAATATTCGCCCCCAAACTAGGCGCTGCAAGTGTCTGAGATGCCGTTCTACCTATGTGAAAACTGCGCACGAGAAAAGGTGAAACTGGATCTTACCTTCGCCGGCATCAATCAGCTTTGGCTCCGTGCGTCACCGAATCCCGATGGTTTCGGTCCGCCGTGTGAATTCTGCAATGCACCCAAGACAATATACCAAATCCAGATCATAGGCACCAAGTTCGACACCGAAGGCCAACAGTTAGAGAAAATGAAGGCCGAGATCAACCCGACGACCTAGCTTCGTGCAAACCGGGAAACCATCCCCTCTAAGGCCCTAGCCTGAGTCTAGGGGTAACGTTCAATTCTAATCGAGAGTGACTGTTAGATCCAAGAGTGGCGATCATGGAACCCGTAGGACTTCACAAGAAAGGCGAAGTTGAACTGGCAAGAATTCTGGATGGGTTCTCGAGGCATCCGGCCTACAAGGAAGCGGGTGCGGTAGCATGCTTTCTAGGCATCGTGCGTGAGGATCCGGTTTCAGAATCGCAGGCGAAGGTTACGCATCTCGAGTATGAGGCGTACGAGGAAGTCGCGGTGAAACGCATGGAGGAAATTAGAGAATCGATCAAGAATCGTTCTGGAGTTATTGACGTCTCGATCCATCACGTGATTGATAGGCTGAATGTCGGGGAGCCAAGTCTGTTTGTTGCGGTTCTCGGAAGACATAGGCAGGATGTGTTTCCTGCGCTCTCTGAGACTGTTGAGCGTGTGAAGAAAGAAGTGCCGATTTGGAAGAAGGAGTATACGACAAAGGATTCATACTGGGTTTCATCTGCACAGTCGAAGAAATCGGGTCATTAACCACTCCCAGTTGTGAAATTTTATATTCACATTCCGCCAAGAACTCAGCTAACCAACTGTTCTTTCGGCGAGCAGATTTGACGATAAGCGACAGAGCCAGGCGATCTTTGCAGGAGTTCGGCCTGACTGATTACGAAATCCGCTCATACACATGGTTGCTCGAAATCGGCCCAGCAACTGCCAGCGAACTGAGCGAAGCATCCGACGTGCCCTACTCTAAGATTTACGAGGTACTTGGTTCGCTGGAGAAGAAAGGTTGGATCGAGAGTGAGCACGGACGACCGAGCAAATACTATCCGAAGCCCCCCTCAGTCGCGATGGAGATCACCAAATCCCAACTTGAAAACAAGCTCAAAACGAACGAAGCCCTCGTTCTCGAGGAACTTCAACCCATCTATGAGAAGAAAGGCGTGAGGGAACGACCAGACATTTGGATTGTACGAGGCAACTTCAACGTTCTAGCCAAAGTCCGAGAAACCATAGAACACGTCCAAAAAGAGATCTTGGCCGCCGTGCCCGCGATTCCTGATCCGGTTGCTGAAATGCTCATCCCGCTCGTGAAGACGATTGTTGAAAAGGGTGTGAAAGTGCAGTTTATGATAATGAAGCGTCCTATGAGCGAGACCATGGCAAGGCTCTCGAAGCTTTGCGAGGTCCGAGTGAGAGAGCAGATGTTTGGGGGCGGCATAATCGCAGACGGACGCGAAGTCATCCTGCTCTTGGGTCAGGAAGGGGACGAGGCAATCAGTTTGGCAATTTGGTCTGACCATATTGGGCTTGCGAAGTTCGCCAAGAACTACTTCGAATACCTCTGGTCCGACTCGAAGTCTTCTGGAGATAACGAGAACCAAAAGCGGGCATGAGAAAGCGTCTCAAGATCAGCAGGTATTGGCAAGTTCTATCTTTGTGTGAGCATTCGTCTGGGCTGTCAGGTCCATTGTTGGCTTCTTCCCTTCAAGAAGCCCACGACAACCATCGCCCCTGATTTCCTCTATGGACGGATGCCCGATCGCTTAAGCCATGAGAATCGAGTGTCTGAGACGTAGCAACGGAATGACCTGGTCGAGTTCTGCACCTGAACGTATTTCCAACGTCGCGTATTTGACGTCGCCCATTTCCTCGGCTTCTTTCACTCGGTCTACGACTTGACTGTCAAGATTCTCGTCTTGGAAGACTTTCTTTGCGAACCTTGGTTCAACTGGAACGCTGAGCCAGAGTTTCTCGTCCAAGTGTACCCAAGCTAGGTCGGAACCTCTTACTCGGTAGGCTGGACACCAGTCTCCTCGCAGTTCGTCTATCTCAATTGATTCTTCAACTTCAGGAAGTGCTGTCACAGCGGACCTTAGATCCGTGAAGTATTTCCTTTGCTTAGGTTTGATTCGTGCGAGAAACTCCTGCAATCCTGTTCTTGCCTCTCCAAGTCAGAGTAAAATCGCTTCTACTGAGCTATTTGAATCTGACGAGTGCCTGCTGACCACAGTGAAAAGTGAAAGTTGCTCAACGACTAGGCGAATCTAGAGTATGCTTCCTGCAGCTCTGCTTTGAATTTGCGGTGCCATTCTGGAAAGGTTTCTGGTGATGTTGGGTAGTTCATGTAGTGTTGGACCAGCTTTCTGTTCTTTTCTGCAGCGTAATGAAGCCCCCTCGCGAATGCGAGCTTGGGAAGCACCCAGAGAAGTTTTGCCGGATTTCCAAAACCGACTTGTTTGAACTCTGGGTGCTCCCTACGTATTATCCTGTCAACGTCATCTTGCCCCAGAAAATGCTTCATGCCATAGTTGAGATCAGCGTTACTGATTGTTTGCAGAAAGCGGCGGAGGATCTCGGAGCTTGCCATGCGAAAACCGTAAGTCTTCACATACTCTGTGTTGAATTTCCATAAACCACTTTCAGAAGTGTCCTTTGACTGCATGGCCTCGGCCGCTACACGGCCTGCGATTGTGCTCGCGTAGATAGCTGGGCCGATTCCTCCAGCATCGATCGGCCGTGGCATCCAAGCCGCGTCACCAACAATCATGTACCCATTCGCAACCATGCAATCGTTCTGCCTTCTGACCGGAACCTGCCAGCTTCCCTTCGCATTCCCAACATCTTCGGGACTATCAGCTAACTTCCAGTTCTTGATTACCGGGTTCAAGCGGATGTATTCATCGATCAGGGACTGCAATGTGTCATTCCTCCCCAGCCTCCTATTTCTCGCGTCAAGCAGCCTCTTCTGAACACCTAGACCAATGTTGACCTTGTTCTCACCCTTCGGAAAAACCCAAGCATACCCTCCGGGCGCAATTTCTTGGTCTAAGTGAATTATGGCAAATTCAGGATCGAAGTATGTACTGTTCCTTTCGCCAAGCTCAAATGTGAGGATATAACGACCAGTAGATTCCATGTCGTTCTCTTTATCGATCTCTTTCTCGATGTAGCTTTTGATCGGTAACCCAGTTCTAAGTCGAGATGCGGAACCAGTGGCGTCGACAACTAGTTTGGCCGTTTTCTTGAAGGTCACGTTGTCTTTTGCGGATCTGCAGTGAATTCCTCTAATGAATCCGTCCTCTGCGATAAGCCCCTCAGTATAGGTTTCGAAGAGGAACTCGACTCCCATCTTCTTTGCATCGTTCATTTGCTTTTGTGGGAGGAGTTTGCGGTTCAGAACATAGCCATCGCCGTCGAACATTGCCTTCGAGGCGTGATCTGGGGAGTAGGCGACCACGCCGTGGACAGCGTGTTCAAGTTCCGGTTTGCTGTAGCGAATACCAACCTCCTTCGCAAGAAAGTCGAGACTGCCCTGGCTCACAGCATCCCCACAGATCCATCCACTAGCCGTCTTCTTTCCAACTTCTGATCCTGGGTTTCTATCAATAACCAGGATTTTCAAGTTCTGATTTGAGTGTTTCGCCGCCGAGGCAGCGGTTATCATGCCTGCAATTCCGCCTCCGGCTACTATCACATCGTAGTCTGGCTCCATCGGTAGGGACGCATCCTTAACGTGCAGTTTGTTGTAACATCAGGCTTCCACACAAAAACGTTCAGGTTGGATTTGCCGTGGCGCGAAAGATCAACGGACTGAAGAATGTATGTGCGGCGATTCGGCACGAGGAAATAGCCCGAGTAATGGAAGAGAAAATCACGGAAATCAGGTTAGAGAAGAGAAAGGAAGACGGGGAAAGAGGGTAGGCGAAGCTGGTGTAGCTTACTTGCCCATGATCATGCCGTTCTCGATTGTCAGTAGTTCGGAGCTTGGAGTGTTGAGCGCTCCGAGCGGACAACCGCATCCGGAAGCATGGCCTTTGCCCTTCCTGAGTGTCCCTTTGTAGAGTCCTTGTTCTATCGTTGTGTGGTGCTCGCGTTCCCACTGTTCGATTGGGATTCCGTACTTTGGTTGGATAGCATCTCTGTACCATTCTGGGATTACGTTGAATGCGCAGAATGGGATGATTCTCATGTCTGGGCTTAGGTAGTGTATGTCGCATCTTCGCAGGCGTTCTTCGTCGTGGTTGTACTTGTCCATGAAGTGCATCATGCCGAGGAACATTGACTTGTGGTGGAATGCTCCGAGGGCGCCGTAGTCGTTCTTGACGAGGGCGTTGAAGAGGAGCTTACTAAGCGCCAATCCCTTAGGCTGCTTGTTTCTGTCGATGAAGGTCCCCATCTTGGCGAGAACCTTCGCCACGACTAGGTACTTGTTCTTACCGGATTTGAGTTCGTCCGCCTTCTCCTCAAGGTATTCGAGCATACCTTCAAGGTCCACGAATGAGGCGATTGGCACGAGCTTGTCACCGTCTTTGAAGACGTATGTCCCTGCACCGCATGCGAAGTGGATTGAGAGCTCGTAGCGTGGCCGCTTTGTGAGGGCTTCGACGAAGTGTGTGATTGGGACGCAGCTTGGGACGGGGAACCATGATTCCCTGTCGACTTCGCCGTTCGTCTGTTCTTCTATGCGTTGAATGCAGTCGGGGATGGTTATTCGGTACTTCTCGCGTTCTGTTTTCGATAATCTACCTGTTAGCGATACCGGTTGGAAGTTTACGGCATGGATGACGTCCATATTCCTTTGACCGAATCTGATCAAACCACCAAGTTCGTGGTCGTTAATGCTCTTGATGACTGTTGGGACGAGGACGATTCCAAGCGCTACTTTTCTGCAGTTTTCTATTGCGATGGGTGCTTCCCAGTGGTTCTTGGGGTTGGTTCTGGGTGTTACGCCGTCGAAGCTCATGTAAACGGTGTTGACACCAGCTTCTCTGACGCGTCTCGCCATGTCTGGGTCTTGGGCGAGGTTGATGGCGTTGCTGTTCAGTTGAATGTGTTCGACGCCTTCTTCTCTGCATATCCGGACGATGTCGACTAGATCATCGCGAAGAGTTGGTTCGCCACCGGTGATCTGAATTGCATTACCTGGAACGGGTCTCTCTGCACGTAGCGTCTGGACCATTTGACGTATTGTGTCCTGGGTTGGTTCGTAGACGTATGCACCTTCGACGCCTTTCTTGGCGTAGAAGAAGCAGTACCAGCAGGTTAGATCGCAGCGGTTCGTAATTACCAGATTAGTCAGGCCAGAATGGCTTAGGTGGCTTGTGCATAAGCCACAGTTCGTTGGGCATGCGCACTTTTCTAACGGGACGTTCGGGTTCTCAATACCTTTCCCGTTGTGTGAGAACTTTGCGAACTTGTAGTACATGTCCGCGGAGCCGAAGTAAAGTTCCTCGACCTCGCCGTGATCGGGACATGTCTTTGCTATCCAGATTTTGCCTTCGCGTTCGAAGACATTGGCTGGAAGAATCTTGTTGCAGTCGGGACAGATGCTTCTGGTTTCTCGGATGAGTTTAGTCTCAGTCCTTTCTAATTGAATAGTTTCCACTTTTACCACCGTACTAGGTGAACTAGGGGGCGGGTTGGGTTTTTAGTATATTAATGGTTTCCAAACCAAAACTAAGGTGAAAGGTGGGTTCTCGCCGTAATTTCCGCCTAGAATGGGTAGGCTAAACAAGTTCAGGCTTCCTCCGAGAGTCAAGAAATGCTCGCTTCCCCTTCAGAGGGAGGGGGGGTGGGGGGCTTAGTTTTGTGGGGACAACATGTTACTTTGCAATGGGCGGAAACCTTGTTATTCTTTCTGATCTGCTTTCCCTGCAATCGATTATGTCTGATTTCCGGACATAGTCTTGTAGCATATCCATTCTGACG
>Ga0209619_10000316_pt1 | contig 33074 bp, 31 predicted proteins | sample Rifsed16ft3_FD_184011 | JGI IMG/M metagenome (GOLD analysis project Ga0209619, IMG submission 184011) | Soil microbial communities from Rifle, Colorado, USA - sediment 16ft 3 (version 2) | ecosystem: Environmental > Terrestrial > Deep subsurface > Rock core/Sediment | place: Rifle, Colorado... | reverse complement strand
AAGCGTCGCGCTGATGGTGTACGGACTGCCCGCAACGGTATCGCCGGTCGTGCGGCTGTACGTCGCGGTCACGCTGTCGCCCGTAAGGAAGCCGGAGAGCGTCCCCGTGAAGCTCGGGTCGGCATCGCCGTAGGTCTTGCTCGCCGCGTTGGGCGTCACCGACGCAGGACGCTTGTTGACGATCAGCGTCGCCGCGTTTGAGGTTACCGATCCGCAGGAGCCTGGGCCGGTCACGACGACATCGTAGTCGCCTGCATCGACCAACAAGACGGAGGGGATAGAATAACTGCTGTTTGTTGCACTGCCGATGTTACCCCTGTTTTTCCGCCATTGGTACGTAAGGGGCAATGTGCCGGCCGCCGTCACCGAGAACGTGACGGAGTCGCCGTATACCTTCGTCGCACTGGAAGGATGAGCGGTGATCGAGGGCGGGACGCAGATCGACAAAGTGCCGTCCCCTGTTGCAAAATCGTTGGCGCTGGTCGATGCTTTCACCGTGAAGGATGGCGTCCCGCCGGGCGTCGTCAGAGAGGTTGATATCGTCAACGTCGATGTTCTCGAGTCTTGAGACGGCGTAAATGATACCGGGTTCGGGGAAAAGGAAGAGCCCGCTCCGGTCGGCAAAGCCGTCGTGATGCTGAGAGTTGCTGTAAATGCCCCGGAGGAACCCGGACCGCTTCCACGATTTACGGTGATTGTGTAGGTCGCAGAATTGCCTGGAGTAACCGGGTTCGGTGATTGCGCCCCGACGGTAACGGAGCCGACCTTTGGGGCATCCGAAAATGTCGTCTGCGCCGTGAACCCCGAGATCGGGCCGATCGCCGTCAACGTGAACTTCTTGCCGATGTAGTCCGGGATCGGCGAAAAATCCGCGTTCGTGAAATTCCCCTGCGGATCCGCGACGGCGAAGGCCGTCATGTCTGGATTCATCTCGGGGTCTTCATGGAAAAGCAACATGACCGTTTCCCCCGGCAGCCAGCCCCCTCCGGTGACGGTGACGATCTCGCCCGGCGCATAATCCGTCCGGTCCGTGGTCACGGTCGCGGGGGAACTGATGAGGAGGAAGGCGGAGTTTAAGACCTGGTTGTCGCTGTTTGCCCCGCCTGAAACCAATGCCTGGTACGATTGGGGAATTTCGGTGAGCGAATAGGCGGCGCGGTCCAGCAGAAGCCGGTAAACGGGGTCGGAAAGGATCCCCGTCAGTTCGGGTCTCTGCATGACCGTCGGGTTGAGGAGGGCCGCGCGGGACGTCGTCTTAAGTGTCGCATCGAGGAGATCCAGGCTCGGCGGGAGATGGACCAGCCCGTTGAAGACCGCATAATCGGGATCGAAGACTTCCATCGTGTTCTCTTCGTCGCCGCCGATCACCTGGACCTTGCCGTCCGGCAGCACGCGCAGCACGGGCAGGGAGCGGGCGATGCCCATCGGGTCGGTAACGAGGAAGAATCCCATCGCCTGCGGATCGAAAATCTCCGTCGAGTCGAGGGGGGCGCCATCCGTTCCGACCCCGCCGGCGATGAGGACCTCCCCGCTCGCCAGCAACACGGCGCTGTGGAAAAACCGCGGCGCGCCCATCAGGGCGTTCGCCGAGACAAACCTATTCGTCGCGGGATCGTAGATTTCCGCGTCTCCTTCGGCATCGCCGCCGGCGAGGAGGATGCTGTTGTCCGGAAACGCCGTAGCCGTGTGGCCTTTGCGCGGCTGTGTCATCGTCGGTCCGGGGCTAAAGAGCCCCGTTGCCGGGTCGAAAATCTCCGTGGAGTCAAGAAGAGTGTCTCCACTGGTGCCGCCGGTTACCAATACGCGGCCGTCCGGAAGAAGCGTCGCGGCGTGATCCGAGCGAGGGAGAATCGACGGCGGTCCGGGGGTAAACAACCCGGTGGCCGGGTCGAAGATCTCCGATTCCACCACCAAGCCGTCCTGATTTTCTCCGCCGACGATCAGGATCTTTCCGTCGCCGAGCAGCGTGGCCGTGTGGGCGGCCCGCGCCCGAAGCATCCCTCCAGTCTCGGCTCCCGGCACCTGGGCCAAGAGGGGGGTTGCCGATAAAAAAACAACTATCGGAACGAACCCTGCAATGAAAGTTTTTTTCGCTGTTAGAACCAGCCTTTTCATGTCGCCCCCTGTTGTTGTCGATCCACAGATTACGGATCGTACTGAAAAAAAAAGAGAAAATATCGTCAAGGAGGCAGAATTGCACAAATAATGCCAAAATAGAAGGGAGACGGATTCTCATGTTTTATTATTTTTTATCTATATGTAAAAATTGCGTTATTATTTCAATTGCTCTTCTTGCCCATGTTTTTCCCGAAGGGGTGGGCGCTTATCCAAAAAAAGCAACGATTTTCCCAATATTCTTCAAATTATAAAATTATTATGGAAAGTTGGTTACCTTTAGAACACTCGTGTTCGCCGTCACAAGAAGTGGGAATCAGGTTGACCCGGGAAGGTTGCCGTGGGTCAACCGGCCCGAAGTCGAACGGACTGAAAACCCCATGTAAACAACCACCTTTTCCGGGGGAAAAAAGGATTTCGCGGAGACGCTGTTGACGCCGGAAACCCCTTGCAGAATGATGACTTTCCTCTCGTGCACGCCCTTAGGCTAAAGCCGGATAGAACATTTGACTACGAATCAAAGCAGCTCACATTGATTGATTCGAGTCGGCTCCCCGAAGGTCCCCCCCCCTTATCTCGGTCCGAAGGTCACCTTTACGAAATCGTTCGGGCCCCCACCCCGAAGGTCATCCCAAATTTCTCATTCGGAACCTGTGTGGCATTCCCTACAATTCCCGCGTTCGTTTCCTGCGGACGCTCCTCCTGAGCCCAATCTGTGCCCGATCCTTCGTGTTTGGATATTCCGGTTCGGGAGTGCTCCACCCTGTCCGGTTTGTTCCCGGAGAGGGGGCAGAGGGCATCCCCTCCGCCGATCCCGGGAACCGGGGGCCGGGGTGCGCCTCAGAAGCTTTGCTTGGTTTCAACGAGGAGCTGCACGCGGTCGATCGACGGGTCGCCGTCGAACGGGAAGGCGATGTCCACGTGGATCACGTTGCCGAGGCCGGATCGCGCATTTCCGATCCGCAGCCCGACCCCGGCATCCCTCAACAGGCCCTTGTCCGGGACCCCGGTGGCGTTCCCTCCCCACGCCCGGCCCGCGTCGAGGAAGATTGCCCCTCCCACGCGGAACAGTCGGAAGGGATACCACTCCGTGTAGTACCGCTGTTCCACCGTGACCAGGAGCTTCCGGTCGCCGGCCTGATAGCTCTGGGGATAACCGCGCAATCCGTTGTCCCCGCCCAGGAGGAGCTGATGGTCGTCGTCCGGATCGATCGAGCGGGTTCCCGAAAGAGAAGCGAAGAACAACCACCTCCGGGACAGGCGCCGATAGACCCGCGTGGTCGCCCCCAGGTTCGTGTCCCGGGCCGAGCCGTTCTCGACTCTCCCGTCGGCCGACCCATTGACCGTGACGGTCCATCGATCGCCGAAACGTCCCCCCTTTCCGAAGGAGGCGGAAAACGGCCAGGCGCGCCGGTCCGAGCCGAACCGGGGGGATGCATGACCCAGGGTCGCGCGAAGGCGCATCCCGAGGAAGAAGTCCTCGGTCCGATCGATCTGGTCGCGGTTCCTGGCTTCCTCGAATACGTCTTCGAGGAGTTCGAACCCGGCAAAAGGATACGCGAGCACGCGGTCCGCCGGGACCGGGGCGCCCACCGTTCCCTCGGGAGGGGCCGAAAATCGCGATTCGTCCCGCGTCGCCCCAAGGAGAAACCGCCATGCCCAGCCGTGCCTCAAGCCAGGCGACCATCCGCCGGAGAACCGGAAGAATTTCTTTGTTGCGCGGAACCGCGGTGCGATCGTCTCGACGCCGACGAGGGAATCGATCCGGTCTTCTTCGGTGAAGAGGACGCCGGCGGCCCACCGCGCGTCGAGGGCGTAAAACGGCCGCTCCAGGAAATAGCTCCGCTTGCTGCCGTCGCTGGTGTTCGCGAGCAGGATGCCCGTGGAAAGCCACGTCCCGAAGAGATGGGCGTCGGAAAATTCCAGGCTGTCCGTGGTGCGTTCGGCGGTCGATGTTTTCGCGATGCTCAGCCCCGATCCCAGGCCGAGCAGGTTTGTCTCCCGGAGATCGATGCTCGAGGTGTTCTTTCCCCCCTTGCGCGCGAACGAGAAGGCCGGCCGCAGGGTCCACACGTCGCGGGTGCGGACCTCGATGTCGACGCGTCCGTCGCGGAAGGCGACCGGCCGGATCAAGGCGTCGTAGAGATACCGGTTGGACCGTAGGATGCGCTCGGACTCGTCAAGAAGCCGGCGGTCGTACCGGTCGCCGGTACGGAACAGGAGCTGGTGAGAGATCACATGGGGCTTGGTGCGGATGTGGAGCCGGTTGGCCAGTCGGAAGAGCCAGTTGTCCTCCCTCGGGTCCGCGATGTCGAAGATGTTCTCTGGAATGATCCGGATTTCGCCGATGGTCGCGCCGAGGGCCGCAAGTTCCGCATCGTTCGGGACCGGTTCCCCGGGAACGACGGAAGGAGCTGGGGGGCCCTGCTCTTCCGGGGAAGCGGGAACTAAGGTGCCCGGTTCCTCCGGGAAGGCGGGGACGGCGAACAGGATGCCGAGCGCAAGGGCGGCCGCGGCAGCAGCCCGCGAAACGGAACGTATGGGGGCCGCCCTGGCCATGCCCGGGCAAATCGGTGAGGTTGCGCGGCACGGGTTACGGCGTGCCCCCACTATGGGACTCCATTATCCTGCAAATCTATCATGTTATCCTTGAAATGTTCCACGGTTACTTATATGTCCTCTCCACGCGTCCGTCCCCGGTGTACAGGTCCAGCATCGGGAGACGGACCGCCTCCGGGCTTCCACCGGTCTCATCGACGATTAGGATATTGCCGCGCCCGACCCTGACGGGGATCCTGCGCAGGTTCCGCACGGGGAGCCGGATGCGCGCGACGCCGTCGATGTCGGTGAACCAGCCTTTCTGGGCGATGCGATACACCAACGTCGGGGTGGGCCGCTCCCGGAACTCCCACGCAGCCCGGATCTTGTTGGTCGGAAGGCCGAAGCCGCGGACGTAGCCCGTGCACTCGATCTCCCCGGGCGGTTCCGTGACCAGCACGAGCTCCACATCGAGCGTATCGACTACCACCTCGGCTGCCTCCGGCGCAGCGGGAAAGTCCGCCGGGCGGATGCGGGCGGTCAGGTCCGCGTGTTGCGGGGTGGCGAGGATGCCGCCGCCGATGACGGCGGTCCCGAGGAGAATGGCGGCGGCGATCGTCGCCGATTTCCGGCGCGGGCTGCGCCCGATCCACGGGACCAGGGACGCGCGCGAGTCCTCGCGCGCCGGGATCCGTAGCACGCAGTAATAGAGGATGTGGGCAACGCCAATGGCGATCACCCCCGACCAGACGACATCCGACAGGAAATGTCCGCCCGCCGCCATGCGCCCGAAGCCGAGCAGCGAGCCGATCGTCAGACCGCCCGCGAGGGACCCGACGGCCCGCAGAGGGCGACGCCGGATCCACACCCACCATCCGACGGCATAGAGATACCCCACGGAACAGTGGCCGCAGGGAAAGGACTTGCCGTGCGTCCCGGCTGGAAGGAGGGGAGGGGCGTACGGAAGCCGCCCGCCGAATTCGATGATCTGCCGGGGGCGCGGACGCCCCCAGTGATTCTTCAGGATTCCGTTGACGATCAGCCCCGGCCCGACGATCACGCAAAGCAGGAGGAAAGCCCCGTGCAGGCGCAGCCTCCTCGATTCTTTTCGGATCGTCCCGGCGACGAGCAGGGCTGCGCCGGCCACCGCGAGGGAGCCGGTCACCCACGGGGCGGACCGGTAGAACAATGACCAAAGAGGCCGGTTTGCGACGGGCCAGGGATCGGCAAGGTCCGGATGGTAGAAACGGCGGGCTGCGGCGATGTCGAGGCCGGTGACGAAAAACAGGACCGTTGCAGCCATGGTGAGCGATATCAGCGCCGCCAACTCGGGAAGCCAGTCGCGGCGGTAGGAGGCAATCGGGCCGCCGGAGGAGCGCATGGACGACTCCTTCGATCGTGAAAGGAATTTTGGGACCTGATCCGTTCCAAGGATAATTATATGCAAAACCGCATGTCCGCGACCCGGAGCGATTTTCCTTGCCTGGCCGGAATCGTTCCCCTCGGCCAGATATCCTATGGGAAACCGGGTGCTCCCGCAGCAGTTCCTCCCGCGAGGGCATCGAGAAATCCGCGAAATCGAATCCTGGGGCTACGAAACAGGCCGACAGGATGTACTCGCCGCAGCTTTTTACTGCCTGAAGCTCCCCCGGGGGCACCACGACCACCGGACTCACGCCTTCCGTTGCGGGACCAAGAAGGATGGACCGCGCTCCCGTTTCCGGCATCCAAAGATGGGAAAGGAGTCCTGTAAGCTTCCTGACCTACGGCAGGGGAGAAGGAGTTGTTGCGATGACAGATGAAAAACGGGCAGCGTTGCACCTCATCCAGGGAGAGGCGGAAAAGGAGGGGGGTCCGCAAAAGGAGTCGCACGGGATCGGCCCGTTGCGTGCTGCGGATGTTGAGTTTCTGGACGCGTACTCCCGCGCCGTCACGACCGTGGTGGACACGGTCGGGCCTGCTGTGGTCAGCATCTCCGTCGGACGTGAGGGATCGTCGGGAGAGGGCGTGGAGCCGATCGGGTCGGGCTCGGGGATCTTGCTGACTCCGGACGGCTACGTCCTGACGAACCACCACGTGGTGCGCGACGCCAACCGGATTCAGCTGACGCTGATGGACGGCGCGAATCTCGGGGCCATTCCCGTCGGGTTCGATCCCCCGAACGACCTGGCGCTTGTCCGCGCGAACGGTTCCGGTCTGCCGTATGCCTCCCTGGGTGATTCCTCGAGTCTGCGGGTGGGACAATTGGTGATCGCCATCGGAAACCCGTTGGGATTCCAGTCCACCGTCTCCACGGGTGTTGTGAGCGCTACGGGGCGCGCGATGCGGAGCTTGGACGGGCGCCTTATCGAGAACGTGATCCAGCACACGGCCCCTCTCAACCCCGGAAACTCCGGCGGGCCGCTGGTAGATTCCAGGGGGAGGGTCGTAGGGGTAAACACCGCAACCATCGCCGTGGCCCAGGGTATCGGGTTCGCCGTGCCCTCCAACATGGCCCGCCATGTGGTGTCCCAGTTGCTGACCAGCGGGAAAGTTCGCAGGGGATACCTGGGGATCGCCGGGAGGCCGCGCCCCCTGCCAAGGCGCGTCGTGCGGTTTTTCAACTTGTCACGCGAGTCCGGCGTCGAAGTGGTTTCCCTCTCCTCCGGGGGGCCGGCGGAGGCGGGCGGGGTTCTGCCCGGAGACGTCGTGGTGGCAATGAACGGCCTTCCCGTGCAAAGCGTGGACGACCTCCACCGTCTTCTCTCGGAGGTGGATGTCGGGAGCCTGATACGCCTCGAGGTGTTGAGGGGAACCGAACGGTTGACTGTGGAGATCGAAGCGGGGGAGGCGGCGGTGTGACCCTCGGAAACAACGAGGACGATATCGGTCTGCCTAGCGATCTTGGCGAAGCCTCAGGACCTCAAAGAGCATCGCAAAATAACTCTTGGCCGCGTCCTCCCAGTATTTGCCGGGGACGAAGCCAGACCATACATCACCCCTGATTATCCCGGCGGTTGAGTGTTCGCACCATGGGGGACGCGAACCCGTCTTCGGTCCGCTGAACCACCAACTCTTCGGGGAACCGCCCCGGGTCACTCATCCTTGCCCAGAACCTCCTTCATCACCGACGCCAGTTCCAGGAACGCCTTCTTCCCGTTGCCCCGGAAAGAGGATCCATGCATGATCGCGAGGGTCGCAGGCTTCAGGCCGGCCAGCTCCCTCATCCGTCGCTCCGTGCTCACCGTGTAAGGGGAGGAGTTCAGCAATTGCGTCGACTGGAAGTCGACCATCGCCTTCCGGGCCCGCCCCACCACGTCCGATTCGGTCAGCGGCTCCACGTCGCCTCCGTGGAGAAACAGGTCCGAACAGAACAGCGTACGGTTCGTCTCCTCGAAGAGCATGCCCGCATCCCAGGAGTGCGGCAGGTGGTACGTCGCGAAGAGGCGGAACCGGTATTTCCCGGTCTCGAGCACGTCCTCCGAAAGGATCCAGCGAGGCGCCCGGATGGCGAAATCGGTGACGTTGACGAGCGCCGCCACGACCGTGCAGAGCGGTTGCGCTTTCGGAGCCGCCTGGAGCCACTCGTTCATCGATCCGCACTCGTCCGACTCGAAATGGCTGAAACTGATCCACCGGATTGATGCGGGATCGACGATCCGTGAAACGGCTTCCTTCACGAGCGGGAACTCGCCCTTCATTCCGGTGTGAAAGAGCAGCGGCTCGTCGTCCTTGACGAGGAACTGATTGAATTGAAGCTTGTAGTTGGCGTTGTAGGTCGAAATGCGGTAGATGTCCGGGGCGATCTCGGTGACGTTCGTCATGATTCCCTCCTTAAGCGAAACGATTGGGATCCGGTTGCGGCCTTACGCCGATGATGTCCTTCAGGATATTCCCGGTCGAGATCCCAATGACCCCTGCCCTTGGAACACGATACCGACGCGCCCGATGATCCCCAGGACCCGGATGTCGTACCGGAGAGAGAAAATGAGGGGGAGTTTCATCGCCCCGCTTTCTGTCCCGACGGCTTCCGTTCTTCAGAGACTCCGGGCCACCAGGACCGTTCCGGTGCCCGTAAGGACCGCTTCGCCCGCCGGGTTGGTGACTCTTCCCTCGAGCTTCACGATCTCCCCGTTCAGTTTCGGCTTGTACGTTACGTCGACCACGTCCCAAACCATCTCCAGGCGCTCTCCGGGGCGGGCCGGGCCCAGGAAACGCAGGGTGAACTCGAGCCCCAGCGAGGCGCCTCGCTTCGAGAAGTGGGTGGCCGTCATTCCCAGGAACCGGGACGCGGTCTGCGGCCCGCAGGCGATGATCCCTCGGAAGCGGGTGGCCCTGGCGAACTCCTCGTCGTGGTGCAGGGGATTGAAGTCGCCTGCGAGCCTTGCGAACTCGGCGATCTCCTCCTTGCTGAACCGGGCTTCGTCCGTGAAACGTTCCCCCACCTTGACCAGGTCCTCCATAGTGTCCCTCCCCTTCGCCTCATGGTTCCATCGTATAGGAAGCCGACGGACAATGCCCGTCATCTGTAGAAAAAGGATAAAATCAGGAGGGGCTGGAAACCACCGGGGGAAGGGGAGCCTGCAATGGAACAAAGACCACTGGGAAGCGGCGGCCTTACGGTGTCCAGGATGGGCCTGGGGTGCATGGGGATGTCGGAATTCTACGGTCCGGGCGACGAGAAGGAATCGATCCGAACGATCCACCGTGCCCTGGACCTGGGGATGAACTTCCTCGATACGGCCGATATCTACGGGCTGGGACGCAACGAGGAACTTGTCGGGAAGGCGATCCGCGATCGCCGGAATAAAGCCGGATTGGCGACGAAATTCGGAAACGTTCGGGGAGCGGACGGAAGCTGGCTGGGCGTCAACGGGAAGCCCGAGTACGTGCGCTCCTGCTGCGAGGCCAGCCTGCGCCGCCTCGGGGTGGACGTCATCGACCTGTATTACCAGCACCGGGTCGACCCCGACACGCCCATCGAGGAGACGGTCGGGGCGATGGCGGACCTCGTGCGGCAGGGCAAGGTGCGGTACCTGGGGTTGTCCGAAGCGGCTCCCGCCACGATTCGCAGGGCGTGCGCGGTGTACCCGATCGAGGCGTTGCAGACGGAATACTCTCTTTGGACGCGCGACCCGGAAAAAGAGGTGCTCCCGACCTGCCGGGAGCTGGGAGTCGGTTTCGTGGCGTACAGCCCGCTGGGAAGGGGCATCTTCGGAGGCAGGATCAAGAACCTTGACGACCTTGCCGAAGGAGACTACCGGCGCAGCTCCCCGCGCTTCGCCGGGGAGAACCTCGCGCACAACCTATCCCTCGTGAAACGCCTCGAGGAAATCGCCGCGGGAAAAAAATGCCGTCCCTCCCAGCTCGCCCTGGCATGGCTGCTGGCCCGGGACGTCTTTCCGATCCCGGGGACCAAGCGGGTGGAGCGCCTGGAGGAAAACGCCGGGGCCCTGGACGTGGTGCTGACGTCGGACGACCTCGCCCGGCTCGACGCCGCGTTTCCTCCGGGAGCGGCCAAAGGGACGCGCTACCACGAGCAGGCGATGAAGGCGTTGAACCGGTAAGGGATCCCCGGCCAATCGATCAGGGAGGGGCCTCGAGCTTGTAGCCCACTCCGTACAGCGAATGGATCCATTCCTCGCCCGGGGCGGCAGCGCCGCGAACTTCCTGCGCAGCTTTTTCACGTGGCTGTCGATGGTTCGGTCGCTGACGACGCGCCGGGTCCGCCTTGTTCACGCAGTCGAGAAATCCGCGGGTGAAACTCCACCGCATATTCCGGGTTTAATCGGTCATGACGATGGAAGTCAATCCCGGAACGGAAAGGAGATCGAATTGAAAACATGGGGTACAACGGCAAGGAGAACGTTGGGGATTCTGGCGCTTGTCGCGATGATCCCGGCCGCGGGATTTGCCTTCGGAGGCTATTGGGGCGGCGGAAAACCGAAGAGCCCGCCGCAGGAGGCGATCGATGCATGTGCGGGCATGAGCGAGGGGGACACGGTCCAGTTTACAACTCCCCGCGGGGATACCGTGTCCGGCATCTGCCGGGAAATCCGGGGCGGGCTGATCGCCGTTCCGGAAGGGGGGTTCCCCGGCAAACACCGGGGAATGGGTCCCGGGAACCGCTTCGCCCGGATGGCAAAGAAACTCGGTCTGACGGAGACCCAGCAGGAGCAGGTCAAGGCCATCCTGGAATCCGAACGGGAGAAGGCCGCGCCGCTTCTGCAGCAGCTTGCGGAAAACCGGGAGAAGATCCGGAAGGCCATCGAGGCCGAGCACCTCGACGAGGCGGCCGTTCGGACCCTGGCGGCCAGCCAGAACGAAACGCGCGTCGAGCTGGTCGTGTCCCGGGCCCGGGCAAAGAGCCAAATCTTCGCATTGCTGACCCCCGAGCAGCGGGAATCGGCCAGGAAACTCCGCCCATGGGGGGAGGGACGGCACGGCCATCGCACCTGGATGTAACGTCCTGACGGGCGGGGCGTGATGCCGGGAGCGGTCGCCGGGTTTTTCGTCCCGGCAACCGCCCTCCCGAAATTCCGCCTTACCCGGGAAGAGATCTCCGCATTCCCGTTACGATTTTGGCAACAATTTGAGGATGGCTGGAATTTCTTTCGCGGTGAATGCTTTCAGCGTAGTTGTTTTCACATTTCCCTGGGAACTTAATGCCAACGCAAATGCTGATTGAACCTCATCGCTTGGGCACTCGCCGATCGTGATATAGTCATATTCCCCCATTACCATGTACACCCCGATCACCTTGCCGCCCATCTTCTGGTATAACTTGACGGCATCTTCGATTCGAGCAGGTGCATTCATAATATCCTTGCTTCCCTGGTGGGTAAGTTTCATCAAGCCAATGTATGTTGGCATCGGTCATCCCTCCTTCTTCCTTCATCCTCTTGGGAAATTTTACCCCCCGTATCGATGGAACAGATTTTGTCGACCGTCAGGGTGGGCGGAATTGACACAAGTCGGATGAATGAAGGGAGAAGGAAGCCGTTCTGGGGAAGAGGAAAAGCATCCCGGTCCCTTGCATCGGAAGGGAAAACGGTTCCGTTGAAGAATCACCGATGTCTGTTGGCTGATTTGGTTGGTTTGCGGGAGAACGGACCCTTATATTCCCGCGTACGCTTAAATCACGTTCATGTCAAGGAGAACCTTCTTTCCCCCATCTGCGTGCCCGAACCCCTGCCGGGAGTGTGCCGGCCGACGCGGAGGCCTCGCGGAAGAGGGGAACCGGAGAGGGTCGCGTTTCGATTCCCCTGTTTTCGAACCCAGAATGGCCTGCAGGAGGGGCAACGGGAAAGGGCCGGAGAGACGCTTAAACTCACCACGGACTGTGGTTTGAGGGGGGGAACGTCCTCAATACCAGAGGTTCTCGCTGGCGGGCACGGCTGCGGGGTCAGAGCGAGAAACAGGGCAGCCGTCCTCTTCCGCCGGTGGTTAGGCGCCTGACTTGCCGCGAGCCGCGTCAACGCTCCAGATGCCTGCGCCGTGAGCGGCCAGGAATAAGAAAACGAAGCAATAGAGCGCCGCGAGCTCGCCTCCGTTAAGGAGTGGAAGCAATCCCTTCGTCCCGTGGCCCAGCCAGTAGGCGAACGCCATCAGTCCGGAACACAGGAAGGCGGCCCATCGTGTGAACAGGCCGATCATCACGCATACCCCGCCGATGAGCTCGATGGGGCCTGCAATGGAAATGACAAATGCTGGCGCATCAGGTGCTGCAACAGGAAAGCCGACCAACTTCTGAGAGCCGTGCCACAGGAAAAGGAACCCTGTGACGATGCGCATCAACGCGTGCGTTTCACCCGTGAATTTCTTCATGAAAGCGGTCATCGTTGTTCCCCCTGACGTGTATCGAGATGCTCTGTTCAGCCGCCTGATAGCGGCAAGTCCATGCGTGCCAAGAGCCAATAGACGACATTAATATGGTTCTGTTAAGGAAGGCAACGGGAAGTTGGTATTGCATGCCTCTGAAGCGATTTGTGCAAGTCCCACATCTGGGGGAAATGCGTTATATTCCCGGGTGAGAACGATTCCAGTCCATCTGCATACGGGGACTCTGGTACCACAACGCGCTCTCCTTGCTTAAAAAGAGGTGTGGACGACATGGAACCGATTCGAATCATGCCCTGTCTCGACATGAAAGACGGCCGGGTGGTCAAGGGAGTCCATTTCGTGAACCTGAAGGAAGCGGGAGACCCGGTCAGCAATGCCGCGTTCTACCAGGAGGAAGGGGCGGACGAGCTGGCCATGCTGGACATCGCCGCAACGCTGGAGAACCGGAAGACGCGTCTTTCCTGGGTCCAGGCCGTCTCTGCCGTGATCGACATCCCCTTGACCGTCGGAGGCGGGATCGGAAGCCTGGAGGACATCGAGATGGTGCTCGAGGCCGGGGCCGACAAGGTTTCGATGAACAGCGCGGCGGTACGTGCCCCAGACCTCGTGAGGAAGGCGGCGGAGAAGTTCGGGAAGGAGAAGATCACCGTCGCCATCGACGGCTGCCGAAACAACGCCATGCCCTCGGGATTCGAAGTCGTGGTGTCGGGCGGCACGAAGCCCGCGGGCAAGGACGCCGTCGCCTGGGCCCGCCGGTGCGAGGAACTGGGCGCAGGGGTCATCCTCCCCACAAGCATGGACGGCGACGGCACGAAAGCCGGGTACGACCTTCCGTTCACCCGCGCCATCTCCGACGTGGTGAAGCTGCCGGTGGTGGCTTCCGGCGGGGCGGGGAAGCTCGAGGATTTCTACCGGGCGGTGACGGAGGGCGGCGCATCCGTTCTCCTGGCCGCCTCCGTTTTCCACTTCCGGCTGCTCGGCATCGGCCAGGTCAAGGACTACCTGCGCTCCAAGGGGCTTCGGGTGGCGGGGAAGTAGGTTTCCCCGGTTCCTCCCCTACCGCTCCGTGGACAGGTCGACTTGGACATCCGGGGCCGCAACGGGGCACATTCTCCCTTCGCGTAGCCCTTGACCCAAGTCAGGGAAGGGAATCCCGAAGTGTGGCATTCTGCTATAACGGGCAGCACGCCGGCCCGATCCCAACACACGGAAGGAGGAAATCGCATGGAGGGGAGACTTCGTTACCGCCGCCGGACTGTCGGGTTGTCCATCGGACTCATCGTGGTTGTCCTTGCCGCCACGCTCGCGTTGGCTGGGGAAATGGGGGCGGCCCTGCCCAAGGACTTCCGCTCCTGGACCCACACCAAGTCGATGGTGATCCCGGACAAGAGCCACGGGCTCTACGGGTTCCACAACATCTACACGAACGACGCCGCCCTGCCCACCCTCAAGGAAGGGGGGACCTACAAGGAGGGATCGGCCTTCGTCGTCTCTTTCTACGACGTGGTCGTGGAGGGAGGGGCCACCGTGACGGGGAAGAAGATCCAGGACGTCCTGATGGTCAAGGACAAGGAGGCGACCGGGACCGGGGGGTGGATCTACGCCGCCTACGGGCCGGACGGGAAGCCCCTCCAGATCGACCCCGTCAAGGCCTGCTACGAGTGCCACGAGAAGGGGGCCAAGGCAACCGACTTCGTCTTCTCGAAGTACGTGGATTGATGCGTGACGAGGGGGGGCGGAACAGGCCGGCCCCCCCTTCCATCCGGGAACGGCACGAACTGCTTCGAGGCGCCGGAACGGTGACCGGGTCGGGCGCCATTTTGGCCGGATCGGGTGTCCGATACGATTCGCCAAGGAGTCCACCATGATTCTCCTGAACCCCAAACAGCACGACCGTTATTACCCCGACGAACGCTCGCGCCAGATCATGCGAAAGACCATCGCCTTCTTCGAGAACAAGGGGCTCAAAAAGGTCAAGGAAGATGACCATGCGCGTGCCTGGTACGCTGACTTCCTGGAATTCGTCAAGCAGGAGGAGCTCTTCGCCACACTGCTGACGCCGGCCGGATACGGCGAAGCGGACGACTGCCGCTGGGACACCTGGCGCAACTGCGAATTCAATGAAATTCTGGGTTTCTACGGCCTGGCCTACTGGTACACCTGGCAGGTCTCGATCCTGGGCCTGGGGCCGGTCTGGATGAGCAGGAACGAAGTGCTCAAGCGCAAAGCCGCCCGGCTGCTGAAAGAAGGGAACGTCTTTGCCTTCGGGCTGTCCGAGCGCGAGCACGGTGCGGACATCTATGCGACCGAGATGAGCCTGGCGCCCAGGCCGGACGGCACGTACCTGGCCAACGGCGAGAAGTACTACATCGGCAACGCCAACCTGGCCCCGATGGTCTCCACCTTCGGGAAGATGGCCGATACGGGGGATTACGTCTTCTTCGTAGCCGACTACCGCCACACGGGCTACGAGTTGATCAGGAACGTCACCGCCAGCCAGAACTACGTGGCCCAGTACGCCCTGCACGATTACCCCATCACCCAAGCCGAGATTCTCTCGCGCGGCGATGATGCCTGGAACACGGGCCTCAACACGGTCAACGTGGGCAAATTCAACCTGGGCTGGGCCTCCATCGGCATCTGCACGCACGCTTTCTACGAGGCCATCCGGCACGCCGCCAACCGGCGCCTGTACGACATGTACGTGACGGATTTCCCCCATGTGCGCCGGATGTTCGCCGATGCCTACACGCGCCTGGTCGCCATGAAACTGTTTGCGTTGCGGGCCGCGGATTACATGCGCTCGGCCTCTCCGGAAGACCGGCGCTATCTTTTGTACAATCCCATCGTCAAGATGAAGGTGACCACCCAGGGCGAGGAGGTCATCAACCTGCTGTGGGACGTGATCGCCGCCAAGGGCTTCGAGGGCGATACCTTCTTCGAGATGGCGGCGCGTGACATACGGGCCCTGCCCAAACTGGAGGGCACCGTCCACGTCAACATCGCCCTGATCGTCAAGTTCATGCCCAACTACTTCTTCAACCCGGGCGAATATCCCGAAGTTCCCCAGCGGAACGACCCTAAAAATGACGATTTCCTATTCGATCAGGGACCGGCGCGCGGCCTGGGCAAGATCCGCTTCCACGATTACGGCCCGGCCTTTGAGACCTGCGACCTGCCCAACATCAACATTTTCAAAGAGCAGACCGCAGCCTTCAGGGAACTCCTGGCCTTTGCCACGCCCGACGACACCCAGCAGAAGGACGTTGACTTCCTGCTGGCCCTGGGCGAGATCTTTATCCTGGTGGTCTACGGCCAACTCATCCTGGAGAATGCCGGGATCTATGAAGTCGGCGACGACCTGCTCGACCAGGTCTTCGACTTCATGGTGCGCGACTTTGCACGCCACGCCTTGAACATCTACAGCAAACCCGGCAGCACCCCCCGGCAAATGGACTATTGCCTGCGCATGATCCGCAAACCGGCCGTGGATGCCACCCGCTTCGGGCGCGTGTGGGAAGAAGTGCATGCCTTGAAGGATGCCTACGAGATGAACCCGTAGGGCCTTCTCAAGCAGCCCTTATTGACAGCCAATTGTCTTTAACGGTAAGGGGCTCGATGTATTCCCAAGCCGATGAATAAGAGACACGAGAGTGCTCCACCTGTAAACCACCACCCACCGCATTTCCAGCCCCACATCAGAAGTTCGATCAATTTATCTGCAAACAATTGGATGAGTTCCATCGTCATCCTCCAACGGTTTTTTCAAAGGAGTTTCATCTCTCCGTTTCCCAGGGATTCCCCTTCCCTTGAGGAATCATCTATCTTTCGGGGGTGGATAAAGCAAGGTTCGTTCCAAGGAAAAAAGCAATGTAACCAATCAATATGTATGAGGATTTCATTATTTAATTCTTGGGGGGTGACGTTTTCCCTAAATCGTATCTCGATAGACAGTGAACAACTGCCAATTATGGTCACTGGCCTGGATGTTTTGGGGGATCACCTTCCGCCAAGGAGGGCCGGGAAAAGTTGCGTCGTTATTTAAGAAGGACGTTCGATTTTCCGGTAGTACTTCATGGGGTAGTTACAGATTGACCCTCCCCCCTGAAATCGGTCCGGGTCGACGCGATCCTTTAAGACCTATTTCCCGGAGGAACAAGGGTATGTTGAAAAGGGGAGCAGGGGAGATCGTCGGGTGTCGAAAGAGATGGGGGATTGTATCGGGCCGCCTTACCCGGCGATCTTCTCTTCACGAAACAACTTCAGGAGCCGGGGTTCGCCGGCCCCGTCGTTCCACTCCAACAGCTTCAGCTTCAGGCCATCCTTCTTTCGCAGTCCCTGCACGAAAACGAATTCGACCGGTTTCCGAATGAGCTGCTCCTCCTCGCTTACGACCTTGGTCCAGGTGCCGGTATTGAAGTATTCTTTATTCCGACCGCCATCCTCCCCGAGGACATGCAGCTCCGCGTCGTGGGTGTGGCCCATGACGACATATTGCACGCCGAGCAGGTCGGGTTTGGCGATCCCATCCGCCCGTTTTTTCAGGTAGCTCGGTCCCATTTTCTCCTCTTCCGTCAACAGCCATCGGAGGAATAGAGCCAATCCCGCGAGAGCGACAAGGAGCACTGCCCAGGGCGCGACCGGGCGGAGAAAGTGCACCGTTGGATCGAAGAGATGCTCCCGGACGAAATCTGGGATCATGTCCGCCAAAAACCGGGCCGCCGCAAAGAGAACGGAAAGAAGGAAGACGAACACCATGAGGGCGAGCACTGTCAGGATACGCCACGGGCACAAGACGATGCGGAGAACCTTCGCCCGCCAGTCGGGCTCTTTCAGGACGCTCCGTGCGCGCCGGCGATCCAGATCTTCCAGCTTTGCAAGCTCGATTCCCGACTGGCTGGCCAGCTGGCGAAGGCGAATGTCGTGCTGTTGTTTGCGAACTTTCCACGCTTCCGGAAGAACGTCTGCCCATGCACGGCGAATCCTGCCGAGCAGATATCGGCCGTCACCGAAGGCGAAGCGGAGGGCGGTAATCGGGTGTTTCCTGAACAGCCACCAGACAAACCTCGTGGCCGGCTTGATATTGTCCGCAAAAGGCTCGACTCGTTCCATCCTGTTGAAGAGGTACCGCACGAAGAGTGAGCCGAAGGGGAGGTCTATCTCGTCCTTTCGCCCGGGGGGCCACCCCGGGATCTCGGGCAGAAGTGGCGAAAGCCAGTACTTGAAGGAATTGAATCCCTCGTACCGGTTGCCATGCTCGACCCAGAGCAGTTCTTTTTCGTAATAGAACCAGTCGGAGAACCGGACGGTGTCGGCATCGACGTTTCCGATATCCCGGTTCCTTCCCCATGCCGGTTCCCGTTCGAGCCTTCTTCGAAACGCTGCCTGGAGCTCTGCAAGGAACGCCGCGCGGACGCCAGCGTAATGGAATTCAACGTCATGGTTCCCCTTGATGATCGTGAGGAGATTCCCGGCAGCGACGAATCCCGCGAGCGATTCGAAGAATAGCCAGTGTCCCATTGCGATTTTGCCGAGCTTGCAGACCGTCTCCCGTTCGCCGCACGGGAGACCGAACTCGTGAGGTTCCGAACCGGGGGGCAGAGCCGGCGGCGCATCGTCCACCGTGATCACCTGGAGAAAGTCGAAGAAGTCGCCGTTGATGATGAGGTGCCACTTGGCATCGTTCCAGCGCAGGGTGTCCAGGTAATGGTTGAGGAAGCGGGCGAACTCCTCGTCGAAGAAGAAGTCCTCGTTCTTCGAGAATTTCCTGCTCCCTGAATCACGGCCCTCGCTCAGGTGCAGGTCGCTGACGATAAGCAGGTTGTATTCTCTCCAGGTTATTTCCATGGCCCATTCTATCGCGTCGACAGCGGTCACCCACCCCGCAGGTCGATTCCTGCAATTGGTGTTACGGATAGAGCCGAAGCGACTCCCACCCCTCGGCGGTACGGTGGAAACGGAGCCGATCGTGTAAACGGTTCTCGCGACCCGTCCAGAATTCAAAGATATGGGGAACAACCCGGTATCCGCCCCAATGACGCGGGCGGGGAATCGGCCCTATCGTATACCGCTTCTCGACCTCCCGCATCCGTGCCTCGAGTACTTCCCGCGAGGGAAGGGGCCGGCTCTGGTCCGATGCCCATGCGCTGAGCTTGGAGCCACGCGGCCGTTGGGAGAAATAGGCGTCCGATTCTTCGGGCGAGGTCCTTTCCACCTCTCCTTCGATCCGGACCTGCCGGTTGATGGGCTCCCACCAGAAGAGGAGGGCCGCCCTTTGGCAGCCCGAGATCTCGCGTCCTTTGCTGCTTTCGTAATTCGTGTGGAAGACGAACCCCCGCCGGTCGAATGAGCTGAGAAGGACCATCCGCGAGGAAAGGCTTCCATCGGTTGCGACCGTCGACAGGGTCATCGCATTGGGCATTGCGATGGCCGAGCGGCACGCCTCCTCGTACCAGTCGCGAAACAGATCGAAAGGTCGGGAATCGGTCATGGGATGATTTTGTCGCAACTGCGACCGAGCCGTACAGCAGATTCCAAGGGATTTGTAAATCCCGTTGTGAATGAACAGGTTCTCGGCCTTCGGGAAGTGAATATTCCTGGAGGGGCAACCCGGGGCCTGTCGCAGGCGGCGTGCCGGTTCGCGCGGTGCGACGGGCGGACCCGTTCGCCTGCGAGTTCGGGAAGAGGCGAGGAGGGGTACTCCAGGATGCGGGCGAAACCGGTTTATGTACCTTCCTGGGGGAATGGGCTAAAGTTGATGGGACGGCAAACGCTTGGGCTCCCCAGGAGGAGCGCGATGCCCGCTCCCGGCAGGAATACCTACCTAAGCAAGTCTCTCTACATGCGGGGACTGCAGTGCCATAAATCCCTCTATTTGAACAAGCATCACCCGGAGCTGCGCAGCGAGCCGACGCCTAAGCTTCTGGCGCTGTGGAAGTCCGGCACGGAGGTCGGCGTTTACGCCCACCAGCTGTTTCCCGGAGGGGTGGAAATCCCCTTCCAGGGGCTGTCCAAGGAAGAGCAGCTCTTAAAGACACGGCAGGAGATCGCCCGGGGCACGAAGGTCCTCTACGAGGCGACCTTTTCCCATGACGACGTGTTCGTGAAAGTGGACATCCTTTTCGGTTCCCGCGGCGGCTTCGACCTGTACGAGGTGAAAAGCTCGACGGATGTGAAGGAGCACAACTGGGACGACGTCGCCGTCCAGTACCACGTCCTGACCGGCTGCGGGATACCCGTCCGCAAAGCCTGCCTGGTCCATATCAACAACGCCTATGTCCGCAGGGGGGAGATCGTCCCGCAGGAGTTGTTCGTCATCCAGGACGTCACCGACGTCGTCAGGGGGAAGCAGGACGCAATTCCCGAGGAACTGGCCGCCATGCGCAAGATGTTGCGCGGGAAAGTGCCCGACATCGACATCGGCCCCCATTGCCACGATCCGCACGAGTGCGACTTCCTGGCCCACTGCTGGCAGCACATCCCGGAGCATTCCATCTTCACCCTCCGGGGACGGGGGATCGACAAGTGGGATTTGTACCGACGCGGGATCATCCAGCTTGCCGACGTGCCGCTCGTTTCCCTGAATACCGCGCAGCGGATGCAGGTGGAGTATTTCTTGCGCAAGGACAATCACGCCTACCCGGAAAAGGTGCGGGAGTTCCTGGAAAGACTCTGGTATCCGATCTGTTTCCTGGATTTCGAGACGATCCGTTCCGCGATTCCGCGCTTTGACGGCACCCGGCCTTATCATCAGGTTCCGTTCCTCTACTCCCTGCATCGCCAGGATGCCGCGGGTGCGCCCCTGACGCACTTCGAGTTCCTCGCCCGCCCGGACGCCGATCCCCGAAAGGAACTGGTGGAAAAGTTGCTCGGAGAGATCCCCGAAGGTGCCTGCGTCCTGGTCTACAACATGGCCTTTGAGAAGGGGGTCCTGAAAGACCTCGCCGAATTCCTCCCGAACCACCGCAGGCGTCTGCATGCCGTTATCGACGGGTTATCGGACCTGATGGAGCCGTTCCGCCGGCGGGAGATCTACCATTGGCGGATGGCGGGCTCCTATTCCCTGAAGTCCGTGCTGCCGGTCCTGGTTCCGGAGCTCTCGTACGAAGGGTTGTCGATCCGCGACGGCGATATGGCCTCCGAGGCGTACTTCACGATGGGCGATATCGGCGACCCGGAGGAACTGCGGAAACTTCGCAAGGCGCTCCTCGAGTACTGCGGTCAGGACACGCTCGGGCTTGTCCGGCTGCTGGAGAAAATGCGCTCCATGGAGAAGGAATCGACAACGAGTCGTTGACCACAGGGGCGGCAGGGGAGGGTGAGGATGGCCAAGACGAAAAAGCCCCGATCGATGACCAAGCCGGCGATGATGGACTGGGCGCTGCGGCTGCTTCGGCTCCTGAACGAACGCAGGGTGCTCACCTCCCGGATCGTGGCGGACGAATTCGGGGTCAATATCCGGACCGCGCAGCGCTACCTCCTGTACCTTTCCGACCTGCCGTGCGTGATCACCGACGAGGAGAAGCACACCTACTCCCTGACCTCGGACTACCTCGTCAGCGACAAGATCCTGAACGTCTCCGAGATGTCCATGGTCTGCGCGTTGATCGACTACGCGACCCACATCTTCGGGCCCGAGCATTCCCGCTTCCTCACCGGCCTCAAGAACAGGATCTTCCGGATGCCCGACGTCTACCAGATCGTCAAGGACGAGGCGATCGACATGGACAAGGTGGCAAACCATCAACTGACTCTCGAGAGGCACATCAAGGAGCGGGAGGCCGTCTTCTTCTCCTACAGGAAATCCGGGAAGCGCTACACGGTGGAACCGTACAAGATCGTCTACTACAGCGGGTTCTGGTACCTCGTCGCAAAGCACGACGGGAAGACGAAGAAGTTTCTCCTCGACTATATCGAGAACGTCCGTCCGGCGGGGAAGAGGTATCAAGAAGTCCCGGAATCCGTTCGGAAGAGGTTGGCCGAGGCACAGACGATCTGGTTCGACGACCGGGAAACGGAGAAGGTGGCGGTCGAGTTCGACGCCTCGGTTGCCCACTTCTTCCAGCGAAAGAATTTCTTTCCCCACCAGGAGATCGTCGAGACCAAGGGAAACGGGAACATCGTGGTTTCCTTCGATGTGTTCAACGAGATGCACTTCCACGAACAGACCGCCCGCTGGATGCCGTATTTCCGGGTGCTCTCGCCGGATGCCTATCGTCAGAGAGTCTGCGCTATCGGACTTGAGGCAGCGTCGAGGAACGAATCGGAAGCGGGTTGAAGAACCGGCATGACGCGGGTGCCGTCGTGACCCGTAGATGACCCCCCTGAAGATCCTACTCCGTCGGTACAGGTGTCTCCCCCGTACTTCGGTTCGGCACGGAATGCCGAGGGCTTATCGGACGGTTTACGTCCGTGAGGAACACGTTCCTTCCGGATAGCAGAAGAAGCGGTGGAGGCACCGCGGGGATGGGCGTCGGATGGGACGAGGGGATCAGCGGGATCGGGATATTGAAAAAGAAACCCTCGGGGGTGGCCCCCCGAGGGTTCAATAACCACGACGGACCTTTTCTGCGTGCGGATGTACTTTCTACCCGTTATGGGCCGCCGACGGAGATCCAGAAGGCTTCGATCTCCACCCCCAGCGAAAAGTATCCCCGTGCCCTCACGGAGGTTCCCTGGGTTATGACATTGTCCGTGAAGGTCTGAGCCAGATTCGCATTGTTGTCGTACCGCGCTTCGGTGCGTGACGGCATCGGGATGACCACGTTGTCGCCCGGGAAACTCAATTCGAACGTGTCTCCGCTCTTCCAGCCGCTCGGCGGTGCATCCCCCGGGGCGACCAAACCGGATATTGCATCGGTGAAGATGATCACCACATTGTCGGTGGAGAGGGTGTCGATGCCGGTGAATATCCCATAGACGTCCACGAGCGACCCGTCCCGCAGGGCGGCGATACCAAGCAAGTTGTTGTCGATGGCAACTTGCTGCAACGTTTCGTTGTCTTTGAAGGCCCACTTCGTGTCAATGTCAAACAATGCGTGGAAAGAGAGGCCTCCGGACGTGGAGACGTCGAACGTCCCAAGCGTCTTGTCGACGTTGTCCGCGATGCCGGAAACAACATACTGAACGTCTCCTACCGTGGCAAACACCTGGGGCCGCATGAGCACCTTGTTCTTGTTCTCGACGATCTTGAGACCGACGAAATGGATCGTAACGTCATACAGGCGGATTCCCCCTTCCGGGTCGGGAGTCACCGGGATCACCAGGTTCCCGTTCACGAAGTGGACATCGAAATGGGAATTGGCGGTCGGGTGGAATGGAATCACATCCGCCCCACGGACACCCCACAGATCGCTGTAATAAACCCGGATCTTTCCGTACGTGCCCGCCGGAACGTTCACGAAGTTGTCGAGGAACCTGGCGATCTTCCGGCCCGAGGGCAGGTGGAGCAGGTCGATTGTTCTGGGAGGATCGACGATGGCGGTGACAAACCCGTTACCGCGATCCCTCTCATCGTCAGGGCCCATCGTTTCCCCATTGGGGTCCGGACCTGCTCCCCCGTCGGCCGGAAGGAGGGCCACCTTCACGATGTTCACGAAAACGTTGTCAAAGACCGGTGATACCGGTTTTGCCGTCTCCTCAACTGCGGCTGGCGAGGCGGTGAAAACCGTCCCCGCCGGGAACCCGGGAGCGGCAGCCAGGGAGACGTTCACCGATGCGGCTCCCGAGGAGTTCGAACTTGTCCCCCCGCCACTGCCGCAAGAGGCAAGAACAACGGAAAGTGCCAGCAGGGTCAGAAAACACGAAACGTTCCGGAATGTTGAGGCGGTTGTTTTCATTTTCCTTTCCTCCTCGTTAATGATTTCCCATCTATCGACGCGAATATGCGATACGCCTACCGGAAAAATATTTTACTGGCGTGCAGGACTCCACCGGTTTCTTTTCCCTGTACCTGCACCCTCACGTTGGGTTGGATATCCGTTGCCATGCCCCCGATGAATTCCGTAGAGCCGTCCGTCTGCGCCGCCTTGCCTTCCAGATCGAAGGAGAGGATGTTTTCGGAACCGCTCCTGAGTTTCGTGACCAGGCCATCGAGATCTACCAGGGTGTTCTCCGGGAAGTCGGTCCTTGCGACGAACTTTTTGACCGTGGATGCCGTGATCATGCCGCTCACCGGCTGCGTGTCGGTGGTTATGACCTGCACGTACATTCCGTTTGACGGTCCTGCGGGGAGGCCCTGGACCGCGCCCGGGGTATAGGACACGGTCACGGTGTTCCCGGAGCCATCGGTAAGCGGGCCCAGCCCGAACGTGTTGCCGGATGGGTTCAACCCGGAGATATATCCTTTGATCTCGAACTCTTCGCCGGCCAAGGGGGCCGGATGCGTAACTACGACAAACGTGGCCCGGATACGGCCGAGATCATCGACAAACCCGCTGACTTCCACGACATTCCCCATAACCAGCGAGGCGAAGAACGTGGCATTGTCCAGGACGACGGTCTGGCCGAGGACCACGATGGAACCGGCATTTTTCGATACGACGGGTCCCTCGAGGTTGGGTTCATAATCGATTTCCGATGCGCTGTTGCCGTTGGACGAGTAATGAATGCTGGCGACCATTCCGAGGCGGAAAAGGTCCCGGTCCCTGGCGTTGGAATGATCCATGCCTTTTACGATTTTTTTCGTTCGGAAACCGGGGGACACCTCATCATCGGTTATGTAATGGGCGCCGTTCATCACAACGCTGCCGAATCCGGTGATCGCGCCGGTGCTGATCCCCGTGCCACCGGTCCCCCCTCCGGCCAGATCCCCGATGCCGCTGCTCCCGCAGGACGAGATGCTCATGAAAACAAGCGCCAGATAAGGAACCATGGTCAGGCGCCATGTGGAAATCCGGAAACGGATCATTCCTTGGGCCCTCCCCCGTAATCGTCTTCGAAATAGTAGATCCCGATTCCCGCCCGTTTCCTCCCGGCCCCGCCGACCTGTGGATTGAAATCGCGGTCCCGCCTGCAGAGCCACCGATCCAGGGATTCCAGGAGTGCCTGCGATTTTTTCCCCGCCATCTTTTTCAGCTCGGGAAGCGCTTCGCGAGGAAGATTGTCGTAACAGACCTTTCGCTGGAAGAAAGGGGCATCCGCCCGGCGGATATTGTGGTCGATGGTCGAAATCAGGTCTGACACGTCTGTGCCGAGGATGCCGATCTTCTCGACTTCACCCTTCTTCGGAACGTAGGAGCGTTCGAGCAGATGGATTTTCCCCCCGGATGTCCGCTCGGCCGCTCCGACCCTGAGCAGTTCATCGAGGACCGCTCGGGCAGGGGCATCCCCGCTGTAGAATCGGACGAGTCTTTTGAAGCTGGCGTTCTCTCCCTCGAACGGAAGATCGATGGGATTTCCCGATTCGTCCGTGAAAATGCGGTCACGCACCCATCCGCTGATGACGCGTGCCGCGCGATTGTAGCGTTGCAAGGCACCCATATCGTCGGTTCCAGGAAGGCGTTTCACGCGCAACACCTCTTTCCGGGAAAGACCGGTGATGATGGAAACCCGGGACTTGGACTGTTTCCGGCCGGGGATCCCGAACTCTTCCGTTGCGACATCCACGTAGACCCGCTTGGCAAGATCGGAAAATGTCCCATACGAGGCGCCGTTCCGCAGAAGAAGACGAACCAGGGGACGCAGCAGAGTGGTGACTGCCGCTGATAGCGCTCGTGAAATCGGGATTCCCATTTTTGGGAATTATATCCCAAAAATACTTTTTGTCCAGCAGGAAATAATGGGGGGTCGGGGATGATTTATTTTGATAATAAAATCGTGCTCTACGGCAGGGGAGATGGCGGGGGGGGGAATCGCAGGATTTCCCCTCTTAATGTTCTAAAGAATGGACGCAGCTCCGATACGGTTGTAAATTCTTCCTGCCTCGTGAATCGAAAGCCTGTTCGGGAGTCGCTCGAGAAATTTCGGCAGGTATCTGATGCTTACAATTTCAACGCCCTTGGCCCTTCCTTGAACTTTCACGATGGCATCGGCAAACAGGATAACCGGTTCGGGCAGGGGAATAGTGATTCCCCATTGGGTGAGGATTTCTCTGACCAGGAAACAATTCGCCCAGGCCTGTTTGATGAAGTCCTTTTCAAACGGTTTGCCGTTCCGCAGGAGCTTATTTCCATCGAAGGTCACTTCTCCGGTGTGACTCTTCGTCTCCAAGGTAAAGATACCTTTCGGACCGATGAGAATATGGTCGATATTTCCCTTTCCCGGGTTGAAATCGTGCACGACGAAATTCCCTTCCGGTAGACTGTCAAAAATCGCCCCGAACGCTTTTTCGCAGGCGGCTTCCTTGTCCGCACCCATTGCACGCTTTACGTCCGTTGTCCCCCTTTGCTCCAGGTACTTCATTGCGAAAAGAAATGTGGCTCCGATAACCACAGCCCCGGCTATGCCAAGGGCGGCGATGGTTTGAACGCGGTTCCCCCAGAACAATGTTCCCGTCGATATGACGATCAGGAGGGAGAGTTCTGCTGCAAATCGGGTTGCTTGCATTTTTCCGGTGGTCGAACCCGCCTTATTGGTGCCCATCTTGAGGTCCCTTTCCAAGGGAAAGCAAACCCATTCGAGTGATTTCCATGAAAAATATATGCCAGGAGGAAGGCGATAAGGATTATTCATAAATAACAATCGGTTATTAAGAACAAGGGGAAGCCGGGCAAACAATTTTTTGGCAAAAAAAGGAAATGGAAATCGTATTGTGTCAAAAATCGTCAATTTACCGGATGTTTTAGAGGTACGGCGAGATGTGCCTCAAATGCAGGTCGTGTCCAAGGGGTTACGGGCAACCGTAGCCCTTTTTATCCAAACATCCCCTGCTTGTATCGATGAGTTTCCCCTGCCTTGGGCATGAATGGAAAAAAAAGGGATTGACAAGGATGCCGAGGTAGTTAGATAATTCAGCATATACTGATATGACTGATATTTATGAAACAGCTGAGATCAATCGAATGGAGAGGTGGACATGAGGAAAACGCAGAAGGAAGATTCCTGCTGCCCGACTGCCGGGATCGGTGGGTGCAAGGTCGAGTCGCTGGTATCCGTGGATGAGCGCGGACAACTGGTTCTGCCGAAGGAGATCCGCGACAGGGCGGGCATCAAGGGAGGAGACAAACTGGCGGTCGTCAGCTGGGAGAAGGACGGCAAGGTGTGCTGCCTTACCCTGATCCGGGTCGAGGAGTTCACCGGGATGGTCAGGGAACTGCTCGGGCCGCTGATGGGCGAAGTTCTCAACAAACGATGAGGGAGGTGGGAAAGATGGACGCGGGGAACATCCGGAAATTCGTGCGGGACCGGTATGCGGGTATCGCCAGGCAGGAATCTTCCTGCTGCGGACCCGACACGACCTGCGCTGGACAAGATCCGGCCAGGGACGTGAGCGGGCGGATCGGCTATTCGGCGGAAGAGATGGAATCGGTGCCCCAGGGAGCGAACCTGGGCCTCGGGTGCGGCAACCCGACGGCGCTCGCCTCCCTGGAAAAGGGAGAAACCGTCCTCGATCTCGGGTCGGGGGCGGGGTTCGACTGCTTCCTCGCCTCGAGGGAGGTCGGTCCGGAAGGGCGGGTCATCGGCGTAGACATGACTCCCGAGATGATCGAGAAGGCACGGGGGAACGCCAGGGAAGGCGGATACGGGAACGTGGAGTTCCGGCTCGGCGAGATCGAGAACCTCCCCGTCGCCGATGCCTCGATGGACGTGATCATCTCCAATTGCGTGATCAATCTGTCCACGAACAAAAGGAAGGTCTTCGAGGAAGCGTTCCGGGTGCTGAAACCAGGCGGCAGGCTGATGATTTCCGACCTGGTCCTGTCGAGGCCGCTACCGGACCGGCTGAGGAACTCCGTTTCGGCCTATGTCGGCTGCATCGCCGGGGCGGTCCCGAAGGAAGAATACCTTGAATCCCTGAAGGCGGCCGGGTTCCGGGATGTCGGGATCGCGGAGGAGAGCTCCTTCCCCGTCGCGTGTTTTTCCACCGATCCGCTCGCGAAGGCGGTAGTCGGGAATCTTTCTGTTCCGCCCGGGGACGTCGAGGAGTTGGAGGGAACGATAGCGAGCGTCAAGGTGCGCGGCCGAAAACCGGCCGGGAAGGGATAGGGGGGGATACGACATGGCGGATTCCCTCATGGAGTTCGAGGCGATCTACGTTCGCTATCATCCGAAAATAGTCCGCTACCTGGCCCGCTTCGTCGGGTGGCACGAGGCGGAGGACCTCTCCCAGGAGGTCTTCGTCAAGGTCGGCCGGTCGCTTGCGAGCTTCCGGGGCGAGTCCCGGATCTCCACGTGGATCTACCGGATCGCGATGAATGCCGCCCTCGACCGGTTGAGAAAGCCCTCTTTCCAAGCGGGGGGTGCGGAGGGAACGCCGGGCGGTGCGGATCGGGAGTGCGAGAACGGCGGGACGTGGCGGGATGACCGGTGCAGCGGGAGCGAGGAGAATTCTTTCTCCGTCGAACGGCAGTTCCTACGGAAGGAGATGAACGCATGTATCCGGAATCGCATCGAAAACCTTCCTGAGCCGTACCGGTCGGTGCTCGTGCTCAGCGAACTGGCGGAGTTTGCGAACGGGGAAATCGCTGAAATGACGGGAGTATCTCTCAATACCGTGAAAATCCGCCTGCACCGCGCCAGGGCAAGGCTTAAAAACGATCTGGAGGGGCACTGTACTTTCTATCACGACGAGACCAATGAACTGGCTTGCGATCGGAAATGAACTCGTAACGAATCTCTCGGGACCCGTCCCCCCTGTATCCTTTCCGCGCCGGCCTCCGTCAATAGGGTCATCAACCCGAAGGAGGCACATGCCATGGGACTCGATATCCGAACCAGGGAGTTGATCGCCGTAGGGGCGTCAGTTGCCGCGAACTGTCAGGCGTGTCTGCAATACCACTTCGACAAAACCAGGGAAAACGGTGTCGAGCCGCAGGACATCGCGGAGGCGATCGAGGTCGGGAGGGCGGTCGGAAAAGGGGCAGCTTCCAGCATGAAAAAGTTTGCTTCCACCCTGACGGCGCCATCCCCTTCTCCGGCAAACTGCATCCAGCCGGGATGCGGCTGCATTTCATGAAACGGAACCTCGGCAGTCGTTGCCCGACGATCTGCCCGGCCCAGGGCTCGGAGCGCGGGTGGCCGGTTTTCTGCGCGAAACCATGGAGGGGAGGGGGGAGATGGAAAAGATCATCACCTGCAGGGATGTGGGAATTGACTGCCGTTTCGAGGCGAGGGGCTTGACCGGGGACGAAACTCTTATGAAAATCATGAGACATGTCCAGGCGGCCCACACCCGGGACTGGTTCGAACTCGAAGAGATCCACGCAACGGCGCGATCGCTCCTTCGCGGAGTGGCCGTTTGAGCGGGGGAAATCCGGACCCCCATGAAAACCGTGATCCTGAATGGAGCAAGGAACGAAGACCGATGGAATGCGGTGATTTCCCGCCTGCTTGTCGAGGAGATCTCTTCCCTCGGGCACTCGACGGATCTTTTGACCCTGGAGGGGATCCGGATCGCGCCTTGCACGGGGTGCTTCGGATGCTGGGTGAAGACGCCGGGGATGTGTGTCAAAGACGATGCCGGGCGCGATATCGCGAAGTCGGCCCTTTTGTGCGATCTGCTTGTTTTCCTGACCCCCGTGACCTTCGGAGGGTACTCCTCGGAACTGAAAAAAGCGGTGGACCGGCTGATTCCCCTCCTTTCCCCGTTCTTCGTGAAGATCGGCAGGGAGATCCACCACAAGCCAAGGTATCCGCGGTACCCGCCGATCCTTGGGGTAGGGCTGATGCCCGTGCCCGACCAGGAGAAGGAGAGGATTTTCCGGACGCTCGTCGAAAGGAACGCCGTCAATTACCACAGCCCCTTTCATGAGGCTGTGGCGATCGTTGCCGGGCAGGAAGAAACCCTGCGGGCAACACTCCGTGCGGTGGTCGCGCGGTGCAGGGGGTCTTGATGGGCGGACCGAAAAAAGTTCTCCTGCTGGTCGGCAGCCCGAAAGGAAGCGGCAGCACGTCGGAAGCCCTGGGGTCCTATCTCCTCGAACGTATGGGAGAAAGAGGAATTGTAACGGAAGTCGCTCGCGTCCCGTCGTCCCTGCGTACCGAAGAGGAGCGAAAGGGGCTTCTGCATGCCGTCGGTAGCGCCGATCTCCTCATCCTTGCCACTCCTCTGTATGCGGACAGCCTCCCGTCCGGAGTCACCCGCCTGCTGGAAATCGTCGCGGCGGAAGGGGGTAGGAGTCCCGGGCACGGCGGAAAGAGCTTTGCAGCCTTGATCAACTGCGGTTTCCCGGAAGCCCGCCAATGCGACACGGCCATCGCCATCTGCCGCTGTTTTGCAAGGGAGGCCGGAATGGAATGGGCCGGGGGGCTCGCTCTCGGCGGGGGAGAGTCGATCGGCGGCCGCCCCCTCAAGGAAGCGGGCGGCGTCGCCAGGAATGCGAGGAAGGCACTCGACCTGGCCGCCGAAGCCCTGTCGGAAGGGCGGCAGGTCCCCGGGGAGGCCGTTTCCCTGATGGCGAGGCCGACGGTTCCGGCGTGGATGTATACCGTCATCGGGGATATCGGCTGGAGACTCAAGGCCCGGAGGCGCGGGACAGGAACAAGGATGAGGGACCGGCCCTATTGGCCTGACAAGTAAGGCCATGGCGACTTCCCTCTCCGAAATCCAGGACCCGGATGGCCTTGACCGCGAACAAGACTTTGGTTTCGGTCTGTCCCACGCAATGCGGATCCGTCGGTGAAATTCCTCGAGGGGGCCGCCTTCGAACCGGTCCCTGATGGATCCCTCGTCGTCCGAGGGGGGGAAACCTCATTTCCGAAGATCGGATTCCAGGCGCTTGGTCAGCGTGAAGAAGTGATGCCCCATGATGGCCAGCGTGACCGCCAACCCGAAATGTCTCCGGGTCCGGAACAAGGTACTCCCAAGAAACTTCCAATAGGCCTTCCGGTATCGCGCGAAGATACCTTGCCGGACGAAGGAACGGCATAGGGCGAGGTAGTCCGATAACGCAAGGCGAATTTTTGGCGAAGGCCCAAGCCGGGAGAGCAATGTCCGTGCGCGCTCGAAATACTCCTTGGGGCCATAGATGGATGCCATCACGTCCCGGTACCCTGCGAGGAGGGTATCGGGGTCCATCCGCGGGATGAAGTTCAGCAGGGCTGCGGTGTTGTCGCCGACGCTCTCCCGCAGGATCCGGCCCTCTGCGGACAGTCGACGCCACAGGCGCGTGTTGGGCAACGCCGTCAGAAGGCCCACCATGGAAACGGGGATGGCCGCCTCCCGGATGAAGGCGATCTGCTTCTCGAAGATATCCGGGGGGTCCTGATCGAACCCGAGGATGAAGCCGCCCATGACCTCCATGCCGTGCTCCTGGATGCGGTGAACGCTTGCGAGCAGATCGGAATTTTCATTATGGTGCTTGCCCGCGGCATGGTGGCTCTCCTTGACCGGGGTTTCGATCCCAACGAACACCTTGACGAAACGGGCCGCCCGCATCAGGGAGAGGAGTTCCTCGTCGTCGGCCATGTTGATCGAGGCCTGCGTGATCAGGGAAAAGGGGTTCCGACGGCGGGACATCCAGTCGGCCAGCCGGGGAAGCAGCGTCTTGATGGCCTTTTTGTTCCCGACGAAATTGTCGTCGACGATGAACACGGAGCCCCGCCAGCCTAACGAGTATAGCCGGTCGAATTCCGCGAGGACTTGAGCCGCCGTCTTGGTGCGGGGTGCCCGTCCGAACAGTTCGATGATGTCGCAGAACTCGCAGGAAAAGGGACAGCCGCGCGAATATTGGACGGGCATGGCGCTGTACCGCCTCATCTTCGTAAGATCGAGCTCGGGCGGAGGGACCCGTGTCATGTCCGTCCAGTGGGGTGCCTTGTACCGGCGGCGCCCCTGGCCCGTCTCCAGGTCGTGGACCAGTTCTTCCATAACTCCCTCGGCTTCCCCCCGGACGACGTGGTCCGCATCCCGGCAGGCGTGATGCTCCGCACTCGTAATCGGTCCCCCCACAACCGTTCTCAATCCAACCGATCGGCAACGGTCGATCAGATCCGCAAGGAAGGGAGCCTGGACCAGCATGGCGCTTACGAATGCCACGTCGGCCCAGGCGAGATCCTTGTCCGACAACGGTTCAACATTCAGGTCGACCAGTTTCCGCTCCCAGTGCGGCGGCAGCAGTGCGGAAACCGTGAGAAGCCCCAAAGGAGGATAGGCGGAACGCTTCCCCAGGAAAGGCAGGGAGTAACGGAAGCTCCAAAAGGTATCGGGAAATTCCGGATAGAGGAGCAGGACCCTCATCGGCACACCAACAGAGAAAATAGAAACGTTGATTTAAGACTTTATCATAAGAACTCCTGGGTATCGCGGGAGATTCGAAATGATTTGCCGTCCCGCGAAAGGGACTGGTCCGCCAGCTGCCTGATTTTCGAGCGTTCCGGTTCTGTCATCGGCCGACGCGGAGGTCTCGGAAGCGGCACGCGGTTGCGGAAACGGACGATCGACTGCCGGAACTCGCTGCTGCTCCCCGCCTGTCCGAAGAAGTAGGCCTCCTCTTCGTACTGTACCCCTTCCGTGATGTTCCGGATGATCAGGTCCAGGGCGTAGCGCAAGACCACGCCCCTCCGCCCCACGGTCTCGGCATGACGGAGGTACCTCTTGATGTGCTCGTCCTCAGTGAGATCCGACGGATCGACCGGGCGGCCCTGGTCGTCGCCGATCAAAGGATCCTCCCAGCGCTGCACGGCCCGGTGTGCTCCTCCATGGCGAGACGAAGGGTGTCGTCGGAACCGAGGGCGTGCCCCAAGGCGTAGCGGTACGCCACGGCCAGGGAGTTCGAAGGCACGAGCTTCGAGACCAACCCGTGCGCGTACGCCTCCTCGACGCTCATCGGCTGCCCGGTCAGGATCGTGTCGCCCGCGAAGAGGAGGCCGTACCGTAGACCGAGCCGGGACTTCTCGGCCATCAGTCGGACCAGGCGCTGGGTGCCTCCGAAACCGGGGATGAGGTTGATGTAGGTCTCGGGCTGGCCCAGGTAGATGCGCTCGAGCCTTGAGGCGACCACGTAGTGTGCGGCGGCCACGAGCTCGGTTCCGCCGCCCAGGGCCAGGCCGTTCAGGTTCAGGACGACCGGGATCTTGAAGCACTCGATGGCGCTCATCGTCTCCTGGGCGAGGGCGGCGAGTTCGGTGATCTGCTCGTCGTCCAGCACGGAAAGCTCGTCGCTGTTCTGACCCGGAACGAATGCCCGGGTGCCTTCGGCGGTAAGGACGACGGCCCTCGCGGTGCCGTCCTCCCGGATCCGCTGGAACAGGAACCGCAGCTGTTTGACTGCGTCGCCGCGAAACCAGTGCAGTTCGGTGTTGCGCAGGGTGTTGCTGCCCTTGGGCTGGTTGAGCTTGAACTCCACCGTGGCGATCGACACGTCCCCGCCGGGGGGGTGGAGCAACGGCCGCATCAGCGAGAGTTCTTCGGCGATCCGGACTCCCTGGGCCAGCAGCAGATTGCGCTCGGAGCGCACCCCGTCGAGATCGTTCACCATCCGATAGGCGGTGGAGGCGGGGGG
>Ga0209619_10000311_pt1 | contig 33128 bp, 29 predicted proteins | sample Rifsed16ft3_FD_184011 | JGI IMG/M metagenome (GOLD analysis project Ga0209619, IMG submission 184011) | Soil microbial communities from Rifle, Colorado, USA - sediment 16ft 3 (version 2) | ecosystem: Environmental > Terrestrial > Deep subsurface > Rock core/Sediment | place: Rifle, Colorado... | reverse complement strand
GGGGCGGTTCAACCGGGAGAGGGCGGAGGCCCTCGGGATCCCCCCGGGACCCTTGTACAGCCGCCTCCAGGACGGGCAGGCCGTCACGGTCCTGGGGAGGACGTTCCGCCCGGAGGACGTCTTGGGCCCGCCGCGCCGCGGCCGGAAGATCGTGTACACGGGGGACTCCATGCCGAGCCCGACCCTCGTCGGGATGGCCCGCGGCGCGGACGTCCTGATCCACGATGCGACCTCGGACGCGGCCCTCGAGGAGAAGGCGAACCGCTACGGGCACTCCTCGAGCCGCCAGGCCGCGGAGATCGCCAAGGAGGCCGGCGTGGGCCTCCTCGTCCTGACCCACCTGAGCCCCCGGTACGAGGACCCCGCGACCCTCCTCGCGGACGCGAAGGCCGTCTTCGGGAACGTCCGCGTGGCGGACGACTTCGCGGAGATCGACGTGCCGTACCCCGAGTGAGGGATCAGGCGGACGCCATCTCGGCCCGCACGCCGGCGAGGAACCGGGCCATCTCGGTCCCCGCCCGGTCCACGTACGACGCGACGAGGCGGGCGACCTCCTCCCTCGCCCGCGGGGATCCCGCGGGCCCGACGTACTCCTCGACCTGCTCCCGCCGGCCCCCGCGCGTCTCGTAGTGCCAGACGTAGAGGTACGGGCGGTCGTGGATCCTCTTCACGCAATAACCGCAGCCCGCCATCATGGGGATCCCGGGGGGAACGGCGTGGCGCCTCATCAAGTTATCGTTGTTTAACGATAACAGCGCGATCTGACGCCTGCCAGGGGCGCGGGCCCGCTTCCGGGTGGCATCACAGGAGCTTCATGAGGTCCGACTTCGTCACGATCCCCGTGACGTCGCCCTTGTGGCTCACGAGGACCGCATTGTAGTGCCGCAAGAGGCCTGCGGCGAGCTCCACGGGCGCCTTCGAGTCGACCTGGGGGAACGCGGGCTCCATGACCTCCTCGACCCGGATGTGGGCGAGCTCCCGGGGGTCCCGGCCCGAGAGGATGAGGTTGTTGATGACCTTGTCCGAGATCGAGCCGACGGAGTGGCCGTTGTGGAACACGGGCATCTGGGAGAACTTCCAGCGGCGCATCTCCGCGGCCGCCGCGTCGAGCTGCATCTTCGCGTCGACGGACTGGACCTTCTTCGTCTGGATCTGCTCCACGAGGGCCTTCTTCTCCTGCTTCTTGAGCTCCGTCTGGAGGGAGTTCATGATCCGGCGGACGACGTCGTAGGACGGGTTCATCTGCTTCTTCTCGATCTTCACGATCGTCGACTGGCTCACGCCCGCGAGACGGGCGAGGGCCGTCTGGGTGAGGCCGAGGGCCTTCCGGAGCCGGGGGATCTCGTCGAGGTCGGGCAGCATCGCCCGGGGGGACGGGCCAAGAGGTACATATTCCTTTCCGAATTTTGGTATGGCCTCCGTATGAATGGCCGCGACCGCGGTTATTCCGATAGGGGAATATTGTATGCCTCCCCGGAAGGTCCCCCACAGGATCCGGCCGACCCTTGACGAAAGACTAATAACCGCCCGAGGGTTCCGACGCCTCGACGCCCGGGGGCTCGCCGTGCCGCGGAACATCTTCGTCGAGGAGCTCGTCCACACGCCCATCGAGGAGCAGGGCACGGAGATCGTCGAGAGGAAGGGGATCGGACACCCGGACAGCGTCGCGGACGGGCTCGCGGAGACCGTGTCCCGCGCCCTCTCCCGGATGTACCTCGAGCGGTTCGGGCGGATCCTCCACCACAACACGGACCAGGTCGAGGTCGTCGGCGGACAGAGCGCGCCGAAGTTCGGCGGCGGGATGTTCCTCGAGCCCGCCTACATCCTCCTCGTCGGGCGCGCGACGACGGTCGTCAACGGGGAACGCCTGCCGTACCGGACGACGGCCATGGAGGCCGCCCGAGACTACCTCCGACGTACGTGCACGAACCTGAACGTCGACGCGGACGTGACCCTCGACTGCAAGATCGGCCAGGGCTCCGTGGACCTCCGCGGCCTGTACGACACCCAGAAGCACCTGGCCAACGACACGTCCTTCGGCGTGGGCTTCGCGCCCTTCTCGGAGACGGAGAGGCTCGTCCTGAAGACGGAGGAGCTCATCAACGGGCCCCTGAAGAAGGAGCTCAAGGAGGTCGGCCAGGACATCAAGGTCATGGGGGTCCGGCAAGGGGACTCCATCCGCCTCACGATCGCGGCGGCCCTCGTGGACCGCTACGTCCCGGACAAGGGTCACTACGCGAGCGTGATCGAGGAGCTCCGGGAGCGGGTCATCGACCACGCCGCGCGGCACACGAAGCGCAGGGTCACCGTCGACGTCAACACGGGGGACGACCCCGCCGCGGGGATCTTCTACCTCACGGTCACGGGCCTGTCCTGGGAGAACGGGGACGACGGCTCCGTGGGCCGGGGGAACCGGGTGAGCGGGCTCATCACCCCGTACCGCCCGATGTCGATGGAGGCGGCCGCGGGGAAGAATCCCGTGACCCACGTCGGGAAGCTGTACAACATCCTGTCGTTCGACATCGCGGACCGCATCGTCGCCGAGAACAAGGGGAAGGTCAAGGAGGTCTGGGTCCGTATCGTCTCCCAGATCGGGAAGCCGATCGACGAGCCCCAGGCCGCGGCGGCCCAGATCATCCCCGAGAAGGGGACGAAGATCGCCTCGATCCGCAAGGAGGCGGAGGCGATCGTCGACGAGGAGCTCGCGAAGATCTACAAGCTCACGGACCGGCTCGTCGCGGGGAAGGCCCGCGTCTTCTGACCGCGCATTCGACCGTCATCGAGGGCCAGCCCGGACGAACGTATTTATCCCGACCCTTTCATCCCGCGCCCGGTCGAGACCCATGGACGACGACGTCCGCTTCATCTACGACCAGGTCGAGCGGCACCACGCGTGGTTCGCGACGTGCCTCCCCTTGATCGCCTCGGAGAACGTGATCAGCCCCCTCGCCCGGGAGCTCCTCCTCAGCGACTTCGGGGACCGCTACGCGGAGGGCCTCCCGCGGGAACGGTACTACCAGGGGAACCTGTTCACGGACGAGGTCGAGATCCGCGTCACGGAGCTCGCGAGGAAGCTGTTCCGCGTGCGCCACGCGGACCCGCGCCTGATCAGCGGGACCGTCGCGAACATGGCCGTCTACTTCGCCCTCCTGGAGCCCGGGGACATCATGACGTCGGTCGCCCTGAGCCACGGGGCCCACATCAGCAGCGCGAGGTTCGGGGCCGCGGGGATGCGCGGGGTGAACACGGTCAACTACCCCTTCGACGTGGACCGGATGGGGATCGACGTGGACGGGACCGCGAAGCTCCTCAAGCTCGTGAAGCCGAAGGTCGCGGCCTTCGGCCAGAGCCTCTTCCTGTTCCCCGTCCCCCTCCGGGAGCTCGGGGACGCGTTCCAGGAGGCGGGCTGCACCGTGTGGTACGACGGCGCCCACGTCCTCGGCCTCATCGCGGGCGGGAAGTTCCAGGACCCCCTCCACGAGGGGGCCGACGTCATGACGGGGTCCACGCACAAGACCCTCCCAGGCCCCCAGCACGGGATCCTCCTCTCCGACTCGGGGGACGAGAAGTTCATCAAGCGGCTCCAGCGGGCCGTGTTCCCCGGAGTCCTCTCGAACCACCACCTCCACGCGATGGCCGCCCTCGGGGTGACCCTCGCAGAGCACCTCGAGTTCGGGCGTGCGTACGCGGACCAGATCATCCGGAACGCGAAGGCCCTCGCCCAGGCCCTCCACGAGCGGGGAATCCAGGTCCTCGCGGAGAGGCACGGCTTCACGGAGAGCCACACCGTCGCGATGGACGTCGCGGCCTTCGGGGGGGGCGCGAAGCTCGCCCTCGACCTCGAGCGGGCGAACATCATCACGAACAAGAACCTCCTCCCCTGGGACACGTCCCCCGTCAAGCCGTCGGGGATCCGCGTGGGGACCCAGGAGCTCACCCGCCTCGGGATGCGGGAGCCCCAGATGCGCGAGGTCGCGGACCTCGTCGCCCGCGTGGTCGTCAAGGGCGAGGCCCCGGACCGGGTCGCGAAGGACGTCGCCGCGCTCCGGAAGGAGTTCAACACGGTCCACTTCTGCTTCACGCCGGGGGCCGAGGCCCACCGCCGCTGGCGGCTCGCCTGAGCCTCAGGGCGGGGACGCGAGGACGCGGTCCACGACGCCCTGGAATGCGGCCTCGACGCCGGCCCCCGTCTTCGCGCTCGTGTAGGACCACGGCCAGCCGCGGGCCCGGCAGTACGCGTCGATGGACGCCTCGTCCATCGCCCGCTCCGCCTCGAGGTCCGCCTTGTTCACGACGACGACGGTCGGAATGTCCCCCGCGACGAGCCGGATCGACGAGGCCCAGGCCTCGAGCTCGAGGAGGGTGTCCTCCCGGGTGAGGTCGGCCACGGCGAGGATCCCCTGGGCCCCGTGGTAGTACGCTTCCTTGAGGAGGTCCCGCAGGGTGCGCGTCCCCATGACGTCCCAGAGGAGGAGGTGGACGTCGAGGGGCCCGCCCGTCCTGGGGTCCTTCGCGGCGATGACCTTCTTCGTGACCTTCGTCCCGAGGGTCGCGATGTACCGGTCGTCGTACTCGTCGACGACGAAGCGCCGGATGAGGGACGTCTTCCCGACCATCGCCTCCCCCGCCATGCAGACCTTGAGCTTGAGGACCTCCGGGCGCTCCTCGGGCGGGCTCACGGTCCCATCTCCTGGGCCCTCGCGGAGGCGGCGGCCGCCGCGTCGGGCTCCCCGCGCATCCCGTGGAGCTTCGCCTTGAGGATCCAGGCACCCGGGTACCGCGGGTCGATCCGGAGGACGCGGTCGAGGATCGGGAGGGCTTCGTCGAGGTCGCCGTCGTTGGCCCGCAGGGCGGCGAGGGTGAACAGGGCGTCCGGGTCGTCCGCATCGCGGGAGAGCCGCTCCCGGACGAGGACGGCCGTATCGGGACGGACTTCCGAGGTCATCGCGCCTTCCTCCAGTCGAGGGGACCGGGGCCCGAGACGCCCCACCGCCATCCCCCATTCGAGGGGCGGGAGTTAAACATTCTGGGACGGTCGTCGCGAATCCGTCCTCGCGTGTCATCGTCCCTGGCGCAGCCGTTCCAGGAACCCACGGGCAGAGGGGGCGAGCGCGCCGACCCCGCGGTACCCTCCCCGGAGGAGCCGATCGAAGATGGGGCCCGCCCGCTCGAGGCGCGACATGCGGCCGTCCCACCGCGCGAGGACGGCCCCGTGGGCCCGCTCGAGGTCCTCGAGGGCCGCCCGGAGCTGGGGGACGAGGTACCGGACATCCCCGCGGGAGACGATCGCGGCGAGGATCGTATGCTTCCCCCGGACGATGGCCGCCCGGCGCCCCGTGAAACGGAACTCGTCGAGGGTCGCCTGGCTCCGAAACGAGTCGCGCACGAAGTCCTGGACGGCGACGAGCATGGACGCGACGATCTCGTCGTCCTTCGCGAGTCCGGCCGCACGGCTGATGTGGCGGATCAGGATGCCGCTGCTGTGCATGAGGAACAGCTCTTCGATCCGCAGGGCCTGCTGGCCCCAGACGAGGAGGACCGCGAGGGTGCCGAGGACGGCGCCCAGGGCGACGACGAGGACGAGCCACGGGTCCGCAGGGAACGGCCCGGGTTCCACGCGCACGACGGCGAACGCGCGCTCGACGGGGAGGGGCCGGTCGTCGAAGTCCCGGTACTCGACGGTCACGTCGAGCCAGAACAGGGCCCCGCCAACGGCGTCCGCGGGCACGATGACGGCGAACGTCAGACTGACCTCGCTCCCGTTCGACATGCTCGTCGCGTTCAGGTAGAGGGGGTCCCCCGCGCGCACGGCGAGGAGGGGGTCCACGGCGGCCCGGAGGCGCACGTCCCGGGCCTCGCAGTACGTGTCGTTCTGGCAGAAGCGGTTGCTATTGATCGCGATCGCGGTGACGACGACGAGGCCTCCGGCCGAGGCGGTCCCGTTCAGGGCGAGGGTGATCTCGATGTTGGCCCCCGTGACGATCACGGCCGCGGACACCGGGTCCAGGGTCGTGTAGACGCCTGCGTCGTACGTCGCGCCGGCCGCGGTCGCGGCGTACGGGGCCCCGACGGCCGCGTCCCGGGCGACGGACGCGGGGACGATCCACAGGTAGGACCCCGCGCGCAGCCCGTTGCACTGCCACGACAGGTTCCCGACGGTCACGCACCCCGCGGGGGAGCTCGCGTTCCCGCCATCGGGCCGGAGCTCCGCGGGGAACGTGAGGTTGAGCCAGGTCCGGGGGAGGAACCCACCGCCCGTCAGGTTGACCCAGGCCCGGAACGCGAGGGGGTCTCCGAGGGTTGCGAACGACTCGTTCGCGACGATCGCGAGGCCGGCGGTCGGCGCGAGGGCCCCGACGGGGACGTCGGGCGGACTGCGCGGGCCCGCATCGGGGGCCAGGCCCGTCACGGCGACGGCCACGAGGAGGAAGACGAGGACCCGCGCGCGCACGCTCTCCGACGTTCCATCGGACCGAGCACTCATGGACTTTGCTCCCGTATTATCGGACCCGGTCCCGAGCCTCTGCAAGGAGGAACGCGAGAACCTTTATATGGCAAGGTCCGCTTCGCACAAATCCACCGGGCGGGCGCGTCCCTTGCTGGATGAGCTGAAGCTGAAGCGAGAGCGAGAGAACGCGGAGGCGGAGAGGCACCGCCGGAAGCGGGACGAGCTCAACGACAGGACCCGGGACTGGGTCGAGAAGCGGGACACCCTGAACGGCCAGGTGCGGGCCCTCGTCGAGGAGGCGACGGGCCACCGGATCAAGCGGGACGAGCTCAACGCGGAGGTCCGGAAGGCGAAGGAGGAGCGGGACCTCTGGAACCGCACGGTGAACGAGCTCCTCGACCAGTTCAACGACCTGCGCCGTCGCAAGATGCCGAAGGGGGCTATCCCCCTCAGCAAGCTCAAGCGCGAGCTGAAGGCCCTCGAGTTCAAGCAGATGACGTCCGTCCTCACGGTCGACAAGGAACGAGCCCTCATCGAGGAGATGGCGAGGATCCAGGCGGAGGTCCGCCGGCTCGAGAAGTCCCTCGAGGAGAACGAGGAGGTCCGGAAGGCCGGGGAGGAGCTACGGGAGGTCCGGGAGAAAGCGGAGGCGGCCCACAAGCGCGTCTCCGAGCTCGCGGAGATGGCTCAAAAGGAACACGACCAGATGACGGCCCTCTACGAGAAAAGCGACGAGCTCCGGCGGCAGGCGGACCTCGCCCAAGAGGAGTTCATCAAGACGAAGATGCTCGCGGACGAGGAGCACCGGAAACACATCGAGCACATCCGGGAGGTCCACGACTACGACAAGATCATCCACGGGATCTGGATGAAGGAGAGGGGGGTCCACGGGGAGGAGGAGGTCGTCGACGCGAAGCGCGAGGCAGAGATGATCTTCGAACGGTTCAAGAAGGGGGACAAGCTCTCCACGGAGGACTTGATGACCCTCCAGAAGTCGGGCTACCTGTAAAGGTCCCGCGTTTACAAATTCTTATATACACGTTTGGCCATGACATTTTCGGGGGAATTTTGGGCTAGTTCGTTAGAGTGCATCCCATCCCTTCTGACAAGGCTAGCCCTCCCTTCTCTTTTTCATAGGGGCGCGCGGTAACAAGGCGTCCCTTCCCGAGTCTTGCGCCAGGCGCTCCATTCCGATCGGCGTCGGTAGTTGAGCGCCCTCAGGGCCCGCCCAGACCGCGCCCTCGTGAGCACGACCCTTTCCGTTCTCGGCGTTCAGTGATGACCGACAACCCTGGTTATGGCTTCCATGAGATCAGTGGACGAGAAGACTGTGCCGCAGAACTGGCACTTCGCCAGTTTGTCGGGGGAGGTGCTTCCATTGACCGTAATCGGACTTCGGCACGAGGGACAGGCGTAGGTTGCGGACAGCCCCATCTGGCGCAGCTGGTCAATTAAGTCGTTCATGTTCACGTGGACCTGAGTGACGACCTGCGATCGAATCTTCCTCCTCAACTCGCCCGCCTCTTTCCACATCCCAATCTTCTCGTAGGTCGTCGCCGCATCTTCACGGCGTTCTGCGACCACAAAAGTCTCCGCCTGAATCTTGAGTGCAATGTACGAGGCTTCAGAGCTTAGCACCATGCCGCGGAATGTGTACGCACCACCCCACTGTCCGACCGTGACCCCATGGGACACTTGATCTCGGACGGCCCTGTCAAGGCATGGCCATCCACATGACTTGTATGACTGCCGGTTTCCATACGCATCGGGGAAGCTCGTCCCTACAAGCTTCATACATCTGCCGCACGCCTGGCGTCCGCATGTGTGACATTGCCTGAGTGCGAGAAGCGCGCCTTTGTTGCCACAGTTAGGACACGTGGACACCAAGCACCCCGCACTCCGAGTGCCCGGAGAGATTGAAAGCTTTTCGTCGGTTCTGTGGACCGCGACCCCGCTGGAGGAGGGTCTCAGAACCCGATTCGTTGCTCGTGAGGATGGGCTGAGGGCTGTCCCCCCACTGTCGCGTCAAAGGTAGATCGAGCGTCGCAGCGCTTACGCCTTCATAACGTGGAATCGGATGGCAAAACCTCTTGCCAGCCACGGACAACCTTTAAGCCGAAGCCCCCTTTGGTGCCCGCCATGGTCCTCGAGAAGCTCGGCGACTCCCTCCGCGCGGCCCTGCGGAAGATCGCGGGGGCGAGCTACGTCGACGAGGCCCTCATCAAGGACATCGTCCGGGACATCCAGCGCGCCCTGCTCCAGGCGGACGTCAACGTGAAACTGGCCCTCTCGATCACGAGGGAACTCCAGCGGCGCGCGCTCGAGGAGGCGCCCCCCGCGGGGATGAGCCCCCGGGAGCACGTGGTCCGGATCATCTACGAGGAGCTCGTGCGGATCCTGGGGACCGCCCGGGAGGTCCCCATCCAGAAGCAGAAGATCCTCCTCGTCGGGCTGTACGGCCAGGGGAAGACGACGACGGCGGGGAAGCTCGGGAAGTACTTCCAGAAGAAGGGTCTCTCCGTCGGCTTCATCGCGGCGGACGTCCACCGGCCCGCGGCGTACGACCAGCTCGAGCAGCTCGCGGACCAGATCAAGGTGGGCTTCTACGGGGACCGGAAGGAGAAGGACGCGGTCCGCATCGTGAGGGCAGGCTTCAAGGCCCTCGAAGGGACGGACGTCCTCGTCGTCGACTCGTCGGGCCGCCACGCCCTCGAGCCCGACCTCATCGCGGAGATCGTGGCCGTCGGGAAGGCCCTCGGCGCCGACGAGCGGCTCCTCGTGATCGACGCGACGATCGGGCAGCAGGCGGGCCCGCAGGCGAAGGCGTTCCATGACGCGGTCGGCGTCACGGGGGTCATCGTCACGAAGCTCGACGGGACCGCGAAGGGCGGCGGCGCGCTCTCCGCCGTCGCCGAGGTCCGGGCGCCGATCGTCTTCGTCGGGGTTGGGGAGAAGATCGACGACCTCGAGCGGTTCGAGCCCCCGCGCTTCATCTCCCGCCTCCTGGGGATGGGGGACCTCGAGTCCCTCCTGGAGAAGGCCCAGGAGGCGATCGACGAGAAGAAGGCGGAGGAGCTCACGAGGAAGATCATGGCGGGGAAGTTCACCCTCCATGAGATGTACGAGCAGATCGACATGCTCACGGGGATGGGCCCCATGCAGCGGATCGCCTCCCTCATCCCGGGGGTCGCGGGGAAGGTCCAGGACGGGGAGATGGAGAACACCCAGGCGAAGCTCCGGCGGTTCAGGGTCATCATGGACTCCATGACGGACGAGGAGATGACGGACCCGAAGTCCGTGAAGGCGTCCCGGGTCCAGCGGATTGCCCGGGGGGCCGGGGTCGCCCCGCGCGACGTGAAGGAGCTCCTCCGCCACTACGAGATGTCCCGCAAGGCGATCAAGGGCTTCGCCGGGAACCGGAAGATGCGGCGGCAGCTCCTCAAGCAGCTCGCGGACAGCGGGGTCGACCTCGGCGAGCTTGAGGACAAGTGAACGCGGGCCCCTCGCGAACCTATATAGCGGGAGGCCATCTTCCGGGGGGGAGGAAGACCCTTGGACCTCAGGGGATGGATCGCGCCCCAGGAACGCCAATTCTTCACCGACCTCACGGCCGAGGCGGAGAACGCCCTCGAAGCCGCGAAGACCCTCCGCGCCCTCTTCGACGACTTCGGGAAACTGCCCGAGTACCGTAAGCGGATCAAGGAGATCGAGCACCGGGGAGACGAGATCGTCCACCGAATCTACGACGCCCTGAACCGCTCCTTCGTGACCCCGCTCTCGAAGGAGGACCTCGGGGGCCTCGCGTCGAAGCTCGATGACGTCCTCGACTACATGAACGCGACGGCCACCCGTCTCGCAATCTACGAGATCGGCACGCCGACGAAGCCCATGCGGGACTTCGCGGACATCATCCTGAAGGCCGTGGAGCAGCTCCGGGCGGGGATCGCCGCGATCCCCGATCCGAAGGGCCGGGACGCCGTGATCACGTGCACGATCGAGACGAACCGCCTCGAGAACCTCGCGGACGACGTCCTGACCGCGGCCCTCGCGGAACTGCTCAAGGACAAGGACCCCATCCGAATCATCAAGCTCAAGGAGATCTACGAGACCCTGGAGATCGTCACGGACCGCTGCGAGGACGTCGCGAATATCCTCGAGGACATCGTCGCGAAGGCCCGCTGACCCGGAGGCCTGGGCGATGGAAGAGGAGGCCTCGGGCCCGGGTCCGGGGGGCGCGTCGCCCGGCGCGGGCGCTCGCGCGGACCGGCGGCGGCGCCTCCTCCAGGTCCTCTCCCGCCGCGGGACAATCCGGGCGTGGTACGCAGGCCTCCTCGCGTTCTTCGTCGTCCTGATCCTCGCGCCGACCCTCTACGTCCTCTGGTACGTCATCTCGGGCTGGGGGCTCATCCAGGATCTCGTCCTCCCGAACCCAACCCTCGTGGGGGCCATCGGCCCCGCCCTCTGGCTGTCCTTCGGGGTCGCCCTGACCGTCGCGGGGATCGACCTCGTCGCGGGCCTGCCCCTCGCCTGGCTCCTCGTCCGGAAGGACTTCCGCGGGAAGGACTGGGTCAACACGATCATCGACTCGCCCCTCGCCGTGACAACGGCGGGCCTGGGCCTGAGCGTGGTCCTGTTCTGGGGCATCCCCTGGGCCGCCTCGGGCTCCTCCATCGTCCCGCCTCCGGGGGCCCTCGGGCTCACCTCGGACGCGTTCCTGATCCTCATGTTCCTCCACCTCACGACGACGTTCCCCTACATGGTCCGGTCCCTCGCAGCGATCCTCGAGGAGATCGAGATCGAGTACGAGAACGCGGCGCGGGCTGCGGGCGCGAGCCGCCTCACGGCGGTCCGGACGATCACCCTCCCCATGTTCCGGTCCGGGATGGCCACGGGGCTCATCCTCGTCATCGCGAAAGCCCTCAGCGACACGGGCGGCGCGTTCGCGGCCCTCGGGCTCATCGGGGCCTGCGGGAGCGGGGGTCCCTCGACGGACGTCTGCAACGGGACGGGCCTCATCAACTACTGGAAGAACCTCTCCGCGGACCCCCTGCGGCCCGAGTTCACACCCGCCCTCGCCCTCGTCAGCGCCCTCATGATCGCCCTCTCTCTCGTGCTCCTCGTCGTCCTGAAGTACGTCGCCCAGCGCCTCCACTTCCCCCTGCGGCGGGTGTGGCCGGGGGTCGAGGGCCGCCTGAGCCGCGGCTCCGTCCCGACCCTGAGGAACCTCGCCGCGATCGGCTTCCTCGTCGGGTTCATCCTCGTGCCGTCCTTCTTCTTCCTCCTGTACGGGGTCGTCGGGACGCCGGCCGCGGGGCTCGACTGGCGGGGATTCTGGGGGGCCGTCGGGGTCTCGTTCCTCGTGGGCGGGCTCGCCACGGCCGTGGACCTCGCCGCGGGGATCCCCATGGCGATCCTCATCACCCGCGGCCGCGTCCGCTGGCTCGGCCGGCTCCTCGACGCCCTCGTGAACGTGCCCTACATCGTGCCGAGCGCGGCCCTCGGGATCTCCCTCGGGCTCTTCTGGAAGGCCCAGCGGACCCTCGTCCCGTCGGACCTCGTCCTCGTGATCATGGCCCACATCGCGTTCACGTTCCCCTTCGTCGTGAGGAACGTCGTCGGCGCCCTCGAGCAGCTCGACCCCGCCCTCGAGGAGACGGCGCGGACCCTCGGCGCGAAGCCCATCCAAACGTTCCGGCGGGTCGTGTTCCCCTCCGTCCGCCCCGCGATCCTCGCGGGGGCCATCATGGCCTTCACCCGGTCCGTCGGGGAGACGGGGGCGACCGTCTCCGTGTCGACGGAGACCGTGACGATCCCCGTCCTCATCGTGAACCTGATCCGCTCGGGGTCCTTCTACGAGGCGTCGATCGCCCAGGTCGCGCTCCTCGCGGTCTCCTTCGCCGCGATCCTCGGCCTGCGCATGGTCGTGCAGAGGAGGCGCCGCCGTGGCTGAGGTCGTCCTCGAGAAGGCCCTCGTCCGCTTCGGGGCGAAGCGGGCCCTCGACGCCGTCGACCTGCGGATCGCGGACGGGGAATACCTCGTCGTCCTGGGCCCGACGGGGGCGGGGAAGACGACCCTCCTGCGCGCCGTCGCGGGCCTCATCGCCCCCGACGAGGGCCGCATCCTCCTCGACGGGGGGGACGTCACCCGGATGCAGCCCGAGGAGCGCCAGGTCGCCTACATGCCCCAGACGTACGCCCTCTTCCACCACCTGACCGTGTGGGAGAACGCGATCTTCTCCCCGTCCGTGAAGGGCTGGCCCGACGAGAAGCGGGACCTCCTGGCCCGGGAGATGCTCTCCATGGTCCACCTCATCGAGCGGGCGGACGCCCTCCCGCGGGAGCTCAGCGGGGGGATGCAGCAGCGGTGCTCCCTCGCGCGCGCCCTCGCCGCGGACGCGGAGGTCCTCCTCCTCGACGAGCCCCTTCGAGCCCTCGACGCCCGCCTGCGGATCGAGCTCCGGAACGAGCTCCGCAGCCTCATCGAGCACGTCGGGACGACGACGATCCACGTGACCCACGACCAGGAGGAAGCCCTCATGCTCGCGGACCGGATCGCGGTCCTCCGGGACGGGCGGCTCCTCGAGGTCGGGCCCGCGGAGGACGTCTACTCGGCCCCCGCGTCGCCGTTCGTCGCGAACTTCCTCGGGGAGATGAACTTCTTCGAGGCCGTCGCGACACCGGACGGGGCGGGGCTCCGGCTCGTCGCGGGGGGCACGAACCTCGTGGCCCTCCCGCAGAAGGGGCTGACGGGGCGGGTCCTCGCGGGGATCCGGGCCGAGGCCTGCGGGATCGCCCCCGCGGACTGGCGGGCGGGCCAGGGCGTCGAGGGCGTCGTGAAGCGCCGCCTCTTCATGGGCCGGCGAATCTCCCTCGAGGTCGAGACCCCGGGCCTCGGACCCGTGAAGGCGAAGCCTCTCACGGCCCTGGGCACGTGGGCGCGGGAGGGGGAGGAGGTCTTCGTCTTGATGCCTGCGGAGCACCTCCTCCTGTTCCCGCTGCCTCCCGGAGGGGTCGCCGGTGCCCTGGAGGTCGAGTGACGTGCCGCGGGTCGAGGCCGTCGGGGTCACGAAGCGTTTCGGCCGGATCACGGCCCTCGAGAGGTGCGACCTCGTGATCGGGGACGGGGAGTACGTCGGGATCCTCGGGCCGAGCGGCTGCGGGAAGACGACCCTCATCAAGATCCTGTCCGGCCTGTGGGGTCCCACGGAGGGGCGGGTCCTCGTCGATGGGCAGGACGTCACGGGCGTGCCCGTCGAGGAACGCGACCTCGGCTACGTGTTCCAGAACATCGTCCTATTCCCCCATATGGACGTCTGGCGGAACGCGACGTATGGGCCGTGGGTCCACGCCCGCCCCGAGGCGGACGTCGAGGCGGTCGGGAAGGAGGTCCTGGAGCTTGTAGACATGCTCGAGGAGCGCGGCATGTTCCCCGGGGAGCTGAGCGGCGGCTCCCAGCAGAAGGTCGCCCTCGCCCGGGCCCTCGCGAACCGGGCGAAGCTCCTGATCCTCGACGAGCCCCTCTCCGCCCTCGACACCCGCGTGAGGCTCGAGCTGCGGTACGCCTTGAGGAGGATCGTGAAGGACCTCGGCCTCACGGCGATCCACGTGACCCACGACCAGGAGGAGGCGATGTCCGTCGCGGACCGTGTCGTCGTCATGCGGAAGGGACGGATCGTCGAGGCGGGAGGCCCGGAGGACCTCTACGACCGGCCCGCGAACCTGTTCACCGCGAACTTCGTGGGGGAGAACAACTTCCTCGAGGGGTCGGTCAAGCGGACCGTGGGGACGTGGGCCTTCGTCGAGTTCCGGAACGGGTTCCAGCTCCGCGTCCCGTCCCCGGGCCTCATGATCGGCGACGCCGTCGTCCTCGCGGTGCGGCCCGAGGGGCTCGCGCTCGTGAAGGACGGCTTCGGGAACGTCCTGCCGGGTCGGGTCGAGGGCCGCCGCTTCCTCGGGGCCACCCAGCGGATCCTCGTGCGGCTCTTCACGGACGATGTCGTCGCGGTGGACCTCCCTTCCTCTCAAAGTCTTAATACAGGCCGGGATGTTATGGTCTCGTTCAACGAGGCGAACATCCTGGTGTACCCCCGCCCCTTCGCGGGACTCCAGGAGGCGTTGAAGCTTGAGTGAGAAGAGCCAGTTGGAGTGGTTCCGGAGCCGCCGGGAGTCGAGAGCCCTCACGATGGCCCGGGATCACATGACGAAGGTCGTGGACACAGCCTCGGAGCTCGACAGCCTCGTCGAGGCCGCAATCCACGGGCGCAAGGAGGACATGGCGAGCGCGTTCAAGCGCCTCGCGATGAACGAGAAGGCCGCGGACAACGTGGAGATCGCCCTCGTCGAGGAGCTGAGCCGCGGCGAGCTGCCCGCGAAGGACCGCGAGGACCTCATGCGCCTCGTCTCCTCCGTGGACACGGTCGCGGACTGGCTCAAGGTGTCGGGGAAGAACATCGACCTCCTCCTCGAGACGGGGATCGAGATCCCGCCGCCCGTCTGGTCGTCCTTCAAGGAGATGACGAAGAACGCCCTCGACTGCACGCGCGCCCTGAAACGGATGATCGACGCGTACGGCGTGGACTACGACCGGATGGTGAAGGCGCGGGACGAGGTCAAGCGCCTCGAGAACGTCGTGGACGAGATCTACTTCGAGAACCGCAAGGTGCTCGTGAAGATCCACACGAACCCGGGGATCGTGGTGATCCTGAACGACCTCCTCGAGGGAATCGAGAACGCGACGGACTTCTGCAAGCACGCGGCCGACACGCTGCTGACCCTCGGGCTTAAAGGCCGATAGGTCGGCCCTGCACTCGACGGGGCGCGTGCGTCCTCTGGTTCCAAGACGGCGTTCCTAGTCCGATTCGATCCGCGGCGCTAAGAGAAACCGAACCTCGCCCTTGCCGCCCGCGATCTTGAACTCCATCTTGACGGGGTAGTCCGTCCCGAGGAAGAGGGTCGTCGCGGGCGAGGAGCCGATCGCCTTGACCATGTTCGAGAAGTAGTCGAGGGGGAAGAGGGAGCGGACCGCGTCCTTGCACTGGAGCTCCTCGAGGAGTTCCTTCGGCACGACATGGCTCACGCTGTCCGTGTCACCCTCGGACACGATCTCGAAGCCCGCGGACGACGCCTTGAGGGCAATGTGGTCGCTGATGCTCTCCGACGCCCGGATGCCCTGGCGGAGCTCCTCCGTGCGGATCGCGAGCTTCGCGGGGAGGTTCAGGCTCGGGACCTTGGGGTCCGACATCCCCGCCGTGTCGACGAGGGACATCCGGCGGGTCGTGTTGCCGACCGTGACGACGAGGCGGTTCTTCTCCTCGTCGTGGACGAGGGAGATGACGTCCCCGGACTTCGCGAGCCGGAGGATCTCCTTCATCTTGTCCATGTCGATCCCGAGCTCCCCCTCATCCGCCTTGTACCCGTCGAAGGCGGCGCGGTCCAGGGAGAGGTCCACCATCGCGACGTGGGCGGGGTCCACGGCCTTCACGGTGACGGCGTCCTTCCCGATGTTGAACTTCGCCTCGTCGACGAGCGTCGAGACGACGTCGACGACCTCTTTGAGAACCTCCGCCTTCACCTTCGCCTCGAACATCCATCTCCCCCGAAGATTCGGCCGGATATCCTACCTTCCATAATAAAGGTTCCCGGGGCGCGTCGGCCCGACGTCGTCGGATCAATACTCGCGCCAGGTGTGGCTGCACTTCACGCAACGGTAGATGCGCGTCGTGGGCTCGTCCGCGGCCCGGGTCTGGCGCATGACCCAGAAGGCCTCGTAGTGCCCGCACTTGGGGCACTCCACACGGGTCCGCGGGAGGGTGTCCGTGATCTCATCGAGGACGAGGGTCTCCGCGGGCTTCTCCTTCGAGACGCGGCCGACCTTCGTGACGGTTGCGTCCTTCGCGGAGAAGGAGCGCTCGAAGCCGCAGGTGCTGCACCGGAGCTTCCCGTCCGCCGGGTACATGAGAGAACTGCACTTCGGACAGAACATGACGGACCTGGCGTGAGACGAGCGTGCGATAAAAAGCTTTTCCGGGGAGGGACCGGAGGGGGGGCGCTCAGAGTTTCGAGTGGTCGTAGTTCCGGAGGGCCCGCTCGACGAACCGCTGGATCGCGACCTCCTCGTCGTGGCTCCGGGGCTTCGCGGGCCTCCGCTCGCGGGATTCCCCCCGAGGCTCCCGCTCCGCGGGGACCTCATGCTCGTGGGCGTGACGGCCCGTCGCGTGGGCCCTCGAGGGATGGCGGGCGCGCATGGGCGCGTCCTCCTCGTCCCCCTCGTCGTCGTCCTCCGAGGCCTTGTCGGCCTCCGCCCGGCGCCGCCGGGTGGACCGGCTCTCCCCGCGAGACCCCAGGGCCTCCGCGTCGACCTGGCGGTATTCCTCGAACCGGTCCGGGGAACCGCGGTGGGAGCGTCGGCGCTTCGGTCCCGCGACGGGAGCCGCCCGGGCCCGGGAGGGACGGCGGTGCCTTCGCGGGGCTTCCTCGTACTCGCCCTCGTCGTCCTCCTCGTCCGCGTAGCCACGCGGGTGGAGGATGGGCTGGACGAGGTTCAGGCCGACGGACGTGCCGGACCCGGACCGGTACGCCAGCTCGCGACGGGTCTGTTCCGCGATGAGCCCGCCGATGTACGCGAAGAGGATGACCATGAGGTACCCGTTCGTCCCCATCCCGAACGTCGCCCGGAGGGCGTCCACGAACCCCTGGATGTAGGCGATGAGGAAGTCCTTGTACGGCGCCAGGAACGGCAGGAGGGCCGCGACGCCGTCCCCGGCCGCCACCGGGAGGGAGCCGACGACGTCGAGCTGGCGCGCGGCGAAATTGTGCGCGTAGGCGTAGTTGGCAAGGAGGATCGTGAACACCGGGAGCAGCGCGGCGACGACGGCCTTCCACGGGGACCCCGCCCGTCGGCCGCCGACGTAACCCGCGATCATCGGCCCTGCGGGCTGGATCCACCACAGGAGGAAGGAGAGGATGAGGATGATCCGAGAGGAGGACCAGAAGGAGAAGGCGGGGCCGTCCCGGTGAAAGCGGCCGACCTCCTGGTCCACCTCGATCCGGTAGACGCCATGGGCGTCCTTCCGGCGCGACCGCGATCCCTTCTCGGGCCCCTCCTCGTCGTCGTCCTCCCGGCGGCGCCGCGGCCACAGGAGCCAGCGGAGTAGTCCCATTCCCATCCCTTGGGGTCAGTCGGACTTTTGTCTGACATTTTCCCCATGGCGCGGCTGGCTATTAATACATTGGGGGCGACCGGTCGGATTGACAAATCCTCCGCGGGTCCGCAGCCGGAGGTCACATCCCGGGGGGCCGGGGAGGGGATGCAGGCCGCCGCGCGAGGAAGAAGAACACCCCTGCGATGACGAAGAGGAACGCGGACAGGAGGTAGATCCCCGCGGACCACTCGTACGAGCCTTCATCGGAGAGGAAGAACGCGATGACGGACGCGATGATCGCGAGGATCACGAACACGAACCCCACGACGTTCATGACCATGGAACCGCCGGACCCGAAGGGGGAGCCCGCGGGCGCGGTCGGGGGGTACGCGGGCGCATCGGAGGGGCCGTATCCCAGGGGGTACGCGGGCACGCGAGGCGCTTGGACGGGAGGCATTGCGGCCATAGGAGGCGGGGCTGTCGGCGGCGCGGCCGGGGGCGGCGAGGCCGCCTTCAGCGGCTTCCCGCACTTCGGACAGAACGCATTCTCGTCGGCGACCGGGGAACCGCAGTTCGGACAGAAACCCAAGAACTCCCCTCCCTGGCCCCGGTAAGCAGACGCCGGCACTTATCCGTTTCTGCCGCCCGTTCTCCAACGGCCCGGCAGGGTGCCGGAGAAAGGGCTCGGGGCGAACTGGGATAGGACCCGACCCCTCAGGCCTTCGGGCGATACCGGTTCGGATCGTCGAACACGTCAATCACGCGGGTCCCGGGGCGCAACCGCGCGGCGTGGACGACCCCTGCGGGAATCGTGTACTCGTCGCCCTTCCGGTAGGTCCGCGTCGTCCCACCGATCGTGAGCTCCATCTCGCCGTCGACGACGATCCCCCACTGGGCGCCGTGGGAATGGTCGGGGACGATCGCGGCCGTCCGGGCTTCGACGAAGATGGCGGAGGCGGTCGGCCCGCGGAGAAGACGCATCCGGATCCCGTGGAAGGCGGCGTCCACCTCGGGCATCCGCTCGAAGAGTTCAGGGAAGTGCGACATGAACTCGTAATCGGGGTCGAGGACTTGAACGATGCGACCCGCGACGGGGGGAGGGAGTCCCGCCTACTTCGCAACGATACGCCGGCGCCTTCGCCGACGTGCACGGGTACTTGGGACTTCCCATGGCCTGAGCGGCCCATTCGTGCATCGGACCTAACGATATCCGAACAACCGATCGTATTCCTTGTGGGAAAGGATCTCGAGGATCAGGACCACGGTGCCAGCACCCGGTGCGGATTGAACGGTGTAGACGCCGCGGTATGCCAGCGGTAGCTCGAACCGCCACGCGTTCCCAATCGGAGACAGAAGACCGCTACGTGTCGCGAGCTGAAGCGGAATCCGGTCTTTCGGTATCTGGTCTCCCGCGAATACGTCCTGCTTTAGACGCGCGACCCACCACTGAAGCTTCTTTCGCTGTTTTGGCTGAAGGCTCGCCTCGGCGGAAAGCGCGCGAGGTCCCAACCGGACCCCGCTTGCGGTAAAACGAGCCAGGTCAACGAGCCTCCCAAGTCCCCACGACCTTCCAGAACTCGGGCTCGACGTTCAGAGTCCACATGACGCCTTTCGAGCCTTCAGCTACGCAGCCCAGACGCTTGTAGTGATCGATGGCCTCCCGAAGGGCGGCGTGCATCATCTTTCGTGGTAGGAGGCTCTTGATTCGGTTGAGGCTAAGCGGCTCGTCGAACTTCCGAAGGACGGACTCAACCATGTGCAACGTTTCCAGGGTAGGCCCCTTGTGTTCCAACTTTGGGGGCATGGGCGGTGCTTGCATCGATGCTAGGTATGGGTTCATATAGTATATGAACATATACCTATGGTCTGCGAATGCGCCACCCCCGTGGCTGGGAAAGATGAGTCCCGCCTCCCGGATTTGAACCGGGGGCCTGATGATGGCAGCGGGCACCGCGCACGCCGTGTGCGCGGGAGCACTCTACAGTCACCCGCTCTGACCAGGCTGAGCTAAGGCGGGACGTCGGACGAACGGCGCCGTCGATAAAAACCTTGTCGGCCCGTCCCCCGGGGGAGTGCCGCGGGCCGGGCTCGAACCGGCGACTTCGAGATCTTCAGTCTCGCACTCTCCCAAACTGAGTTACCGCGGCGCGACGCGAGCCATGGGAGCGCGGGACAAATAGTTTTCCTCCCACGGCCCGTCGGACGAGGTAAGAGCGTGAACCTTATCGGCGGGGACTCGTTCCCCGGGGCCATGAAGGCTCCTCCCGAAGTCTACAAGGCCCTCGAGAGCCGGTTCCCCGAGCAGCTCGAGCGGGCGCGGCAGCTCATCCGGCAACCCTCCGTGAGCGCGACGGGCGAAGGAGTCCGCGAATGCGCGGAGATCGTGCGGCAGCGGATGGAAGAGATCGGTTTCAAGACGACGGTGTGGGGCGAGAAGGGACATCCCGTCGTGTACGGGGACCTCGACGTCGGGGCCGACGTGACCCTCCTCGAGTACGAGATGTACGACGTCCAGCCCGTCGGGAATCGGCAGGAGTGGATGTGCGATCCCTTCGCCGCGGAGGTGCGGGAGCTCGAGGGGATCGGGAAATGCGTCGTGGGCCGGGGGACCTACAACTCGAAAGGAGCCCTCTCGGGCCACCTCGAGACCTGGCGGACGATCCGGGACGTCGACGAGCTCCCCGTGAACCTCAAGATCATCGCGGAGGGCGAGGAGGAGATCAGCAGCGAGAACTTCATCAAGTTCGTCCGGGGGCACAAGGCCGAGCTGCGGGGGGACGGCGCGATCGCGAACGACTTCACGGAGGACCTCAAAGGCGTCCCGTCCGTGATCCTCGGGGTGAAGGGGTGCCTCTACCTCACGATCTGGTCCCGCGGGTCGAAGGCGGCGGGCGGGCCCACGGTGGGGGAGATCCACAGCTCCCACGCGGTCTGGGTCTCGTCCCCCGTCTGGCGTCTCGTGAAGGCCCTCGATACCCTCGTGGACGAGGACCAGCGGCCTGCGATCGACGGGATCTGGAAGGACGTCGCCCCCCCGTCCAAGGCGGACCTCCGGCTCACCGCGGAGCTCGCGAAGCGATTCGATCCGAGGATGGCCCTCCAGGAGATGCCCGCGTTCCGCTACAAGTACGACCTGCCGAAGGAGAAGCTCCTCGGCAAGTACTTCTTCGAGCCGACCGTGAACATCGCGGGGATCTACGCGGGGTACACGGAGCACGGGGGGACGAAGACGGTCCTGCCCCACCAGGCGTACGCGAAGGTCGACATCCGACTCGTGCCGAAGATGACCGTCGAGGGGACCTTGCGGAAGCTCAGGGCCCACCTGAAGGAGCGGGGGTTCGGGGACCTCGAGATCGAGGTCCACGGGCCCTACGGCCCGGGCCGCACGAGCCCCGACGAGTGGATCGTCGGCGCCGCGACGACGAGCCTCCGGGAGCATGGCAAGGATCCCGAGGTGTGGCCGACGAGCGGCGGCACGATGCCCGCCTTCGTCTTCGCGGAGATCGGCGTGCCGTGGATTGCCTCGGGCCTCGGCCATGGCGGCCGGGCCCACGCGCCGAACGAGTACGCGACGGTCGACGGGATGCTCCGGTTCAACCTCGGGGAGGCGACGTTCGTCTACACAGCGTCGGACGCCGCGAAACGCCGGCGGGCGGCCTGAAACCGGCCGACGGAGGCCGGCCGGACGGCCGTGCGACCGCCGAAACGAGGGGGTTGCCGCGGGGCCGTTTTCATGGAGGAAACGAGTTCATTCTCAGTCCTGGACTTTTGGCACGACACATATAAATAGCGTAATCCGGGATGGCTCGCGCAGTGCCCACCGAGTTTACTCTGGAGGTCACTCCATGCGAGTTGTGATCCGGGATATCAAAAGGGATGAGCAGGGCGTCGCCTCAACCGTGGGTACGATCATGGCGCTCCTCGTCTTCCTCACGTTCCTCAGCCTGATCGTGAACCAGTACGTCCCGGTCTGGATGAAAGACTCCGAGGCCGCCCACATGAACTCGGCCCTCGGCCAGTTCGGCGGGCTCAAGGGCACGATCGACCTGCAGGTCCTAGCGGCCCAGATGGCCGCGAGCATCGGCGAGCACTACGAGCCCGTCGAAGCGGCGACCCCCATCACCCTTGGACTCGATGGCGTGCCCATCTTCGCGGCGCCCTCCATCGGCGAGCTCTCCCTGAAACCCGACGACGGCGTGTGGACCGTGGCCGCGTTCTACGACATCCGCGGCGTGCGGACGAAGGTGGAGGAGACGTCCCGCGGCGCCGTCGAACTGAACGTCGGGAACCGGTACTTCATCCCCCAGAGCGTCGCCTACGAGAACGGGGCGGTGATCAAGTACCAGCAAGACGGCCAAGTCATCCGGGCGTCCCCCGTGTTCAACCCCGTCCGGGCGAACAACAAGCTCAACCTTACGTTCCAGCTCGTCTCCCTCTACGGCGGGGGCGCGGTAACGGGCACATCCACGGAGATCGTCACGTCGAGGTTGTTCGGCGTGGACCGCCAGGCGTACTCGGACCTCGCGTCGACGATCTGGCTCAACCACACGTCGAAGTACGGGCTCGCCTGGTACAACTTCATGAACGCGACCCTCGCGAAGTCCGTCGGGATCACCTCGGGCACGTTCCTCGTGTCGCCGTCGCCGACCCAGATCCTGTCGCGGACCTTCACGGGGATCGTCAGCGGGATCCCCGTGTATCGGATCCAGGCCTCGTACAGCTCCCAGACGGGCCTGTACACGCTCACCGTGGAAATCTATGACACCGTCGTCATGCCGCTCGAACGGTTCACCGTGCAGCGGGCGTACGTGACGATCGGGATCGGAGAGAGCACGGAGGAACTCCCCATCTGAGGTGACTCGCATGGCGAAGCGCAAGAAGGTCATGATGCCCAAGGGAGCCCTGCAGCAGAAGGCGGAGTGGTCCGGCACCCGCGGGTCCTACCTGACCCGAATTCCCGACCTCGACCGGGAATCTCTCGAGGAAATCGAGACGATGCCGATCCGCGAGCCCTTCACGTACGCGCGGGTCGTCTACGACCACGACCGCTCGGAGTACATCTACGAGGTCTGGGAGCCCCAGCTCGACGAGCGGGAGCAGAAGCTGCTCGACATGCTCAAGGACTCCCTCGGCCGGACCCTCGAGTACGAGTGGGACAAGATGGCGGAGAAGGACAAGAAGGAGTACCTCGAGGAGGCCGTGGACTCCTTCATCCGGTCCCGCGGCCTGCGGCTCGAGCCCGCGTCGAAGGACAAGGTCGTGTACTACATCATCCGCGACTTCGTCGGCTACGGGCCCGTGGACGTTCTCATGGCGGACCCCCGGATCGAGGACGTCTCCTGCGATGGGGAGGGCATCCCGCTGTTCATCTTCCACCAGAAGTACGAGTCCATCAAGACGAACGTGACGTTCCACGACGAAGACGTCCTGAACTCCTTCGTCGTCATGCTCGGCCAGCGCTGCGCGAAGCAGCTCTCCGTCGCCAACCCGATCCTCGACGGGACGAGCGTGGAGGGCCACCGCGTCCAGGCGACCTACAGCCGCGAGGTGACGACCCGCGGGTCCTCGTTCACGATCCGGCGGTACAAGGAGAAGCCCTTCACCCCCGTCGAGCTCGTGAAGTTCGGAACCGCGAGCGCAGACATGGTCGCCTACATCTGGGTCGCGATCGAGAACGGGAAGTCCATGATGGTCTGCGGCGGGACGGCGTCCGGGAAGACGGCGACCCTGAACAGCGCGGCCCTCTTCATCCGCCCGGGCGCAAAGATCGTCTCCATCGAGGACACCCGGGAGATCAACCTGCCCCACGAGAACTGGATCCCGGGCACGACCCGGTCCGGCGTGGGGGAGCGCGGGCCCGACGGGAAGGCGGGCGGCGAGATCGACATGTACGACCTCGTCCGCGCGGCCCTCCGGCAGCGGCCGAACTACATCATCGTCGGGGAAGTCCGCGGGAAGGAGACGTACACGATGTTCCAGGCCATGGCCACGGGGCACCCGACGATGTCCACGATGCACGCGGACTCCGTGAAGTCGATGGTCAACCGTCTCGAGAACCCGCCGATCAACACCCCGCGGATCCTCTTGACGGCCCTCAACTTCGTGGTCATCCAGACCCACGCCCGGATCGGAGACTCCATTGTCCGGCGCATCAAGCAGATCGTCGAGCTCGTCGGGTTCGAGCCCGAGACGAACGAGCTCATCACGAACACGGTCTACGAGTGGGACGCCGCGACGGACACGTTCGTCTACAAGGGGCACTCCTTCTTGTTCGACGAGATCATGGAAATGAAGAACATGACCCACGAGGAGATGGAATCCGAGTTCCAGCGGCGGATCGATATCATCAACTACATGCACGAGAAGTCCATGCTCGACTTCCGCGAGATCTCGAAGCTCGTCGTCGGTTACTACCAGTACCCCGAAGAGACGGCCAAGCGCATCCGGGAGGAGATGGGATGGACGGAGCAGCGCACGGCCGCGGTCACCGCTGCGGGAGGTGAGGCGGTTGGGTAGCACGGCCTTCGAGAAACTCGAGACGCGACGCACCCTGACGAAGACGAAGCGCTTCCGACCCGGGGACGAGGTGGCGGCGAAGGCGCACCACATGGTGAAGCTCCCGAAGGGGGCGAAGCCCGTGTCCGTGGGCCTCTCGCCGAAGGAGCAACTCGCCTGGAAGACGTTCGGCGCCTTCGTCCAGGCCCGGCGGCACGAGGACCAGGAGCTCGAGGACAACCTCCTCAGGGCCCACATCCGCCTTCGGCCCGAGGAGTACCTCGCAGTCGCGTGGCTGAACACGACCCTCGCGTCCGTCGCGGCGGTCATCGCCGCCCTGGGCGCGGCCCTGTTCCTGTCCGTCCTTCGGGTCAACATCTCGACCCTGATCACCATCTTCGGGCTCGTCGCGGCCCTGCCGATCTTCTTCTCCTACATGTACTCGTTCGGGCTCCCCGTCGGGTACAAGGGGAAGCCCGCGGCCCTCGCGAAGAAGCGCGGCCGGGCGATCGACAAGAAGATCTCGGGCGCGATGTCGTTCATCTCCGCGATGGCCTCGGCAGACGTCCCCGTCGACGTGATCTTCAAGGAGCTCTCCAAGCAGGCCGTCTACGGCGAGGTCGCGAAGGAGGCCGAGTGGATCACGCGGGACACGGAGCTTCTGGGCGTCGACATCCTGACCGCGATCCGGCGGGCCGCCCAACGCTCTCCGAGCGCGAAGCTCCAGGACTTCCTCCAGGGCGTCGTCACGACCTCGACGAGCGGCGGCCAGCTCAAGCCGTACTTCCTCATGAAGGCGGAGCAGTTCGAGAAGGAGGACCGCCTCGAGATGAGGAAGAGGATGGAGACCCTGGGGATGCTCGCGGAGTCTTTCGTGACCGTCGTCGTCGCGTTCCCCCTGTTCCTCGTCGTGATCATGGCGATCATGGCCCTCATCAGCAAGGGGGGCGGGTCCGACTTCGTCCTCATGCTCCTGTACGTCGTCGTGGGCCTCATGATCCCCCTGAGCCAGTTCGGTTTCATCTTCGTGATCTGGAACATGGAGCAGGAGGGATGAGATGGTCCGCCCCGAGCTCGAGAAGGCCCGCGTGAGGCTGTACGAGAAGGCCGACCGGAGGAGAGTCCTCCTCGCGGTGAGCACGGTCCTCCTGCTCCTCTTCGGCTTCATCGCGTTCCTGAACGTCATCGGCTCCGTGAACATCTCCTTCCGGGAGGGGCAGCGGAACTTCGACCGCTTCCTCAACTGGCTGGTCATCGCGATCCTGTCGTTCATCGGACCCTACGGGTTCTACCTCGCGAAGAAGAACCGGGAGATCAAGCAGATCGAGCGGCGGCTCCCCGACTTCCTGCGGGACGTCGCGGAGGCGGGCCGGTTCGGCATGACCCTCGCGGAGGCGATCGTCGTCTCCTCGAGCGGCCGGTACGGCAAGCTCACGCCGGAGATCAAGAAGATGGCCGCCCAGATCAGCTGGGGCGTCCCCGCGACGGAGGCCCTCCGCCTCTTCTCGGAGCGGGTGAAGACCCCGATGGTCCAGCGGGTCGTGTCGATCATTGTGAAGTCCTCCGATGCGGGCGGGGACGTCGCGGACGTCCTGACGATGGTCTCCCACGACACGAAGGAGTCCCAGCTCACGAACGACGAGCGGCGGATCGCGATGTCCACGTACGTCGCGGTCATCTACATCTCGTTCCTCGTGTTCCTCGTGACGATCTGGATCCTGAACGTTACGTTCCTCCCGAAGATGCTCGAGGCGAGCGGGGCCCTCGGGGGAGCCACGGGCGCGATCCAGAGCCCCCTCGCGGAGAACCTGCCCGAGGTCGTGTACAACATCAAGGTCGCGTTCTTCGTCGCGACGATCGTCCACGGCCTGGGCGACGGGATCCTCGCGGGCGTGCTCGACAACGGGAAGATCCCGACGGGACTTCGGCACAGCTTCATCATGCTGATCATCGCCCTACTCGGGTTCCAGCTCATCTGAGGTGACCAATATGTCCCAGGCCATGGACCGGAAGACGGCGGCGGAACTCGAGGAGCTCCAGCGGCAGGAGTCGGAGGTCGCCGCCCGGGTCGCGAAGCTCGACCGGGAGCGAGCGGAGGCGAAGCAGATGCTGGACCAGATCGAGGCGACCCGGAAGCGGGCCCTCTTCGCCGCCCTCGACGGGATCAAGAAGAAGTACTTCCACCGGCTCCTCGGCGGGAAGGGCGTCAAGGTCAAGGCGCCCCGCCTGAGCAGCGTCGAGGAGTCCACCCTGGGCAAGATCACGACGATTCCGAAGATCGCCCAGCGGAACATGAACGAGATCGAAATCCAGCCGATCGCGAAGAACTACTCCTATGTCCGGATCCTGTACGACACCCTCGCGAACGAGTACTTCTACGAGGCCATCGAGCCGAAGCTCCTCGAGGAGGAGTCGGAGCTCCTGGAGGTCCTCAAGGAGATCCTCGTGGAGAACCTCGAACTCGTCGAGGAGGAAGACCGGGCGACGAAGGAGAACTACCTCCGGCGGATCGTCGACGGCCTCATCCGGGAACTCGGGGTAGAGCTCCATCCCGTCTCGAAGGAGCGGATCATGTACTACGTGTTCCGGGACTTCATCCGGTACGGCCCCATCGACGTCGTGATGACGGACCCCCAGGTCGAGGATGTCTCCTGCGACGGCGTCCGGGTGCCCTTCTACATCTACCACCGGAAGTACGGTTCGATCCCCTCGAACCTGAAGTTCGACTCCGCTGAGGAGCTCGACTCCTTCGTGGTCTGGCTCGCCCAGAAGTGCGGGAAGCACATCTCCGTGGCCCAGCCCATGCTCGACGCGACGATCCCCGATGGGTCCCGTCTCCAGGCGACCCTCGGCATGCACGTCACGAAGCGCGGCTCGTCCTTCACGATCCGGCGGTTCCGGGAGAACCCCTTCACCCCCCTCGACCTCGTCCGCTTCAAGACGATGTCGCCCGAGATGATGGGGTACCTCTGGCTCGCGATCGAGAACGGGCAGAGCATGCTCATCTGCGGCGGCACGGCGTCGGGGAAGACGACGACCCTGAACGCGATCCTCCTGTTCATCCCGCCCCAGATGAAGATCGTCTCCATCGAGGACACCCGGGAGCTGAACCTGCCCCACGAGAACTGGGTGCCCCTGCTGACCCGCGCGGGATTCGGCGGGAAGTCCGTCTCGACGGGCAAGGCGGCGGGCGAGATCGACATGTTCGACCTCCTCATCGCGGCCCTCCGGCAGCGGCCCCAGTACCTGATGGTCGGCGAGGTCCGTGGTGCGGAGGCGTTCGTCGTGTTCCAGGCCATGGCGACGGGCAAGTCCGCGTACACGACGTTCCACGCGGACGACGTGCAGTCCATGGTCCACCGCCTCGAGAACGACCCCATCAACCTGCCGCGGGCCCTCGTCGCGGCCCTCGACATCGTCCTCCTCCAAGCCCAGGTCAAGGTCGGGACGGACATGACGCGGCGGGTTAAGGCCCTCATCGAGATCGTCGGCGTGGACCCGGAGTCCAACGAGCTCATCACGAACTCCGCGTACACGTGGAACCCTGCGGACGACACGTTCAACTACTCCGGCCACTCGTACGTGTACGAGAAGATCTCCCTCGCGCGGAACTGGAACCAGCGGAGGATGGAACAGGAGGTCAAGCGCCGCCTGGACATCTTCGACTACATGAAGCGCATGGACATCAAGAACTACCGGGACGTCGCGCGGATCGTCTCCTCGTACTACAAGGACCCCGAGAAGATGATCAAGATCGTCCGGGAGACGCTCCAGGCACAGGGCGTGGCCGTCGCCGCCTAGGTCGGACGTCGTCGGGTCGGCCGTTGGGCCCAGCGCAAACCTCATCGTGTCCCCCGGCCATCGCCCTTCCGTGAGGGATCGTGTCCTGCTCCGGGCCAGCCGTGCGGGTCACGTCTACCGCGAGCTCCTCGAGTTCCGGAAGGACGCGATCCGCCTCCTGGTCCCCGCAGCAACGGCGCGGCGGCGTGCCTGGATCGTGTCCGTCCTGCTCGTGTTCGGCGTCGCGGCTGCCGTCACGGCCCTGCTTCGGAGGGTACGAGGGGCCCTGTTTGCCGTGCCCCTCAGGCTGGCCCTTCATCGTCCTGCTCACCCTCGAGTAGACGCTCGGCGTCGTCGGGATCGTGTTCTGGCGGGGACGCCACAGCGTGTCCCTCCTGGCTGACGACCCCTCTGAGACACTGGACCTGGACATCGTCAGCTCGACGTCGTTGGGCACGTTCCAGGAGGCCCGGGCGCGCACGACGCGCGGGCCCCTGACCCTTGTCGTCCACGCCTCTCGGGCATGAATCGAGGACGCGTTCCGGCACGTGGGCATCCACCCTGCGCGCCCGTGAAGCGGACGAGAAAGGACCGGAACGCCCGAGCGCGCCTCTGCTGGCTCGATGCGACTCAGGCACGTAGGATCGCGGGGGCGAAGGATGGCACTCCGAGGACGAAGGCGATTGCGGAGAGCCGCAGGAGGACCTGGAGCCTGGCGAGGACCGCCATCTACGCAGCTATCGCCCGTGCCGTCCATACCCATTTCGGAATCGTTTGGCTTCTGCCGAACCTCACGGATCCCTCCGGGGCTCGCTGCCGATGGCGAAACCGCAGGCTAGCCACAAGGGCCACCACTTCTGCGGACTTCCCCCGAGCTCATCGTACAGCTCGCGAGACGCCTTTGATGGCTCCTGCGGCGCGGGTGTGGCCTCCCGGGGCCCGCTCGGGACTACTGTACTACGCAAGAAATAGTGGAACGGGAGTAGACTCCCTTACGGACTGAGGAGATCCGCAAGGAACACCTCCATCGGCTTCTCGTAGTCGAGGGACTGATGCGGGCGTACCCGGTTGTAGTAGAACAGGAAGTCGTCCAGGGTCTCGAACCGCCACGCCTCCCGGTCGACCGTGCCCCACCATCGTTCGATCTTCCCCGTCGTCGTCGGCTTGCCGACGGCCCCGAGGATGTGTTTGATCCCGAGCTCCCCCAGGCGTGAGCCGAAGGCGCCCGTCCCGCCCCGCACGGGGACGTACTGCACGTCGTGGCCCGTGAGGACCTCCCTCGGTCGGCCCCACTCCTCGACGCAGGCCTCGAGGAGGCCGAGGGAGGCCGCCGTCGTCGGCGTCTCCGCGATCACGGCCCCGGGGACGAACCGCGAGTGGTCGTCCAGGTACGCCGTCAGCCATCGCTCCGCGTCGATCTGCTTCCAGTCCGTCTGCCACATCGAGTTCGAATGCTCCCGCTCGAACCGCACGTACGCGTGCTTCTTCCGCGGTCGAGGCAAGGGCTCGTTCATGTTCAGACGGCGCATGATCGCGTACACGCTGCCCTCCGCGATCCGGTGGTCCGACTCGAGGGCCCGCACGATCTTCCGCGGTCCAGCCCCAGGAGGACCGCATCACGGAGACCTCCTGGACGACGTCCTCCCGGCCCGTCACGGGCCTGCGACCCGGCTTCCGTCCCTTCTTCCGGTCCGTCAGCTCCCTGCCCTCCTCGGCCCATCGGATCCAGCGGTGCACCGTCGACTGAGGCAGCCGACGTTCGCGACAGATGTCCCAGATCGTCCAGCCCTCCGCGTAGCGCCGGGCGACCCACTTCCTCAGCGTCAGCCGCGGTTCCTCGTCGGGGTACCACCGGGGCATCAGAGGATACCTCCGGCGCGGTACTTAACCCGTTCCGCAATTCTCTGTGTAGCACAGCCCGCTCGGGACTACCGAAAGTCTCTTCCTCGCTGACCTTTCCAAGTCGGGCCGCAATTACGGCCTCGACTCTTGCAGGCACGCGGACCGCGGACGACGGGCACCATCGTAGAGTATTTGCAGAACTGCCAAGTAATGACGCGTCGTTGACGCGGGCGCCGGTTTGCGGGCGGGATGACGAGGGACTTCCGCCCTCGGAGGGATTCGATTGCGTCTGCGTGCGGTGAGCATTGCGGTCGTCATGGTTGTCGTACTCGTGTCGTTCGGCGGGATGGTGACGGACGCCACCGCCGGGGGGAGTGACGTCACCTCTGCCGCAGCGGACTCGGAGGCGACGGCGTACGGACCGGGGTCGTCGGAGACGGCCCTTCCCGGGGGCGGCACGGAGGTCCGGTACCTCCCGACGTTCCGCCGCTGGGACGGCGCCTGGCGGCCCACGAACGGGCTCGACCGGACGAGCGGCGAGTGGCCGTACCTCCTCGAGGAATCGACGTCGGACTTCGGCGTGACCCGCCTCGACGGGTCCTTCTCCCACGGGAAGGTCCCCGGGGCCTCGTACGAGTTCCTCCCCGACGCGGTCAAGGAGACGATCGTCGTCCGGCTCGTCCCCGCCGACGGCTGGATCGACGTCCCCTTCACGACGACGTACGACGTCCGGGTGAACGGGACCGCGGTCGAGCTGCAGGACGCGTCCGGGGTCCCGGTGTGGACGACGCTGCCGTTCCACGCGTGGGACTCCTCGGAGCCGCCGCGGACGTGGGAGCGTCCCGTGGCTTCCCTCACCTTCGAAGGCGGTGTCCTCCGAATCCGCCTCGATCCGGGCATGCTCGCCCGGGCCCACTACCCCCTGTTCATCGACCCCACCTGGACGACGGGGTCCGCCTCGGGCTGGGACCTTATCCTCAATGACGTGCACCCGGACCTCGGGGACCAGCAGCTCCGGATTGGCACGTTCTCGGACAACTTCGACGACGGGACGAAGGACTCGATCTGGACGACGGACGCGGGCTCCTGGTCCATCGTCGGGGGGGCGGCCCAGCTGGAGCCGTACACGCGGATCCTCGCCCCTGTGGGGCGGTGGAACGCGAGCCTCCAGGCGAACCTCACGCAGACGGTCCTCGGGCCGGCCCGGGTCCTGTTCCGGTGGCTCGACGCCTCGAACTACCACTACGCCGAGGTCTCCGGCACCCTCCAGCAGGTGTCCTTGAAGAAGGTCGTGTCCGGCGCGACGACGACCCTCGGGAGCGCCTCGCGGACGATCGAGCAGGGCCAGGCGTACCGGGTCAAGGTCGTCGCGGACGGCGCCGACCTGAGCGTCGTCTGGGACGGGGCCGTCCTCCTGGATGTCACGGACCCCGCGCCGCCGAGCCCGACGGAGGTCGCGGACCTCGGATTCGAGACGTTTGGGAAGAGGACGAAGATCGCCGTGGACGATGTGCGCAACTGGGTGGGCGACACTGGGTACGGATATGGCCACGCCCGGCACGCGATCCCCCAAGCGATGCGGACCGTGCACACGGCGGGCGCGTACCAGGGCGTGGACCTCAAGGTGTCGTCCTCCGAGGATAACGTGACGTTCACGTGGGGCCACTATGTCAAGGCGGGGGCACGGTCGATCGCCTCGGACGCCGAAGCGTACTACGTCCCGGACGCGGACCGCCGGGCGTACTACGAGGTGCGGGTCGACCTGCGGACGACGGACGACGTCTCGCCTGCCGTGAGCGAGATCGCGGTCCTCGAGGACACGACGCCGGGACCGTCGGAGAACGCCCAGGTCCTCGGATACGCGCCGTGGCAGTACTACGTCGGCGGCATGGTGAACGTCGTCAGCGGGAACCTCCTCCTCCGGGAGACGGATCTCACGCTCCCGGGAAAAGGGCGGACCGCCCGCATGGAGAGGGCATACAACAGCCTGAGCCCTGTGGACGGCCCACTGGGCGTCGGCTGGACCCACGCGTACCTCGCCCGGCTGACGCCCGGCGCGGGCGTCGTGACGTTCACGGACGGGGACGGATCGTCCCACGTCTTCCAGGAGCTCGGGAATGGCCAGTTTGCTTCCCCGAGGGGGTTCGGCGGCGCGAAGCTCGTGAGGAACGGCGACGCGTCGTACACGATGTGGTGGAAGGACGGGACCCGTTGGTCCTTCACGTCGGCTGGCGTCCTGACGTCGATGACGGACCGCAACGGGAACGACCTCACGTTCACGTACGACGGAAACGGCCGCTTGACGAAGGCGGCCGACGAGACGGGCATCCACCTACTGCTCGCGTACGATGCGAACGGGCGGATCGTCCGCGTCGGAGACCACAATGTGACCCTCGCGACGCGGAGCCCGACGGTCCACTCCGGCTCTTGGGCCAACGGGGCGAACGCGTTCGCGTCGGACGACGCGTACGCGAGCACGAAGACGACGTCGGCCACGCACCGATACGCGAACTACGGGTTCGCCGGCCCGTCGGACGCCTGGATCACGAAGGTCGAGGCGTGCGTCGAGGCCCACGCCGCCGGGGACGACGACGTCGGGGTGAGAATTAGCACCGACTCCGGAGGGAGCTGGAGCGGGGAGCAGATCGTGAGCCCGTCGGGACAAGATCCTCCCACGCCTGTATGCCTCGACGTCACGTCCCACCGGGCGACGTGGACGTGGGACGACTTGAACAACGAGAGCTTCCGGGTCGAAGTGCGTTACATCAAGGTGGGCAGCAAGGCGGACTACGTGTATCTCGACTGGACTCCCGTGCGCGTGACGACGGCGAGCCGGTACGTCGCGTACGCCTACGACGGCGCGAGTCGGCTCACGTCCGTCACGGACCCCATGGGGAACGCGACCCTGTACGCGTACGACGGCATCTTGGAGAAGGCTGTTGACCGGACGGACAAGCTCGTGCGGTTCGTGAGAGATGGCAGCTCGCGCGTCACGGAGGTGTGGACGGGGCTGTACAATCGGACCCTGGCGACCGTCGAATGGGAATTCCGGATGTATGCCATCGGCTACGGGGACTGGACGACCCGCACGGCAACGGTCACGGACGCGTACGGGAACGTCACGACGATCGAGTACGACAAACTCGCCGGCAGGCCCGTGCGGATCGACGGGCCCCTCGCGGCCCTGGGGTGCGCCTGCGGCGGGAGCGGGGGGACGGGGGGCTGCTGTGGATGCGGTTCCGGCGCAGTCGCGGGCGGCCAGGGCGGGGGCGAGCGGTGGACCCTCGCCTGGGACGGGGAGCACAACTGGGTCTCTCGGAAGGACGGGCGCAACTGGACGACAGGGCGAGAATACGACTGGCGCGGGGGCGAGGTCTACCGGGTCGAGCCCGAGGTCGGCTCCTGGTTCCCCTTCGTCTGGC
>Ga0209619_10000306_pt1 | contig 33394 bp, 21 predicted proteins | sample Rifsed16ft3_FD_184011 | JGI IMG/M metagenome (GOLD analysis project Ga0209619, IMG submission 184011) | Soil microbial communities from Rifle, Colorado, USA - sediment 16ft 3 (version 2) | ecosystem: Environmental > Terrestrial > Deep subsurface > Rock core/Sediment | place: Rifle, Colorado... | reverse complement strand
CCGGCTTCCCCCGCCGATCTGGCGCTCACGACGCGGGCGCTGGCGCGCGTCGCCAGGCTGGACGCCGCAGACCTGGTCGCCACGGTGGAAGCCGGAGTGGCCTGGCGAGACCTCCAGCGGTTGCTCGCCGACCAGGGCGTCTGGGTGGCGGCTGACCCTCCCGGTGAAGGACGTACGGTGGGGGGCGTCGTGGCCACGGGCACCGCGGGACCGCTCCGCACCGGTTTCGGCGCGGTACGCGAGCACGTGTTGGGCGCGACGCTGGTGACGGGTGAGGGACGCATCGTGCGGGCCGGCGGCCGTGTGGTGAAGAACGTGGCGGGGTACGATCTCACCAAGCTCGTGACCGGGAGCTTCGGCAGCTTCGGCGTGGTCACGTCCGTCAACCTGCGGCTTCGGGCCGTGCCGCGCGCCGATCTGACGCTGCTGGGCCTGGGCGAGCGGGACGCGCTGCTCGACGCCGCGCGGGCGATGCTGGAGGCGGGCATCACGCCGGCATCACTCGAGGTGTTGTCACCGCTCGCCGCGGGGCGTGACCGCTGGAGCTTGGCCGTGCGGTTACTCGGTTCGGCTCCGGCCGCGGAGGCGGACGCCCAGGCGGCGAGCGGCGCGTCGCAGATTCCGCTGGCTCCGCTGGAGGCGGCGGAAGCCGGCGCCTTCTGGCGCGCGGCCCTGACCGGCGCCGCCGCGAACCCCGTGACCTTGCGGATGGGCGCGCTGGCCACTGCGATGGACGACGCGCTCGACCTGGTGGTCCACCACCTGGACGATCACTGGATCATGGCCGGTGTAGGGGCCGGGGGGCTCCGCTGGTCCGGCGACGCACCCGCGGATCGCATCCGCCTGTTGCGCTACGCGGCGGCCCCGCGCGAGATGCCGCTCACCCTGGAGCGGGCCCCGTGGTCTGTGCGTGAGCAGGTGGGGTATTTCGGCGCGTATCGGGAGGGAGTGGGCCAGCTGGTCGGTGCCCTCAGGGACGCCTTCGACCCGGCGGGCGTCCTGGTCGTCCCCATCGCCGACTAGCGATGACGGGGCAGTCCTTCGCCGGCCTCGACCCGTGTGTTCATTGCGGGTTCTGCCTCCAGAGCTGCCCCACGTTCCTGGTGACGGGGGACGAGAGCGACAGCCCGCGCGGGCGCATCGTGCTCATGCGCTCGTTGGCCCGCGGCGAGCTGGACGCCGCCGACCGTGGCCTCGTGTTTCACCTGGATCGTTGCCTCGGGTGCCGCGGCTGCGAGCCGGTTTGCCCGTCGGGCGTGAGCTACGGACCGGCCCTGGAGGAGGCCCGCCGGCTGATCGGGGCACGCCGCCCGGTTCCCTTCTCCGCACGTCTCACCGCCAGCGTCCTGGCCGAGCCCGCGCTGCGAGCGCCACTGATGGCGTTGGCCAGAATGGTGCGTCCGCTCGCCCGCCGCCTGGCAGGTGGCTCGCGAGCGGGGTTCATGGCAGGGATGCTGGCTGCCACGAAGCCTTGGCAGGACGGCAGGACGGCGAAACGGCAGGGAGATCAAGGGAAGGGTCATGCCCCTGCCGTTGCTCTCTTTCACGGCTGCATCATGGACGGCCTCTTCGGCCACGTGCATCAGGCCACGGAGCGCACGCTGCGCGCCAACGGATATCGAGTGGTGGACGTACCGAACCAGGGATGCTGCGGCGCGCTGCACGCGCACGCCGGGCTCCACGACCAGGCGGTAGCGCTGGCGCGGGCCAACGTCGCCGCCTTCAGCCAGGCGCCGGAGGCCGCCATCGTGGTCAACAGCGCCGGATGCGGCGCCATGCTCAAGGAGTACCCGCGCCTGCTGGCGGGTGACGCCGCCGTCGCCGAGGCCGCTCGTGGATGGGCCGCTCGCGTGGTGGACGTCACCGAGGCGCTGGCGTCCGCCGGCCCGCGTCCCGGGGCGGCGCTTCCGCTCACCGTGGCGTACGACCCGCCCTGCCACCTGCTCCACGCCCAACGGGTGGCGGACGCTCCACTCAAAGTCCTGGACGCCATCCCCGGACTCCGGCGGGTGGCGCACGGAGAGGCAGACCTCTGCTGCGGCAGCGCTGGCAGCTACTCGCTCACCGAGCCGGACCTGTCGCGCGCGGTGCTGGCCCGGAAGGTCGAGGCGCTGACCAACGGGCGTCTGGACGCCGTGGCCACGGGTAATCCCGGGTGTGTCATGCAGATCGGTGCGGGGCTCCGCGCCGCCGGACGCGACGTCCCGGTGGTTCACCCGGTGGAGCTGCTCGACCGGTCGTACGCCCTCGCGGGATACTACGACGCATGACCATGCCATCCTCGACGTCGCAGCCGTTCCTGCTCGACCGCGGCCGTTTGGCCGAACCGGACGCGGACGCGGTGATGGACGGCGCGGGGTTCGCCCGCGCCGACTGGGCCGTGGTTGACGTGTCGGGTCCGGGCGCGGTCGCCTGCCTTCAGGGATTGCTCACCAACGACGTGGAGCGGACGGGGGACGGAGCGTACGTCTACGCCGCCGTGCTGACCTCCAAAGGGATGATCCAAAGCGACGTGTGGGCTCTTCGCCGGGGCGGTAGCGTGGTGCTGGTAGTCCCGCCGGACGGCAAAGTCGCGGTGGACGAAGTGCTGCGGAAGGCGCTGCCTCCGCGCCTGGCGCGCGCCACCGATCGCCTGGACGCCGGCGTGTGGCGGCTGGTGGGCCCGCAGGCCCTGGACCTCGCCGTGCGCGCCGGGCTTACCGTGCCGGAGCCGGGCAAGAGCTCGGCGAACCTGGTGGCGGGCGTAGCCGTGATCGCTGCGCGGCCGCGCGCGGCGGGCCCCTTTGGGCTCGAGCTGCACGCGGAGACCGAGCACGGAGCCGCGCTCGCGGAGCTGCTCAGGCAGGCCGGGGGCCGCGAGGTCGGCACGGCTGGGTTGGACCTGGCCCGCATCCTCGCCGGCTGGCCCCGGCTGGGCGCCGAGATCGACCAGAAGACGCTGCCTCAGGAAGTGCGGTACGACGACATCGACGGCGTCTCTTACACCAAAGGGTGCTATACCGGGCAGGAAACCGTGGCCCGGGTGCACTTCCGGGGCCATCCGAACCGGGTGCTGGCCGGGGTCTCGTGGGGCGGCGGCACGCCGGAGTTCAGGTCCGAGCCCGCGGTCACGCAAGACGGGCGCGACATCGGCTGGGTCACCAGCACCGCCTGGGCGCCGCCCATCGAACGGTTCATCGGCTTGGCCAAGGTCCGGCGCGAGATGGACCGCACGCGCCCAGCCATGGCCTGGGGCACCGCCGCCCGGATCATCGCGCTGCCGTTCAGCCGGGACGGGTAGGGCGGCGTTGTCCGTTGTCCGTTATCCGTTGTCCGTAGATCGTCGGCAGTTCCTCGCGCTGTTCGCGGCGGCAGGGGCGGATGCGTTCCGCCGGCCCGGCGCACTCGGTGCCGTCGCGGTAACTGCGGAGGCGACCCCCTTCTTCGCCCATCCGGACGGCCAGCGTTGCCTGGTCCGGTTCTTCGTGTCCGATCTGGACGCGCCCGCCGGGCGGATGCGGGCGTTCGATCGCGACCGCCAGCAACTCGGCACGGCGGGCGTCATCCCGCTGGGCGACGGCCGGTTGTACGGCGAACTGTGGCTCCCGCTGGGCGCGCTGCCGCGCCTCCGCACCGAGCTCGAAGCCCCGGGCCTCCGGCGACCGGTGAGGACGTGGCATGCGCTGACGCCGGCGCCGCGGTGGACCATTCACTGGATCACGCTGCTGGATCCCGAACCTCTCCAGCAACACCTCGCCTCGCTCGACCGCATTCCGCGGGCCGTTGCGATCGCCACGCTCCAGCAGATCGGCGCGATGGTCAACCCGGTGCCCGCTTCCATACCGACGGCGATCGGCGACCTGCCGTTCCTGCGGGTGGCGGAACCGGGCGAGCGCGTCGCCGCACTCACCGGCATCGCCCGGGGACCGGCGGCGGCCATCACGGCCGCGGACATCCGCCTGCCGTCCCTCGCTTCGGTGCTGGTGGCGAGCGGTGTGACGACGGTGGTGTTGAGGGACGCTCCTGCCGGCGGGCTCCACTGGCGGGACGGTCCCGAGGGATCGCGGCTGCTGGTGGCCGCCGTGCCGGCGGGCGCAGCCCCGGAGCGCCTCGGGTTCCCGCAGGGCGGCGACGGCATGGTGCGCTCGGTGGAGCGACTGCTTGCCACAATGTCCGTGGACGGTGACGCGAGCACCGGCGGCCTGCCGGAGCGAGTCGCCCTGGTGGTCGGAACCGAGATCCACGACGTGGCCCGCGCCGCGGAGGGTGTGCGCGACTGGAACGCACGGTTCGCCTACCCGCGCATCGTGGTGGGTGACGCCCCGGCCTTTCTCCGCGCGGCGCCACGGAGCTACGCCAACGGCATCTCGCCCTGGGTGCCCCAGCCCCCTCCGGAGCGTCCCGTCCCTTCCCTCGCCGAGGCCATGGACCACGCGGAGCGGCGTGCCACCGAGAGCGGCCGCCGCGCGGAAGCCATGATCGCGTGCCTCGCACCCCTGGTGCCGGGCACCGGGACGGGCCTGGAGCGGATCGCCAACCAGCTGGCGATGCCCGTGCCCGGCACCCTGGTGTTCAACCCCACATCCTATGCGCGCACCGAACTGGTGCTCATGGCCGACGGGTCGGAGCGGGTGGCCACGGATATCCCGCCGCTGGGGTATGCGTATTTCCCGCGTGGCACGGGGGATGGTGGGCGATGGCGGGGGATGGCGGAGGATGGGTCCCCGCACGCCATCCAGACGCGACAGTTCCGCCTGGCGCTCGACCCGGACACGGGCGCGATACGATCGCTGGCAACGCCGGCGGACGGCCGGGAGTGGGCCAACGAGAGGGTGGGCTTAGACGCGGTGGCGGGTGCACGACTCGACCGGGCCGCGCGCGAAGTCCTGCCGGGCGTGGGCGCACGGATCATTGCCCAGCGCCGGGCGCCGTGGGGCGGGGAGATTCGGACGGTGGTCACCCTGTACGAGCGGCTCCCCTGGATCGACGTCGTGAACCAGGCCGACGCTGGGGGTGATGCGCCGGCGGCGTACCGCTTTGGGTTCGAGCTCCACCCTGCGGGCGTCGAGTGGGAGATCCCCGCCGGCGTGGAGCGGACCACGCCGCCTTGCGACTGCACCCATCTTCGCTGGCTGCGCCTGACGGGGGAGCGGGGCTCGGCGCTCCTGGCCGCACGCCAGCCTGCGTTTGGGCGGGTGGACCAGGACGGCACGCTCACCAGTTACGGCCCGCGCGGCGAGTCGCGGTTCCGCATGGCCTTGACCCCCGCGGGCGCGTTCGTCTTCCCCGAGGACCCGTGGCGCTTCGGATGGGGGATCGAGCCGGCCGTCACGGCGCCGGTTCCGGGGACCGGCAGCGCACCGTTGCCGTCGTTCGGATCGCTGCTGGTCCTCGACCAGCCGGGCATCGCCGTCGTAGGCCTGCAACCGGGGGCGGACGGAGACGGCGTGATCGTCTACCTGCAGGAGTTGAGCGGGCGCTCCCGGATGGCCACGCTGGGAGGCGGTCTGATCGGCTTCGAGGACGCCCGGCAGGTGGATCTGGTGGAGCGCGACCTGGGACCGCCGGCCATGGTGATGCGGAACGGCGTAGGCGTGATGCTGCCGGCTCACGGCGTGGCCGCCGTGCGTCTGCTCGGCGTTACCCTTGCGAGGGCTTGAACGGGGCTTTGGGAGTGGGGTATATCTCGCAGCGACGAGGATAGTAGGGATAGTGGGGATAGTGGGGATAGAGGGGATAGGGGGGCTAGCCCGAGGGGACGGACGGGGATGGAGGATGACGGAGGGCGATGGGGGACCATGAAATCGATGCCGACGAAACCGCGGACGCTGGGTGAGCTGAAGCAGTCACCCTGGGGTGACCCGATGCGGCACCTGCGCTCCGTGAAAGATGAGATGCGGGACAATCTGATCGCGATGCTCGAGTCCGGCGCCGAGATCTTCCGCGGTATCAAGGGTTACGATGAAACGGTGATCCCGCAGGTGATCAACGCGGTGCTGTCGCGGCACAACTTCATTCTGCTGGGCTTACGGGGCCAGGCGAAGAGCCGGATCTTAAGGGGCCTGGTGGAGCTGCTGGACCAGGAGATTCCCATCCTGGCGGGAAGCGAGATCAACGACAACCCGTTTCGCCCCATATCCAAGCCGGGGCGGCAACTGGTGGAGGAGTGCGGGGACGCGGCACCGATCGACTGGGTGCCCCGCGACCGCCGCTACGTCGAGAAGCTCGCCACTCCCGACGTGACCATGGCCGACATCATCGGCGACGTGGATCCCATCAAGGCGGCGCGCGGAGGTCACCTGCTGTCGGACGAGCTCACGATCCACTATGGGCTGTTGCCGCGAAGCAACCGCGGGATCTTCGCCATCAACGAGCTGCCGGACCTCGCGGGCAAGATCCAGGTGGGGCTGTTCAACATCATGCAGGAAGGGGACGTCCAGATCAAAGGCTACCCCATCCGCTTGGCGCTCGACGTGCTACTGGTCTTCTCGGCCAACCCGGAGGACTACACCGCGCGGGGGAAGATCATCACGCCGCTCAAGGACCGGATCGGATCGGAGGTCATGACCCACTACCCGCTGAGCATCGAGCACGGGGTCGAGATCACCCAGCAGGAAGCCTGGACCGAGCGGCCGGGCCGCGCCATCGACCTTCCGGACTTCATCCGCCAGCTGGTGGAGGAGATCGCCTTCGCCGCGCGGGCGGACAAGCGGGTGGACCGGCGGTCGGGCGTGAGCCAGCGGCTGCCCATCACGGTGCTGGAATCCGTCACGTCGAACGCGGAGCAGCGCTCCATCGTCGCCAAGGAGGACCGGGCGGTCCCGCGGGTATCCGACGTGTACGCGGCGCTCCCGTCCATCACCGGCAAGATCGAGCTGGAGTACGAAGGGGAGCTGCAAGGCGCGGAGACCATCGCCAAGGAGCTGGTGCGCCGCGCCGCGGGCAAGACCTTCGAAGACCGGGTGGGCGGGGCGGACTGCGACGCTATCGTGCAGTGGTTCGACGCGGGTGGGGCACTCAAGGTGTCGCAACAGGAACATTCCGACGCGTGCCGCAAGGGGTTCGCGGTGGTGCCCGGACTGATCGAGCTGGTGGAGCGGGTGGGCCTGGCGCCTCGCAAGGACACGGCTACCGTAGTGTCCGCCTGCGAGCTGGTGCTGGAAGGGTTGGTGGCGCAAAAACGGATCTCGCGGAGCGAGGAGCTGGGGTACGTGCGGGCTCGGCCGGACAAGGGCCCACCCTTTGGAAAAGGCGTTCCGGGTGCCGGGCCGAACCTCTTTACCTAACCGGGGTCCCGTTTGGAACTGATCACCGCAGAGAACGCAGAGATGGAACAGAGAGGGCCCAGAGCATGCGTAGTGTGTAAAGACCCCATCCAATCCGTTCTCTGCGCTCTCTCAGTTGATGTCTGCGCCCTCTGCGGTGAAACGCACAGTGGTAGACGCCTTCACTAGGGAGTCCGGCCACCCATGCCGGTGATCACGGTTTCTCGCCAATACGCCTCCGGGGGCTCCGAGATCGCGCAGCTCGCCGCGAGGCGGCTGGGCTGGGAGCTAGTGGACAACGAGTTCGTGGATCGCGTAGCGCAGCTTGCCGGCCTGCCGCGGGAAGAGGTGGAGCAGCGCGAGGAGCGGGTGACGGGATTCATGGAGCGGCTGGCGCGCACGCTCGCGGGGTCGTCGCCGGAACTGTTCATGACCGCGACCACGGAACCACCCGTAGCGGCGCCGCCGGAAGAAGAGATCGTCCGCGTCACGGAGCGGGTGATCGCGGAGGCGGTGAGGCACGATCGCGTGATCTTGGTGGGCCGCGGCGCTCAGGCGTATCTGGGCCAGCGCGAAGGTACGCTGCACGTCTACGTCGTGGCGCCGCTGGCGGTGCGCGTGCAGCGGGCCGTGGAGCGGCTCAAGCTCGACCATAAGGAGGCCGAGCGCGCCACCCACGAGATCGACGAGGGCCGGCGGCAGTACGTGAAGACCTACTACGGGCGCCGGTGGGACGATCCCGCCAACTACGATCTGGTCCTGAACAGCGTGCCGTTCAGTTACGAGCAGTGCGCGGAGATGATCGAGGCCGCGGTGCGGGTGCGGGGCTGGAGGTAGGCGTAGAGAGCGGCAGTGGGTCCCTCCGGTCGCTGCAGTGCTTACACCCGCCCTGATCCCTCGGGCAATGCCCGCCGCACTGACGCGCCCTTCGGGACCCACCGCCGCTCTCTACGCCCACTAGCCACGGCACTAACGCGCGCTCCGGGACCTGCCGGCCCGCTCGGGGTAGCGCTATCTCAGCTCGCCTACCTGCCGCACCCGCCGGAATAACGCGAACGTGATCAGCACGCAGATCAGGGCGCCCACCATCAAAGTGGTGGGTGCGCCTACGCGATCCGCCAGTATGCCCGCCTGCAACGCCCCGATGGGCCCCATCCCCACGAACGCCAGCGTGAAGACCGACATCACTCGACCCCTTAGCTCGTCCGGCGTGAGGGTCTGGAGCAGTGTGTTGGTGGTCGCGGTGTTCACGATCATCGCGAATCCCGTCATGACCAGCACCGCGAGACTCAGTGGCAGCGACCGGGACAGGGAGAAGGCGAACAGGATGATGCCGAAGCCGGTTGAGGCCCAGCGCAGCATCCGGCCTTTGGGCAACCGGCGCGCGAAGGCCGCAAGCATCAGGGCCCCCGCCAATGCCCCGGCGCCGACCGCCGAACTCATCCAGCCGAACTCCACGGCGCCCTTCCCCAGCACGTCTCTCGCCACCACCGGCATCAGGACCAGGAACGGGAAGCCGAAGATGCTCAAGGCCGCGATGTTGAGCACGATGGCCGACACGCGGCGGTCGCCGGCTACGTACCGCAGGCCTTCCCGAATGTGGGCCCAGGTCGAGGGCGGGAGGGCGGCGCGACGATAGGGTGGAACGCGGATCGCGAACAACGCGGTGAGCACCGCCAGAAAGGACAGGCCGTTCAGGAGGAAGCAGACGCCCACCCCCAGCTTCCCGATCAGCACGCCGGCGACCGCGGGACCCAGCACCCGGGTCACGTTGAAGGCCGATGAGTTCAAGGCGATCGCATTCATCAGGTCTTCTTTGCCCACCATCTCGACGAAGAAGGACTGACGCGCGGGGACGTCGAAGGCGTTGACCGCGCCGAGCAGGGTGGCGATGACGATGATCTGGGTTACGGTGATGCGCTCGCTGAGCACCAGGGCGGCCATCAGGAACGCCAGCGCCATGGCGCTCGCCTGGGTGATCATGACCAGGCGCAGCTTGGACATCCGGTCGGCGACGGTCCCGGCGAACAGGGCCAGCAGCAGGACCGGCAGCGACCCGAGCGCGCCCACCAGGCCCACGTAGAACGGCGAATCGGTGAGCACCAGCACCAGCCAGGCCTGGGCGGTGGCGCCCATCCAGGTGCCCGCGAGGGACACCAGCTGGCCGCCGTAGAACAGCCGGAAATTCCGGTGGCGGAGGGCGCCGAAAGCGGACGGCAGGCCGGGCCGGCGGTGGGACGGTAAGGGCTCGGGGCCTTCCGACATTGCGGGAACAATGATGACCTGCGATTGTTTCAACAAGGTATGCGCTATACCACGTACTCCAAGTATCTCCCCGAGCTGTTGGATGCCATCAACCTGCAGGATCTGCTCGATCAGCTGAGCGATTTCCTGCTGCAGTCGGGGTTCGCCGGCGGCCCGCTCGATCACCCGTTCTGGGGCGAGTTCGGGAACCAGGAGCCCGAGCGCTCAATGGACGCGCTGCGCCAGGCCATCATCCAGGCGCTGATGGACTCCGGCAAGCTCAACCCCGAGATGCTCAAGGTGCTGCGGGGGGAATCCACCGGCGACCTGGAGCGTGACCGCGAGATCGAGCGTCAACTGGCGGAGTTGTTGGACCAGATCGTCCAGAAACTGATCGAGGAAGGCTATCTCTCGGTGGAACAGGCGCCCAGGATGCCGCAGGGCCATCAGCCCGTGATCGGCCCCGGGGGCCAGGCGCAGTCCGCGGCACAGCAGGTGCAGTTCAATCTCACGGAGAAGGGCATCGACTTCCTGGGGTACCGGTCGCTGCGGCACCTGCTGGGGAGCGTGGGGAAATCGAGTTTCGGCAGCCACGACACCCAGCACCTGGCGACGGGCATCGAGGCGGAAGCGGTGAGCAAGCAGTACGAGTTTGGCGACACGATGAACCTGGATGTGCCGGAGACGCTGAAGAGCGCCCTGGCTCGGGGCGGGCTGCGAGCGGCCGACGGCACGACGGCAGAAGGACAGGATGGCAGCGGCACCTGGATCGACATCGACTACCCCGATCTCATGGTCCACCAGTCCGAGTACCGCTCCAGCGCCGCCACGGTGCTGATGTTGGACTGCTCGCACTCCATGATTCTTTACGGCGAGGACCGATTCACGCCGGCCAAGAAGGTGGCGCTAGCGCTCACCCATCTCATCCGCACGCAGTTCCCGGGCGACACGTTGCAGGTGGTGTTGTTTCACGACTCGGCGGAAGAGATCCCGATCGAGCGGCTGACTCACGCGCAGGTGGGGCCGTATCACACCAACACGGCGCAGGGCTTGAAGCTCTCCCGCCGGCTGCTCCTGGCGCAGAAGAAGGACATGCGCCAGATCATCATGATCACGGACGGGAAGCCTTCGGCGCTGACGCTGCCGGACGGCCGGGTCTACGTCAACTCGATGGGCCTGGATCCCAAGATCCTGAAGGAGACCTACCGCGAGGTCGCCGTCTGCCGCCGCAGCGGGATCATGATCAACACCTTCATGCTGGCGCGGGAACGGGCGCTGGTGGAATTCGTGAAGAAGGTGTGCGAGATCGCGCGGGGGAAGGCCTACTTCACCAGCACCATGACGCTGGGACAGTACATCCTGATGGACTTCATGCGGCGGAAGACGCGGAAGGTGGGGTAGGCACTCCAGATTAGCAGACCTTCACGCCACCTTCGTCATTCCCTTCATAATGTCCTCCGTTACTTGAGCACCACAAAACCCGTCACACACGGGGGACGCCATGTTCCATGATCAAGGGTGCCAGGGGCGCGTGCTGACCGGGCCGCTGCCCGACGCCGTCCGGTCCCGTCTCGCCACGCTCCCCGGTGAGTGGCTGGAGTACGACACGCCGTCCGGCGCCATCGTGGTCCGGCACATCCAACCGACCGCCGCACCCTGCCTGCCGACTATCGTCTCCGAGCTGGTGCGGATGCTCTCAAGCATACCGGTCGAACTCCACGAAGCAGTGCTGGGTGGCGACCTCTTGGTCCACACCGAAGACAGCCCGCACGTGGTGCGGCTGCGGGTGGAGCGGGGCGGCTGCGTCCAGATCACCTGGGCGCATCCCTGCTTCTCGAACGCCCGGCGCCAGCCCTATGCCGGCGGCGCGCAGATCGGGATCGATCCGGTGTTCTGCCGGCTCACGGGCGACGTGACGCTCGGCGCCGCCGATCCCGTCCGGGCGGCGCGCGACCTCCAGCGCCTGGCCGATACCTACGAGGGCCTCTATCCCGAAGGCGACTTCCAGGCCTCGGCCGACCGCGCGGCGGGCACCGTGCGGGTCCATATGCAGGACGCCAACGTGGACGTCCGGGTCCTGGTAGACCGCCTCCTGGCGCTGGCCAAACCCGGCGTTGCGGACGGTGTGATCGACGTGAGCACCTTCGACGTGCGCTTCCCTGACGATCGGGTCCGGGTGGTGTTCGAGGCCGGGCAGGCGTGGGTGGAAGAGCCGGCCCTGTTCGACGAGACCCCCGCGGCGCACTGACGTCGCGCACCGCGCCGCGTCACCAAGCAGGAGGATCCGTGCTCGACTACGGGTTGACCGAAGAGCAGCGGGCGATCCGCGACCTGGCCCGCTCCATCGCCGACAACGAGATCCGCCCGGTGGCCGCCGAGTACGACCGGACGGCCGAGTTCCCCTGGCCCATCGTGAAGACGCTGGCGGACGCGGACCTGTTCGGCGTCATCGTGGACGCGGAGTACGGCGGCATCGCCGACGGCTCCAGCACCATGAACATGGTGCTGGTCGCCGAGGAGCTGTCCAAGGCCTGCGGCGGCATCGCGCTGGCGTTCGCCGGGTCCGCCCTGGGGGCGATCCCGATCATGCTGGCCGGGTCCGAGGAGCAAAAACGGCGGTATTTGCCGGACATCGCCGCGGGACGGCGCCTGGGCGCCTTCGCGCTCACGGAGCCGCAGGCCGGCTCGGACGCGGGAGGGATCCGCACCACCGCGCTCAAGGACGGCGACCACTACGTCTTGAACGGCACCAAGCAGTGGATCACCGGCGGCGGCGAGGCCGAGATCTACGTGGTCATTACGCTGACCAACCCGGCCAAGGGACCGCGCGGCGCCAGCGCCATCGTGGTGGAAAAAGGGACGCCCGGGTTCTCCTTCGGGAAGAAGGAAGACAAGATGGGGATCCGGGCCTCGGCCACGCGCGAGTTGATCTTCGAGGACTGCCGGGTGCCCGCCGAGAACCTGCTGGGCCGCGAGGGCACCGGCTTCATCACGACGATGCGCACCTTCGATGCCTCACGGCCCGGCGTTGCGGCGCAGGCCCTGGGGATCGCGCAAGGCGCCCTGGATCTGGCCGTGGACTACGCCATTGGGCGGCGGCAGTTCGGCGCACCGGTGTCGTCCTTCCAGGGACTCCGCTTCCTGCTGGCCGACATGGCGACCAAGGTCGAGGCGGCCCGCGCGCTGATCTACGCCACCGCCCGCTACATTGATTCCTGCCCCAAGGAGCGGCCCACGATGTACTCGGCCATGTCCAAGTGCTTCGCCTCGGACGTGGCGATGGAGGTGACCACCGACGCGGTGCAGGTGTTCGGCGGCTACGGCTACATGCGGGATTATCCCATCGAGAAGTACATGCGGGACGCCAAGATCACCCAGATCTACGAGGGCACCAACCAGATCCAGCGCGACGAGATCGGCAAGATCCTGATCGGCGAGCACGTCGCCGGGCACCCGCGGGACACCCACCCGACCTAGCGGGGCGGAGAGCCGCGCGCGCTTTTCTGCCACATCACGCAAAGGACGGGTTACGCTGAGAAGCGCCGGCGATGACAGCTTGGCGGCATGCTCGCCGCTTGCTTCATGGGCCGAGGAGGGCCGATACTATGGTCATGCCGGACACCGCGCGCCGCTACACGTTGGAAGAGGTGCTGGCGTTCCCCGAAGACGGGAACCGCTACGAGCTGGTGGACGGGGAGCTGCTCGTGACCCCGGCGCCGGCGCAGCCGCACGAGATCGTGCTGGTCCGGCTCGTCGGCTACCTGCATGAATACCTGGCTCCGTTTGCCGCCGTCGCGCAGATGTTCTTTTCGCGGGGAGATGTCATCTGGGGCCCTGAAGAGTATGTGCAGCCCGATCTGTTTGTCGTGCCACGTAGCGAGGTCACCGGGGACTGGCGCGACTGTCAACACCTGCTCCTGTCCGTCGAGGTGGTCTCGCCCAGCTCGGCGCGCGGGGATCGTTTCAAGAAGCGGCGCCTGTACCAGAGGCGGGGCGTCGGGACCTACTGGATCGTGGACGCCGATGCCCAACTCGTCGAGGTGTGGCATCCGCAAGACGAGCGGCCGGAGATCGTGACGGACGCGCTGCGGTGGCGGGTGACCCCAGACGCGCCCGAGCTCAGAATCGAGCTATCCCCACTCTTTGCTAATCTGCCGGGCTAAGGTGGTGAGCTAGCCATCGGCGCTGCGCTCTCCCACGTAGTCGGCTTCGACGACGCACCGTTCCCCCGTGGGTACCGTGGGAACGTTCACGTGGTCGGTGCCGTGTTCGCCGGGCTCCGGCTCGAAGGAGTGTTGCACGGGAAGGTGCGCCGCGACGGAGCCAACGCGACAAGAACGTTGGCGCGGCTCGTTTCCAGCTCCAAGTTCGCGCGGCAGCTTCAGCTGGTGTTGCTCCAGGGCATCGCTCTAGCCGGGTTCAATGTCGTGGACATCGCCGGGCTCCATGACGTGCTGAGAATCCCAATCCTGGTGGTGGTCCGCCGGCTCCCCAGACTGGACCGCGTGCGCCGGGCGCTGCTGGCCCGCGTCCCGGGCGGCGCCCGCAAGTGGAACCTCATCGCCCGGTTGGGGCCCCCGGAGCCAGTGGCCGGGGTGTTCGTGCAACGGATCGGGCTTTCTGTCGACGATGCCGAGCGGGTGATTCGGCGGTTGGCCGTGCATGGGAGCGTGCCGGAGCCGCTGCGCACTGCACACCTCATCGCGGGCGCAATCGCTACGGGGCAAAGTCGGGGGCGGGTCTAACGTGAGGACGGCGCCGGCACCATCAGGTCGAGCGGCGGCAGCTCGTTCTGCACCAAGTACTCGAACTGCTCCCGAAATCGGTGCAGCGACAGGCGCGCGACCGCGGCGAACCGGGCCAACTTGTGGGGGTCCTCGAAGTCGTCGCGACGCAGCCGGATCATGTAGCGCCGCGCGATGGCGTAGCGGGTGGTGCGAATGTCCACGTATCGCACCCGGGTGCGTCCCGTCTCCGGGTCCAGCATCTGACGAAACGGAACCGGCACGAAGTGCCCGCCCTGCATCGAAACCATGACCCCGCTGCCGCCGGACAGCAGGTACTTCGCGGCGCAGTAGCCCAGGTCCCGGGCGTATTCCATGTCATACGGAACCGGGTCGGCGCAGCGCAGCTCATAGCCGATGTCCTTGGCGACGACCGTCATCTTGATGCCGAACTCCCTCAGCCGCTCCTGTACGGCGCGCTTCAGGATCTGCCCGATGTCCACCTCGGCGATCCGCAGGTTCCCGTGGGTATCTCGCTCGGCCTCGTGGATCTCACTCAAGTCGGCGGGATCGATCCCCTCGACCACGCCCTCCGCAATCACCGCGACGCCATGGTGCTGCTCCTGGGCCAGCCGCTTGATGATGGCGCCTACCAGAGTATCCACGATGATCTTGAACTTGACGTTCTTGAGGCCGAACTCCTCCGGGATCAACGTGAGCGTGGCACCCGCCGCCTTGCCGATGCCGAGGGCCAGGTGACCGGCCTTGCGGCCCATGGTGATGATGAAATACCAACGCGAGGTGGTGTGGGCGTCCACCATCAGGTGCTTGACGATCTCGGCGCCGAAGTGGCGCGCCGTTTGAAAGCCGAAGGTGTCGATCTCGGGCGGCAGGTCGAGGTCGTTGTCGATGGTCTTGGGGACGTGGACCACCTGGATCCGCCCCGCCGATTTTTCCTCCAGCCGCATCGCCGAAAACGCGGTGTCGTCTCCGCCGATGGTGATCAGCTGCGACACGTTCATGCGCAGCAACGAGGTCACCGTGTTCTCGAGGAGCTGGGGATCGGTCGTGGGATTGGCGCGGGAGATGCCGATGAAGGAGCCCCCCCGGAAGTGGATCCGGCTCACCATCTCGATGTTGAGGGGCGTCACGTGCTCGATGTTGCCCTGCATCACCCACTCGAAACCGTCGCGGATCCCCACCACGTCCACGCCCTCGAGCACGCACCGGATGGTAGCGGCGCCAATCACCGCGTTGATGCCGGGCGCCGGCCCGCCACCCACCAGGATCGCCATATTCTTGCGCTGGCTCATAGAGACCCCGTCGCCAGCCTCACCGCGCCGGCGTCGCGAAGTACACCGGCTCGTTCCCCGGCTTCCACTTGATGTTACACCCCACGCTGGGAACCTGCTCGGCAGAGATCGGTGTACCACTCAGCAACCCGTCCAGCGCCGCCCGGAGATCGCGCCCGGTGACCGGGACATCGTTCTTGGGCCGGCTGCCGTCCAGCTGCCCACGGTAGACCAGCTTCCGCTGCGTGTCGAATAGGTAGAACTCCGGCGTGCACGCCGCGCGGAACGCCTTGGCGGTCTCCTGGGTTTCGTCGAACAGGTAGGGGAACCGCCAGCCCTCCGCGAGCGCAAGCGCCTTCATCCGGTCCGGCGCGTCGTCCGGAAAGGCAGCGACGTCGTTCGAGCTGATGGCGATGACCCCCCCGCCGCGCGGCGCGTAGTCCGCCGCCACGCGCCCGATCTCCTGCTTCACGTGCTGCACATAGGGGCAGTGGTTGCAGATGAACATCACGAGGAGCGCCTGCCGGTCGCGAAAACCCGCAGTCGAGACCATGCGGCCATCCACGACGTTGCGCAACGAGAACTCCGGCAACACGGTACCCAGGGGCAGCATAGTCGAGGGAACAGCAGTCATCATAACCTCTCTATCTGCTCAGCCATGATTCAACGCAGAGATCGCAGAGGGCGCAGAGAGCGCAGAGAAGGACAAGAATCGCGCTGAGTCATCGTGTGATCTCAGACGCCTTCCTTTTGGGCACGTCATGGGCACCTACCCGACATGCCCCAAGTACGCCCGCAGCACTGGGGTCACCCGCTTGCGCATCAGGGCGCGCTCGACTTCGTGCCTCGTGACCGCCTCGGTCTCCACCAGATGCCGCGTGGCGCGCGCCTCCCGCACGGCGATCGGCACGCCGTCGCGGAATAACGCCCGATTCGATGCCAGCGCCGGCACCCGCGCCTCCGGCGTGACGATCCCCGTCAGATTCAGCGGATCAGCGGCACTGATGCTGACGAGCTCGCCGGTCGCCGCGCTGCGCCGTATGGCGCGCAGCTGGGTCACCGCCTCCGGCAACGCGAATTGCTCCCCCGCCATGCCGGAGACGAACCGCCCGCCCCGGATCTCGCCGCGCGCCTCCAGCCGGCGGTAGATCCGAAGCAGATCGCGCCACGGGGGCGCGAGCGACTCGCGGGCGAGCAGGCGGTGGAACACCACACCATACCGGCGCAACAGGGTCCGGGCGAACCACTCAGATGGCCCAGTGGGCACAGCGGGCACGGCGGACCCCACCGTGCCGGCGGGGCGCAGCAGTGACCACCTGCCCGCGGTCTCCACGCCGAAGGCCACCGTGCGATGTCGGCGACGGGCGTTGGCGGTCAGGGGCCTGCGCTTCTCCGCGGGCGTAAGCAAGGCGCGCAGCCCCGCGAAGCTGTCCGCCGTGACCAGCCCGGCGGCGACCAGCTCCGCCAGGGCACGCTCGGCCTGGGTCGCGAGCAGGCCCGAACGGGCCACCAGCTCCTGGAAGAAGAGCGCACCATGGCGGGCCAGCGCGTCCCGCACGGCAATGCCATATGCCGAGAGCTCGGCGGTCTGGGCCGCCGCGAGCGACAGCCAGGCATCCCGATGCTCGCGCAGCAGCACCGACACCGGAGTGGATCGTACCGGACCGAAGGGGGCCGGCCCACCGCCGGCCGCCGGGAGACTCAGTCTCCCCCACGCCACCCGCCCAGTGAGACAGAGCGCGTCGAGCAGCTGGGGCTCGTACTCGTCCACCCGCGACGCCAGCACGTCAGTCTCCCAGGCGCCGGCCGCCAGCTCGAACCCGTCCAGCTGTTCGAGCACCGCCGCTAAGCCCTCGAGCCCCGCCGCACGATGCTCCGGCACCAGACGCTGCCAGACAAACAGGAACCGCATGAAGTCCGCCGCGCTGACCGGCTCGATCTCGGCGCGGAGCCGGTGAAGCGTGTAACGATGGATCCGCGCGAGGAGCCGACGATCACACCATTCGACGCCGGACAGGTTCTCAGTTTTCGGTTGTCGGTTGTCGGTGAACGAACCGCGCAGGACCACGCCTTCACGCTCCAGGGCTGCCAGGGCGATGTCCGCGTCGCCACGGTCTACGCCGAGCGAATCCGCCAGCGCGGCGGCCGTGGTAGGGCCGAGGATTTCCAGGCGGCTCCGGAGCAGCTCGCGAACGGCCGTCTCGCGATCAGGCTGCACCGCGCCGGACAACGGCTGGAGAGATGCGGGCTCCGTGGTCACCCGGCTATGAACGGCTCGTAGCTCAGAGAGTCGCTCCGCGGTAATCCAGAAGGTGCGCCCGCCAGCCCGCGCTCGCCCCGCCCGACGCTCGCCCTCCAGCACCGCGAGCAGCTCGCCCCAGGGCCGAGCCGGGTGACCGCCTGCCCGCCCGTCCGCCCGTCCGCCCTCTTCGTCTGTGAGGAACCCCGCCAGCAGCAAGGCATCATGCATCTCATCCGGCGTGCCGGCGTCAGGCCACGCCTCTTCCCGCACCCGGGCGATCGCCGCCGGGTCCAGGGCGCCCAGCTCTGCCGCGGTGGTGGGCTCAGACGCGCGACGGGTGGCCACGGCCTGCGCCCGCCGCTCCTCCAGGGGCGCGTCGTCCAGGAAGGCATAGGGCCTGGCGTTCAGGATCTCGTGCGTCAGGGGAGACGGCTCAGGCACGTCGCGGGCCAGGCACACGATGTCGCCGGCATGAATCCGCCGGAGCAACTCGACCAGCCCGTCCAGATCCATCGCCTGGTGCAGCGCATCGGCGACGGTCTGGCGCACCAGCGGATGGTCGGGGATCTCGCGGTCCCCCGCGATATTCTCGAGACAGGCGGCGGCATCCGGGAACACGGCGGCAAGCAGATCGTCCGCTTCCATGCGCTGAATCTGGGGCGGCACGCGCCGGCCGCCGCGGTTCCGCAGCAACGCCAGCGAGATCGTCGTGCTCCAGCGCCAGCGGAGCTGGAACATGGGCGCATCCAGCAGGGCCTGGACCAGCACGTCGCGCACGCTGTTGGGGTGCAGGTACCGGAACACATCCGCCAGGGGGAAGGAGTGCTGGGGCCCTAGCGAGAGCAGCAGGCCGTCCTCGGTCGCGGCAGCCTGGAGCTCGAAGTTGAACTGCCGGCAGAACCGCTTCCGCAGCGCCAAGCCCCAAGCCCGGTTGATTCGACTTCCACACGGCGCGTGGATCACCAGCTGCATGCCGCCGGCCTCGTCGAAGAAGCGCTCCGCGACGATCGTCTCCTGGGTCGGGATCACGCCGAGCAGGTGACGCGTCGCCTCGAGGTACTCGACGATCTGGCGCGCGGCCGCTTCGCTCAATCCGACCTCGGCCATCAGCCAGCGACACGCGGCCTCCGGATCGTCCGGGCGCTCGCCGATCTCTCGGCGCAGCGCGGAGACCGCCGCGGAAAGCTCCCGGGTCCTGCCGGGGGCTTCCCCGAGCCAGAACGGAATCGTCGGCAGCTCGCCCTCGGCGTCCGCCACGCGGATGGTGCCCTGCTCGATCCGCAGAATCCGCCAGGACCGATTGCCCAATTGAAATACCTCTCCCGCCATGCTCTCGACCGCGAAGTCTTCGTTCACGGTGCCGAGGAAGAGCTCGTCGGGTTCGAGCACCACGCGGTAGTCCGCGGTGTCCGGAATCGCCCCGCCGGAGGTGATCGCGGCCAGCCGGGCGCCGCGGCGCCCGCGGAGCCGGTGATTGATCGCGTCGCGGTGCACCAGCGCCCCGCGCCGTCCCCGCCGCGTGGTGAACCCTAGAGCCACCATGCCAACCACTTCGTCGAACTCGGCGCGGGCGAGGGTCCCGTACGGGTAGGCCCGCCGGACCAGCGCGTAGAGGCCGTCCTCGGACCAATCCTCGGAAGCCACCTCCGCGATGATCTGCTGGGCCAACACGTCCAGCGGCTGCCGTGGCATGATGAGCGCGTCCAACTCCCCGTGGCGGGCCGAGCGCATCAGCGCGGCGCACTCGATCAGATCGTCGCGACTGAGCGGGAACAGGCGCCCCTTGGGCGTGCCTCGCACGGTGTGCCCGGACCGGCCCACTCGCTGGAGCAACGTCGAGATCTGCCGGGTAGAGCCCAGCTGGCACACCAGGTCGACGGAGCCGATGTCGATGCCCAGCTCCAACGAGGCGGTGGCGACGAGCGCTTTGAGCTTCCCTTCCTTGAGCCGCGTCTCGGCGTCGAGGCGGGCCTCCTTGGAGAGACTCCCGTGATGCGAGGTCACCACGTCCTCGCCCACGCGCTGGCTCAGATGCCGGGCAACCCGTTCCGCCATCCGCCGGGTGTTGACGAACACCAGCGTGGTGCGATGCTCTCCGATGAGCCGGGCCAGCCGGTCGTAGATCGTTTCCCAGGTCTCGCCCGACATCACCGCCTCGAGCGGCGTGTCCGGGATCTCCACGCCGAGGTCTACGGCGCGGCGATGGCCTTGGTCCACCACCACGCAGTCCGCGTCGCCCTTCGCGTCGAGGCCGCCGGCGCCCACGAGGAAGCGGGCGACCTCGTCGATCGGTTTCTGCGTCGCCGAGAGCCCAACACGGAGCAGCGGCCGCCGGGCCACGTGCTGCAGCCGCTCCAGGGAGAGCGCGAGGTGCGACCCCCGGCGGGACCCGATGACCGCGTGAATCTCGTCCACGATCACGGTACGCACGGTGCGGAGCATCTCTCGGCTCCGCTCCGCGGTCAGCAGCAGATACAGCGACTCCGGCGTGGTCACGAGGATGTGCGGGGGCGAGACGAGCATGGCGGTCCGCTCCCGGGCGGGCGTATCTCCGGTCCGCACCGCCGCCGTGATGCGCACCGGCGGTAGGCCCATGGCCTCTGCCACCTGACGAATCTCGCGTCGCGGCTCGGCCAGGTTCTTGTGGATATCGGCAGACAGAGCCTTGAGGGGCGACACGTACACCACGCGCGTCTCGTCCGGCAGGCCGTGCTCGAGCCCTTCCCGCAGCAGCTCGTCCAGGGCGTTCAGGAACGCGGCGAGCGTCTTGCCCGAGCCGGTCGGCGCCGCGATCAGCGTGTGCCGGCCAGAGCGAATCGCCTCCCACCCTTGGGACTGGGCGGGCATGGGGTCACCAAGGCGCTCGGCGAACCACCGGGAGACGGCGGGGTGGAAACCAGAAGGCGGCATGGATACGGAATATGACGGCGTAAGCGGGCGAGGGGTGAGGGGTACCCCCGACCCCTCACCCGTCACGCGGTTTGCTCCCGCTTCACAGCGCCGGTTCGATACGCTTCAACCGCCTCTCGCGCCTGCCACAGATGTCGCCGGTCGTGCGCCATCTGCAGCGCGATAGCGGATCCCAGCTTGTACCGCAGCCACTTGGCGAATGGCGACTGGACCTTGGCCGCCCCAAGGTCGTACCCGTCGAGCTGCTCGAGCAGCCGCAGCAGATCGTCGTGCAACTTGGTGAACTCGGCGAGGACCGGTTCCCGCGACACGTCGCTCGGCGGGACGAAGCCGGCCCCGGTGCGGTATCGCCGCTTGGGAGGTGGTTCCATGCCGTTGATGAACCAGCGCATCAGGAATCCGTGGCGCGTAGCACCTGCGGCGCGGCGGCCGCTGGCGCGGGTTCGCTCCGCCGCCTCCCGCATCCGGGGGAGCATCGCCCGGTGCGTGATATTGAGGTGCTCGAGGCATTGGCCCGCCGACCAGCGATTGGGACCGGGCTGCCAGTTGAAGGGCTCGTCGCCGAGGCGGCTCGCCAGCGCCACTGCGTCTGCCTTGATCGCCTCGACTTGCCTGATGTAGTCGGCGACTTCTGCATTAGACGGAGTCATAGCGCGTCCCGTGGTCCGTTGTCGGTTGTCGGTCGCGTTGAACCTACGGAAGCGTGCGGCAGGGCGACAGAGGACCGAGAGGCGGCCGAGGCGGCAGGGATGGCGGGACGTTATCTTGCGTAATGTACCCGGCTTTCCACCTCCAGGGCGGCTACCCTCTTGTTCGAGAACATCTTCGAGACCGTCAATTCCGGGTTCGCGCAGGCCCTCTATGAAGATTACCTGCGTGATCCCAATTCCGTCCCGCCGGAGTGGCGGGAGTTGTTTGAGAATGGATTGAAGGGCGTGATGCCGGCCGGAGAGGCCGGAGTAGCCGCATTAGCCGCAGAGGATCGGAGGACGGCCCCGGCGCCCGCCGCTGCTGCGGCCCCTCCAGCCCCTGCGGCCCCTCCGCCCTCTGCGGCGTCCCTCGAGCCCATCACCGGCCCGGCACTGCGGGTGTTCCAGAACATGGAAGCTTCATTGCACCTGCCCACCGCGACCTCGTTCCGCGACGTGGACGTGACGCGCCTGTGGGACGTGCGGGCCCGGCTGAATGAGCGCCTCGGACCACGCGCCCTCAAGCTCTCGTTCACTCACCTGGTGGGCTGGGCCATCGTCCGGGCGGCGCAGCAGTTCCCCGCAATGGTGCGTGCCGTGGTGGAGGTGGACGGCGCGCCGCACCGGCTCGACCCTGACGGCGTTCACTTAGGGCTAGCCGTGGACGTGGAACGCCGGGACGGGAGCCGCGGGCTCCTGGTCCCGGTGATCAAGCATGCCGACCGGATGAGCTTCGCCGAGTTTCACGCGGAGTACGAGCGGCTGGTGGCCGGCGCGCGGGACGGCAAGCTCCTGCCGGACGCCTACCAGGGCGGCACCATCACGCTGACCAACCCGGGGACCATCGGGACGATCGCGTCGGTGCCCCGGCTGATGAAGGGCCAGGGCTCGATCATCGCCACCGGCGCGATCCGCGACCTGGCCGGTCGCCGGGTAATGACGCTTACCAGCACGTACGATCACCGCGTCGTCCAGGGTGCGGAATCGGGGATGTTTCTGCGCGTGGTGGACCGGTTGCTTCAGGGCGAGGAGCGCTTCTACGAGCACGTTGCGCAGGCCTTTGGGATCGAGCTGACGGCAGAAGCGGCAGAGAGAACGGTGACGAGACCTGCCGCTCCTGGCGCTCCTCCCGCTCCTGCCGCCGGGGCGGTGGCGGTGGTTGGGGAGCAGGCAGTAGCCGCCGCCATGTCGCTGGTTCGCGCCCATCGAACGCATGGCTATTTGTGCGCGCGGCTCGACCCGCTGGGTAACGAGCCCAAGGGCGACCCGGCAGTGGACCCGGGTCCCCCCGAGCTCACCCCGGAGGTCCTGCGGCGGATCCCAGCGAAAGCGTTGCGGGTTTACGTCCCGGGGGACACCCTGGCCGAGGCGCTCCCCCGGCTCCGCGAGACCTATTGCGGCACCATCGCGTACGAGATCGAGCATATCGCGAGCCACGAGCAGCGGGTGTGGCTGCGCCAGGTGATCGAGTCCTGGCAGCACCGCGCACCGCTGGCGCCCGAGGAGCGGGTGCGACTGCTCGACGTGCTGACCCGGGTGGACACGCTGGAGCGATTCCTCCACAAGGCCTACCTCGGGCACAAGCGCTTCGGCATCGAGGGCGTGGACCTGCTGGTGCCGATGCTGCACTGGGCAGCAGGCCTGGCGGCGGCGCACGGCGCGCGCGAGGTGGTAATGGGCATGGCCCACCGCGGGCGCCTCAATGTGCTCACCCACGTCGTGGGCGTGCCTTATGAGACGCTGCTCGCGGAGTTCGAGGGCGGCAGGCCGGTGGAGGAGACCCTGACGCCCAAAGGTGGCACCGGCGACGTCAAATACCACCACGGCGCCACCGGCGTGTTCACCACGCCCGACGGTCGGACCGTTGATGTAGTCCTCATGCCCAACCCGAGTCACCTCGAGGCGGTCAACCCCGTGGTGGAGGGACGGGCTCGCGCGGTGCAGACCAGCCGCTCCGAGCCCAAGGCCCACCACGATCCCGCGCGAGTGCTGCCGATCCTGATCCACGGCGACGCGGCGTTTGCGGCCCAAGGCGTGGTGGCAGAGACGTTCAACCTGGCGCGGCTCGAGGGCTACGGAACCGGCGGCACCCTGCACATCATCACCAACAACCAGGTCGGCTTCACGACCGACCCCTGGGACGCCCGCTCCACCGATTTCGCCAGCGATCTGGCCAAAGGTTTCGACGTTCCCATCATCCACGTGAACGCGGACGACCCCGAGGCCTGCATCGCGGCCGTGCGGTTCGGCATGATGTACCGGGAGAAGTTCCGCCACGATTGCGTGATCGATCTCGTGGGCTACCGGCGGCACGGCCACAACGAAGGCGACGAGCCTCGCTACACGCAGCCGGTCATGTACCAGCGGATTGACCGGCACCCGACCGCGCGCGAGCTGTACGCCACCGCGCTGGTCCGGGACGGCGTGTTGACACAGGCCGCCGCGGACGAGATGGACCAGCGGCGGTATCAGCTGCTGGTGCGCACCCAGCAGGAACTGCGCGAGGACCTCAAGGACGAGGGCGAGGAGCCGGTCCGGATCTCCGGCCTTTGGGCACCGCCCGCCGAGCCGGTGACCGCCGTGCCCGCCGAGCTGTTGCGCGAGATCAACGACGGGCTGCTGGCGTTGCCCGAGGGCTTCACGGCCAATCCCAAGCTTGCCAAGCAGCTGGAGCGTCGTCGCGACGCGCTGGGGGATCAGCCGGCCATCGACTGGGGGCACGCGGAGGCGCTGGCGTTCGCCTCGCTCTTGGTCGACGGCGTGCCGGTTCGGCTGAGTGGCCAGGACAGCGAGCGGGGCACGTTCAGCCAGCGGCATCTGGTGCTGCATGACGCGGAGACAGGGCATCGTTACGCGCCCATCCACCATCTGCCTCAGGCCCGGGCGGCGTTCGAGCTGCACAACAGCCCGCTCTCCGAGTACGCCGTCATGGGGTTCGAGTACGGCTACAGCGTGGCCGCGCCGGAGGCTCTGGTTCTGTGGGAAGCCCAGTTCGGCGACTTCGCCAACGGCGCCGAGATCATCATCGATCAGTTCATCATCGCCGGCCTGGCGAAATGGGGACAGACCTCGCGGCTCGGCCTGTTGCTGCCGCACGGCTACGAGGGCCAGGGACCCGAGCACTCGAGCGCGCGGCTGGAGCGGTACCTGGCGCTGGGGGCGGAAGGCAACATCCGGGTGGCCAACTGCTCCACGCCGGCGCAGTACTTCCACCTGCTGCGGCGGCAGGGCAAGCATGCCGAGATCCGGCCGCTCATCGTCATGACCCCCAAGAGCCTGCTGCGGCTGCCCCAGGCCACCTCGTCGGCCCGCGATCTCATCGAGGGGCGGTTCCATCCGGTGTTGGATGATCCGACGCTGGTGGCGGAGAAGAACGCGGTGACACGGCTGGTGCTGTGCTCCGGCAAGGTGTACTACGATGTGGTGATGGCGAAGCGGCGGGCCGAGGCCGGACACGTGGCGGTGGGGCGGATCGAGCTGCTCTATCCGTTCCCGCGAGACGCAGTGCTCCACCTCGTCAGCGGATACCCTGCCCTGCGCGAGGTGGTCTGGCTACAGGAAGAGCCGTTCAACATGGGCGCGCGTAAGTGGGCGGTACCGCAGCTCGAAGCGCTGGTCGGCGAAGCGGTCGCCGCGCGCCACATCTCCAGGCCCGAGCACTCCAGCCCGGCCGAGGGGTATCCGGCGGCGCACCGGGCGGAGCAGGAGCGGCTGGTGCGCGAGGCGCTGGCTTGAGCCGGCTGTCGGCTGTCAGCCTCCCCTAATCCGTTGCACTCGCCCCTTGAAGTACTGCGCTATGCCGTGTTCGCCGCGTTCGTGGCGAGCTTGGCAGTCGCGGTCGGGTCCTGGGCGGTGCGGACCCGTCGCATCAGTCCGTTCAGCGGCGCGGCCCGCCTGATCCGGAGCCTCACCGACCCAATCATCAATCCCATGGAACGCTGGGTGCACCGACGCGGCGGCAACCCACAGCACGCGCCGTGGTGGCTGCTGGGCATCGTGGTGGTGGGCGGCATCCTGCTCATCACGGTGGCACAGTGGCTGGTCGCGCAGTTGGCGCGCGCCTCCTTCGCGGCCAACGCGGGCCCACGCGGCGTGTTGCGCCTGGCCGTGTATTACCTGGGGCAGCTCGTGCTGATCGCCCTGATCGTGCGAGTGATCGCGTCGTGGTTCGGCGCGTTCCGATTCAGCCGCTGGATGCAGCCGGTGTACTTCCTCACCGATTGGATCATCCAACCGCTTCGCAGGATCATCCCGCCTCTCGGCATGATCGACATCACGCCCCTGGTCGCGTGGTTCGCGTTGCGGATCGTGCTGAATTGGCTGATGGGCGTGCTGTGAGGGGAACGGGGAAGGGGGAACGGGGAAGGGTCAGTCCGCTGCCGACGGCCTCGCTCCTCCTCCACGTGCAGCCGCGGGCCAAGCGGACGGAGATCGCGGGGTGGCACGGCGATGCGGTCAAGGTCAGGGTCGCGGCACCGCCGGTGGAGGGGGCTGCCAACGAGGAGCTGCTTCGGTTTCTGGCCAAACGCCTCGTCTTGCCCGTGGCCCAGGTGCGACTGGCGGCGGGCAGCACGGGCCGCCGGAAGCAGGTGGAAATCACCGGCCTCGATGCCGCGACCGTGCTCTACCGACTCGGCGTTCGCTAGCCGCCCGGACCACTTAGACACTCAGGGCCGCCTGCGCGGCAACCGAATCCACCAGATAGGCCTCGCGGCCTGGGGCGCGAAGCACGAGGGGCCGCAGGACTGAACCCGCGACCCCTCGGCGTGGCGAAAACAACCACGCGAACCGCTCGCAACGGGAGACACAGCATACGCTCGGCCCACCGGAAGGAGCAAGAGCCAGGGTGCGGTCGCGACACGGCCGGTGACGGGCCGGACCATTACCGATACGGCCCCCTGGTTTGACCTGGCCGCCGTTCCCGGGTACATTGTCTGCCACAACTGATTTCGTGGTGATTTGCGGCATATTGCGGCCACGTTAAACAAGTCGCTAAAAAGCCCCGACCCCGGCGTGCTTTCTAGCGACCGGGGATTTCATTTTGGGGAAGCGGGAAGGGGGAACGGGGAGGGGTGACGCATCAGGTCCTACTCTTCCCCTTTCCCCCAATGCGAGGACCGTGAGTACACACAGTCGAACGTCCCAGCTGCGGGAACTCCTCAGCAAGCGAATCCTGGTGCTCGACGGCGCGATGGGGACCATGATCCAACGCCATCGTGTGACCGAGGAGGACTTCCGTGGCGCGCGCTTCGCCGAGCACGCGCGCCCGCTCAAGGGCGACAACGATCTCCTGTCGCTCACTCGGCCGGATCTGATCCGGGACATCCACCGCGCCTACTTCGAGGCCGGCGCGGATATCATCGAGACCAACACCTTCAACGGCACCCGGATCTCGCAGTCGGACTACGGGCTGGAGTCGGTCGTGCGGGAGCTGAATGCCGCGGCCGCCCGCCTCGCCCGCGGCGTGGCCGACGAGTTCACCGCGAGAACGCCGGAGAAGCCACGTTTCGTGGCGGGCATCCTGGGGCCCACCAACCGCACCGCCTCCATCTCCCCGGACGTCAACGATGCGGGCTTCCGCAACGTCACGTTCGACGAACTGGTCACGGCCTACGCCGAGCAGGCCGAAGGCCTCCTGGACGGGGGCGCGGACCTGCTCCTGGTCGAGACCGTGTTCGACACCTTGAACTGCAAGGCGGCCCTGTTCGCGATTCGTGAGCTCCTACGGCGGCGCGAGCTGGACGTGCCGCTCATGGTCTCGGGGACGATCACCGACAAGAGCGGCCGCACCCTGTCCGGCCAGACCACCGAGGCGTTCTGGAACTCGGTCAGCCATGCGGACCTGCTGAGCGTCGGGCTCAACTGCGCCCTGGGGGCGACCGAGCTCAGGCCCTACGTCGAGGAGCTGTCGCGGGTCGCCGGCGTCTACGTGAGCTGCCACCCCAATGCCGGGTTGCCCAACGCCTTTGGGGCTTACGAAGACACGCCCGAGCCCATGGCTACGGTGCTGCGCGAGTTCGCCGAGAGCGGGTTCTTGAACATCGTGGGCGGCTGTTGCGGCACCACCCCGGAGCACATCCGTGCCATCGCCGACGCGGTGGCCGGCCTCCCTCCCAGGACGATCCCGTCCCTCGAGCCCTACACCCGGCTGTCGGGACTCGAGCCCCTCACCATCCGGCCGGAGACCGGCTTCGTGAACGTGGGCGAGCGCACCAACGTCACCGGCTCCGCCAAGTTCGCGCGCTTGATTCGGGAGGGGGGCTACGAAGCGGCCCTGGAGATCGCCCGCGACCAGGTGGCCAACGGCGCGCAGATCATCGACGTGAACATGGATGAGGGGATGCTGGACTCCAAGGCCGCCATGGTGCGGTTCTTGAGCCTGATCGCGTCGGAGCCGGACATCGCCCGCGTACCGATCATGATCGATTCGTCCAAGTGGGAGGTGATCGAGGCCGGCTTGAAGTGCATCCAGGGGAAGGGCGTGGTCAATTCCATCAGCCTCAAGGAAGGCATCGAGGCCTTCATCGAGCAAGCTCGCCGGATCCGCCAGTACGGCGCCGCGGTGGTGGTGATGGCCTTCGACCAGCGCGGCCAGGCGGACAGCCACGAGCGCAAGGTCGAGATCCTCTCGGACGCGTACCGGATCCTGACGGAGGAGGTGGGATTCCCGCCGCCGGACGTGATCCTGGACCCGAACATCTTCGCGGTGGCCACGGGCATCGAGGAGCACGCGACCTACGCGCTCGACTACATCAACGCGTGCCGCACGCTCAAGGAACGCTTCCCCACCTGCCTGGTGAGCGGCGGCGTGAGCAACGTGTCCTTTGCGTTCCGGGGCAACAACGCGGTACGCGAAGCGATCCACGCCGCCTTCCTCTACCACGCGCGGCGGGCGGGGATGGACATGGGGATCGTCAACGCGGGCCAGCTCCCGGTGTACGACGACATTGCGCCCGAGCTCCGCGACACCATCGAGGACGTGTTGCTCAACCGGCGCCCCGACGCGACCGACCGGCTCATGGCGCTGGCGCGCGGGGTCGAAGGCAAAGGCGTGACCCGGAAACCCGATCTCGCGTGGCGCGACCAGCCGGTGGAGAAACGGCTAGCCCACGCGCTGGTGGAAGGGATCGCGGACTTCATCGAGGCGGACGTCGAGGAGGCGCGGCAGCAGGCCGAGCGGCCCATTCACGTGATCGAGCGCCCGCTGATGGACGGGATGAACATCGTGGGCGACTTGTTCGGCTCGGGGCGGATGTTCCTGCCGCAGGTGGTGAAGAGCGCCCGCGTGATGAAGAGGGCGGTGGCCTATCTGGTGCCGTTCATCGAGCGGGAGCAGGCGGCCAGCGGCTCCGGGCCCAAGGCGAAGGGCAAGATCGTGGTGGCCACGGTCAAAGGCGACGTGCACGACATCGGCAAGAACATCGTGGCCGTGGTGCTACGCTGCAACAACTACGAGGTCGTCGATCTCGGGGTCATGGTGCCGGCCGCGAAGATCCTGGAGACCGCGCGCCAGGAACGCGCCGATGCCATCGGCTTGAGCGGCCTGATCACCCCGTCGCTGGACGAGATGGTGCACGTGGCCAAGGAGATGGAGCGGGAGCACTTCGAGGTCCCGCTGCTGATCGGCGGGGCTACGACCTCCAAAGCGCACACGGCGGTCAAGATCGAGCCCTGCTACCACGGTCCCACAGTGCACGTGCTGGACGCGTCGCGCAGCGTGGGGGTGGTGGGCCATCTCCTGTCGGGCGACCGCCAGCCGGAGTTCACCCGGGAAATCCGGGCGGAGTACGCCCGGGTGCGCGAGGCGTATGGCGGGCGGCGCGCGGAAGCGAGAATCCAGCCGCTGGCCGAGGCGCGGCGCCGGAAGCTCGCCCTGGATTGGACTCGCTATCATCCGACGCGCCCTCCCCGGCTCGGCGTGGGAGCCTTCACGGGCTACCCGCTGGGTGAGCTGGTGGGCTGCGTCGATTGGTCGCCGTTCTTCCGCGCGTGGGAGCTCCACGGCACCTACCCGCGAATCCTGGACGATCCGGCTGTGGGGCCCGCGGCTCGGCCGCTGTTCGAGGACGCCCAACGCCTGCTCCAACGCATCGTGCGCGAGCGCCGCTTCCGCGCTCGCGCCGTCTTCGGCTTGTTCCCCGCGAACGCCTCGGGCGACGACATCGAGGTCTACGCCGACGAGCGGCGCGATCGCGTGGTGGCCGTACTGCATCACCTGCGGCAGCAGGCGGAGAAGCCTCCGGACCGGCCCAACCTGTGCCTGGCGGACTTCGTCGCGCCCAGGGAAAGCGGCCTGGCCGACTACGTGGGCGCGTTCGCGGTCACAGCGGGCGCGGAGGTCGAACGTCTCGCGCAGGAGTTCGAGCATGCGCACGACGACTATCACGCGATCATGACCAAGGCGCTGGGCGACCGCTTGGCCGAAGCGTTCGCGGAGCGGCTGCATCAGCGGGTGCGCACCGAGTTGTGGGGGCACGCGCCCGATGAGGCCTTGAGCAACGAGGACTTGATCCGCGAGAAGTACGCCGGCATCCGGCCGGCGCCCGGGTACCCCGCGTGTCCCGATCACACGGAAAAGCACACCCTGTTCCAGCTGCTCGACGCGGGGCGGCACACCGGCATCACCCTTACGGAGAGCTATGCCATGCTGCCCGCCTCGTCGGTGGCAGGCTGGTACCTCGGCCATCCGGAGGCGTTCTACTTCGGCGTGGGCAAGATCGACCGCGACCAGGTGGAGGACTACGCGCGGCGCAAGGGGATGACCGTGAGCGAGGTGGAACGGTGGCTGGCTCCGAATCTGGCGTATGGGACGAACGATTGACCACATGACCCGCTCCCTGCGCGATCTCATCGAAGACGGCCGCGTCCACGTCTGCGACGGCGCCATGGGCACCATGCTGTACAGCAAGGGTGTCTTCGTGAACGTGTGCTACGACGAGCTGAACCTCACCCGCCCCACGCTGGTGCAGGAGGTGCACGAGGCCTACGTTCGCGCCGGCGCCGAGCTGCTCGAAACCAACACCTTCGGCGCCAATCCGGTGAAACTCGCGGGCTACGGCCTGGCCGACCGGACGGAGGAGATCAACCGAGCGGCGGGCCAGCTCGCCAAGAAGGCTGCCGACGGCCGGGCGATGGTCTTAGGCGCGATAGGCCCGCTGGGGATCCGCATCGAGCCGTTTGGGCCCACCAGCCGGGATGAGGCGCGGGCGTATTTCGTGCGGCAGGCGGCCGGGCTCGTGGCCGGCGGCGTGGACGGTTTCATACTCGAGACCTTCAGCGACCTGGAGGAGCTGCACCAGGCGCTCGAGGCGGCCCGCGCCACCGCCGACCTTCCGGTCTTCGCGCAGATGACGGTGAGCGAAGACGGCAGCACCGCGTTCGGCACGGACGTGGAGACCCTGGCGCGGGCCCTCACCGCGTGGCGCGCGGACGTGGTGGGGCTCAACTGCTCGACCGGACCCGCCATGATGCTGGACGCGATCGAGCGGATGGCACCGGTAACCGACCGGCCGCTCTCGGCCCAACCCAACGCGGGGCTGCCGCGAGCGGTGGGCGACCGCAGCATCTATCTCAGCAGCCCGGAATACATGGCGACCTACGCGCGGCGCCTGATCGCCGCCGGGGTCCGGTTCATCGGCGGCTGCTGCGGGACCACGCCGGAGCATATCCGCAAGATCCGGGACGTCGTAGGCGACCTTGCGCCCAGACACCCGAGCGTGGTGTCCGCGCGCGGGACGGTGACGCCGCCACCGGGCGTGAGTCCGGTGCCCCTGGGTGAGCGATCGCAGTGGGGCGCCAGTCTGGCGCGCGGGGAATTCGTGACGACGGTGGAGCTGCTACCTCCCAAGGGGTGGCTTCCGGCCAAGCTGATCGAGCAAGGGCGGGCGCTGAAGGCGGCGAAGGTCCAGGCCGTGAGCATCCTGGACGGCCCCAGGGCTCGGAGCCGCATGGGCTCGATCCCAGCCGCCATCGTGCTGTTGCGGGAGGTGGGAATCGAGCCGGTGATCCACTACACCTGCCGCGACCGCACCATGCTGGGCATGCTGAGCGACCTGCTGGGCGGAGCGGCCGCGGGCCTGCGCAACATCTTGATCGTGACCGGCGACCCCCCGCGCATGGGGCCGTACGAGTCGGGCGCCGTTTCCGAAGTTGACAGCATCGGCCTCACCAACCTGGTGTACCGGCTCAACCACGGGCTCGATCCCGGGGGGAACCCTATCGGCGAGCCCACCCGTTACGTGATCGGCGTGGCGGTGAACCAGGCGGCGACGGACGTCGAGCGCGAGTTGTCCCGGCTCCACTGGAAAGTGGATGCCGGCGCCGAGTTCGCGGTGACCCAACCGGTGTTCGACGTAGACCAGCTGGCGCAGTTCCTCAAGAGCGCGGAACGGTACCGCATCCCCGTCGTCGCCGGACTGTGGCCCCTGGTCTCGCTCCGCAACGCGGAGTTTCTGGCAAACGAGGTGCCCGGCATCAACGTCCCGGAGCGCGTCTTGGCCCGGATGCGCACGGCGCAGGAACAGGGAGCCGATGCGGCCCTCGCCGAAGGCATCGCCATCGCACGGGAAGTGAAGGAGGCGGTGAAAGGCTTGGTGCAGGGCGTGCAGATCAGCGCGCCGCTGGGCCGGGTGGACGTCGCGCTGGAGATCGTCGGATAGAGCGGATAGCCGCGGACGCCATCCGCCTATCCACTCTATCCACCTTCAAGCACTTCCAGCAGCCTGCGGTATCGCTCCTCCGGCTTCTTGAACCCCAGGTTGCTGACGTAAACCTTGTCCACGCCCACGTCCCGCAGGGCGCGGATCGATCGAGCGCAGATCTCCTCCGCCGACGCGCCGGCCGCGAACTCGCGGGCGACTTCGGCCGCGGGCACGGGGAAGAACTGCCGCAGCTTGTCCAGCGTGGCTGGATTGGCGCTCCGATACACGAACACGCCGAACACGCCCGGCTGCGTGACCCCGCGGCGGCGCGCTTCCATCACGAACGCTTCCACCGCGCGTATGCTGTGGTGCGAGACCACCTGCGTGAGATAGAACTCGGCGGTGAACTCCGGCCGCAACAGGAAATCCACCTGCGCCGCCGGCGCGCGGTGGGGGTTGGCCCAGCCCCCCAGCACCAGCCCCGGCACCCGCGCGTGGATCATCTGTCGCAGCATATAGGCGTACTCCACGCAGCGCGGCGGTCCCACGGTCCGGTCGCCGCCCAGCACCGTCAGCGCCTGAAAGCCGTGCGAGGCGGCACGCGTGGCGTACATCAGAGAGTAGTCCAGCGAGTGCTTGGACGTGAGGAACGGCACCAGCTTGGTCGGCTGGACCTCGCCGGCCAGGTTGGTCGTCAGGTGCTGCAGGTTTTCTTCTTCCGCCTCGCCTACCGCGTTGTCGGTGAGGAAGACCAGCGTATCCGCCCGGGTGAGCCGCCGGAGCGAATGATACATGTCGATCCAGGTATCCATGCCCTCGCGCCCCGAGAGGCCCGCACGCGGCGGGCGCAGCTCCACCGCGACCAGCGGCCGAGGGTCCCGCAGCCGCTCCGGGACGCTTTGGAGCGCCGGCGTCGGCGAACTCACGCCCTGCGACCCTCTCCGCCCTGCGCCGAGGGCGTGAGCACGCCCTCCGGCTCGGCGTCCGCCTCGTGTCGGTACCAGCGGAAGAACATGACCGACATGGTGCCGAACAGCAGGGCTCCCCCGCAGGTCTTCATCAGGAGTCCGGCCACCCGCTGGTCGGCCACCGCCGAGATGCCGCTCACGCGCGGCGCCAGCTCGTACAGCGCGTAGACGGGGTATTGGGAAAACGTGAAAAACGACGCCGGCACGGTGGGTAGGAACACGTTGAGCCCCAGGTACCCGATCCGCGCCCCGTAAGACATGGGACTGAGCTCCGGCAACCGCCCCAGGGCGGGCCACCAGAAGATGAACCCGGCCGCGATCACGACGAGGTCCAGAACAAAGGTCCACAGCTGACTGCCGGAGAGGTTATCCACCACCACCGGCAGATGGGTCGCCACCAGCACGCCGTTGGCCACCGCCAGCGGAATCAGCGGTCGGGTC
>Ga0209619_10000305_pt1 | contig 33404 bp, 24 predicted proteins | sample Rifsed16ft3_FD_184011 | JGI IMG/M metagenome (GOLD analysis project Ga0209619, IMG submission 184011) | Soil microbial communities from Rifle, Colorado, USA - sediment 16ft 3 (version 2) | ecosystem: Environmental > Terrestrial > Deep subsurface > Rock core/Sediment | place: Rifle, Colorado... | reverse complement strand
CATTGTCGTAAATGATAAACCCGGAGACACTAATGTGCATGCAGAGTTAAATAAATTAAATACCTATGCTGTTATACCCTTAATGAATAAAGGCGAAATCGTAGGCATGCTTACGCTGGACAAATCCCTGTCTCATAAATTCTTTTCAAAGACTGACTTTGAGATCCTTATGGACGTTGCAGGAAAGGTTGCGGAAATCCAAAAGAGAGAATTAAAAACCAACAGCAGGGTTGAGAAAATGGAAACAGAATTAAAGAAAACAAAAGAACACCTTTTCTTTGAATCAGAACGGCAGCAGGAACAATCAAGAGTCTATATGAACATCATTAAAGCTCAGGAAGACATTATAGAGCACCTCAAAAACAGCATAATTCATCAGACTAACAATATAACTGCACAAAAGAACCAGGGATCTTCTCCTGTGATAATTGATGAATCCGCCGTTATTGCTGAATCGCAGCAGATGCAAGGCATTCTGTTAAAGCTCCAGAGGGTTGCGCTACTTGAATTTCCAATTCTTATAACAGGAGGGCAGGGAAGCGGTAAACTGCATATTGCCAAATACATCCACCATATAAGCAACAAGAAAAAATTAAAGATAATCAACTGCGCCAATCTTGAAGATAAAAACATAGAATTTATTCTTGCAGAAAACGTTGATGCTAACGCTAATGATTCCTCCATGCTTACGGTTATTCTGCAGAATATAGATCTGCTTGATTCTTCTTCCCAATTAGCGCTTTTCAAAATCATTGAAACAGGTTCTCTTAGATCTCAAAATGGCGCTGGTATTATATTCAAGCCAAGGTATATTTCCACATCAAAAAGAAACCTTGACAGCCTTTCCAACCAGGGGGTTTTCAATAAATCACTCTACAACGCTATAAATGTATTCTCCTACTATATACCCTCGCTCCGGGACAGAAAGGAAGATATCCCTGTACTTACGGAGTATTTCCTTGATATATTCAATCTTAAATACAACATGAATGTTTCCCCTACCCAGGATTACAGATCTGCTTTAACCGAAAGAATGTGGCAGGGAAACGTCCTGGAACTAAAAATGGAGATTGAAAAATTAGTATCCGGATCACAGTCAAAAACAACACCACAAAAATTTATCTTTATTTCACCTGCCACATCTGATAGATTGGCGCCGGGAGCAACTGAAATTCTCAAAACGGAAAATCTATTAAATGAAACAAACCTCTCACTGAAGGACCTTCTGTATAAGGTAGAACGGGAAGTAATCATAACAGCGCTAAAGAAAACAAAAAAACAAAAAGATGCAGCAAAACTTCTTGGTGTACCTGCTTCAACCCTGAACGAAAAGATTAAAAAACTTGGCATAGAAGAAGGCTGAGACTCCAGGTCGGTCACACAGATTCCTCTTGACTATACTGATTTTTTTTTTAAAATCTAAAGGTGCGGTGTTGATTTAAAATTGAAGCCCTGAGGTGCCCATGCGGATTTGTGTTATAGGAACAGGTTATGTAGGTCTTGTCACAGCTACAGGTTTCAGTGATATTGGAAATCATGTAATTGGTGCAGATATAGATAAAAAAAAGATTCAGGCATTACAACAGGCAAATCCGGTAATATATGAACCTGGTCTGGAGGAAATGCTTGCCAGAAATATCCAGGAGGGACGCCTTGAATTTACCACTGATATTCCTTATGCTGTTAAAAAGTCAAAGATAATATTTATCGCTGTCGGAACACCGCAAAGTAAGGATGGCTCTGCTGATGTCTCAATTGTTCTCAGGGTTGCGAAAGTAATAGGGATGGCAATGAATAATTCCAAGATTGTTATCAATAAGAGCACTGCTCCTGTAGGCACCGGATTACTGATAGAAAAAACCATAAAAAAATATACATCCAACAAATTTGATTTTGTTTCCAACCCTGAATTTCTGAAAGAAGGGGCTGCGATAGACGACTTTCTCAAGCCGGAAAGGGTTGTACTCGGAAGCCGCAGTCAAAAGGCACTGAATGTTATGAAAGAATTATATGCTCCATTTGTAAGAACTGGCAAACCGATTATCTGCATGGATGTGAAAAGCGCAGAGATGACTAAATACGCCGCAAACGCATTTCTTGCAACGAGGATTTCCTTCATTAATGAGATTGCCAATCTCTGTAAACATCTCGGCGCCAATATAGATCTTGTGCGGACAGGCATCGGAACAGACAGCCGGATAGGGATGCAGTTTCTTTTCCCTGGATTGGGATACGGCGGCTCTTGCTTTCCAAAAGATGTAAAAGCGTTAATAAAAATGGGGCAAACACACGGCCACCCTATGCGAATTCTTGAAGCAGTAGACAGCGTAAATTCATACCAGCGGCAATGTATGATCAATATGATTAAAAAACATTTCAAAAATAATTTAAGGAATAAGATCTTTTGTATTTGGGGGTTGTCGTTTAAACCAAGAACAAATGACATAAGGGAGGCTCCTTCCATCAATATTATAAGGTCCTTTTTGCGCTTAGGAGTCAGAATAAACGCCTACGATCCTGTTGCGAATGAAGAAGCGAAAAAAGTCCTTGGAAATTCAATTAAGTATTTCACAAATCAGTATGATGCTCTCAACGGGGCTTCGGGATTGCTTATTACAACAGAGTGTTATGAATTCCGCAGACCGGACTTTACAAATATTAAAAAACTTATGAAATCCCCCGTAATCTTTGACGGCAGAAACATTTTTGATACAGAAAAAATGCGGGAAATGGGATTCAAGTACTACTCCATCGGTAGAGATGATGTATAAATACAGGTATGTTATAACCGGAGGCGCTGGTTTTATCGGTTCACACCTCTGCGACAGGCTTATTTCGCAGGGACATGAAGTTGTGTGTATTGACAATCTTATTACAGGGAATATTGATAATATTGGATATTTGTTCGGAAAAAATAATTTTTTATTTCTAAAACATGATATTACAAACTATATTCATGTCCAGGGCAAAGTGCATTATGTCCTGCACTTTGCTTCTCCAGCAAGCCCAATAGATTATCTCCAGCTTCCGATACAGACCCTTAAGGTAGGTTCGCTGGGGACGCACAAGGCTCTTGGGCTTGCTAAGGAAAAGGGCGCGACATTTCTCCTCGCATCCACATCAGAGGTCTATGGCGATCCGCTTATACATCCTCAGGGCGAGGAATACTGGGGAAACGTGAACCCTATCGGAGTAAGAGGCGTCTATGATGAAGCAAAAAGGTTTGCAGAAGCAATGACAATGGCATACCACAGATACCACAAAGTAAAAACGCGAATTGTTAGAATATTCAATACATATGGCCCAAGGATGAGAATTAATGATGGCAGGGCGATTCCCAATTTCATCAGTCAGGCGCTAAAAAACGATGATGTAACTGTTTATGGAGATGGTTCCCAGACACGCAGTTTCTGCTATATTGATGATCTCGTTGAGGGAATTTTAAGACTGCTTGAAAGGGACTATACAAATCCGGTAAACCTTGGGAATCCTGCCGAGATGAAACTTATTGAACTTGCCGAAAAAATTGTCCAAATTGCCGGATCAAAAAGCCAGATAAAATTTCTACCTCTTCCTGAAGATGATCCCAAGGTAAGAAAACCCGATATAACACTTGCAAAGAAATTGTTGGGATGGAACGCAAAGGTTACATTGGAAGAAGGCATTGGGAGAACACTTGATTATTTCAAACGTCTCTTATCGCATAAGGAAAAAACATGAAAATTCTTGTTACAGGCGGGGCAGGCTTTATCGCTTCGCACATTGTTGATGCATACATCAATAAGGGTCATGATCTCCTGATAGTTGATGATCTGAGCAGCGGGAGAAAATCAAATATTAACAAAAAAGCTGACTTTGTCAAATTAAGCATTCTCAACAAAAAATTGGAGAAGGTTTTTTCTCAATTCAAGCCGGATGTTATAAACCACCACGCAGCTCAAATAGATGTCAGGAAGTCCGTTGCTGACCCGTCTTATGATGCGAATATAAATATTATTGGTACAATAAATTTATTAAAACTTTCGGTAAAATACGGAGCGAAGAAATTTATTTTTGCCTCCACTGGAGGTGCAATTTACGGCGAACAGAAATCTTTCCCTGCCGATGAAAACCACCCCACTAATCCTGTAAGCCCTTATGGAACATCAAAACTCTGCGCGGAGAACTATATTAAATACTTCAATGCTATCCATAACATTGAATTTGTCTGTCTCCGCTATTCCAATGTCTATGGACCAAGGCAGGATCCGCACGGAGAAGCCGGCGTGGTGGCTATATTTATCAATAAATTATTGGATGGCAAAAAAGCAATAATCTACGGAGACGGAATGCAAACAAGGGATTTTGTTTTTGTGAAAGATGTCGCAAAGGCGAATATTATGGCAACAGAATCTGATTCATCTGCTATAATAAATATCGGAACATCTATGGAAACAAATATTATTAAAATTTACGAGCTCATTTCAAATGCAATGAAAAAGGACTTGTCTCCTTTGTTTCAGCCTCAAAGGGCGGGAGAACAAAGAAGAAGCTCCATCAGCAATAAGAAGGCTTTTTCCATTCTTGACTGGAAGCCTGATGTTACTCTTAAACACGGCATACAGGAAACAGTGAATTACTTCAAAGCAAATTTCAGAAAACAACGATGACCCAGCCAACCATAGGAAAAACAAGGAATTTCGCAATAATTGCCCATGTGGACCACGGCAAAAGCACACTGGCAGACAGAATCCTTGAATTTTGCGGGGCTATACAGCCAAGGGATAAAAAAGAGCAATTCCTTGACCAAATGGAACTGGAACGGGAACGCGGAATAACCATAAAGGCGTCGGCTGTGAGGCTTATATACAGGGCCAGCGATGGTAACGACTACCTTTTTAACCTTATTGACACCCCAGGCCACGTGGACTTTTCCTATGAGGTGTCCCGTAGTCTGGCTGCCTGTGAGGGGGCGCTGCTTGTCGTTGATGTTATGCAAGGGGTTGAAGCACAGACAGTTGCAAATGCCTATCTCGCTCTTGAAAACAACCTTGCTATTATACCTGTTTTAAATAAAATGGATTTGCCAAATGCCGACGCTGAAAAAGTAAAGAAACAGATCAGGGATATAATTGGAATTGACATCACGGAGATCTACCCTGTCAGCGCAAAGGAAGGATGGGGAATCAGGGAACTCCTGGAAAGCATTGTAAAAAACATTCCGCCTCCTGTCGGAAATATCGCTTCCCCTTTAAAAGCCCTCATCTTTGACAGCTGGTATGATTCATACCAAGGGGTAATCATACTCATAAGAGTGATTGATGGTGTTATAAAAAAGGGCGACAAGATTATGTTTATATCAAGCAGAAAGGGCTTTGAGGTTCAAAAGGTAATGATCTATAACCCCTATGCTATTGAAGTTGATTCGCTCTCTGCAGGAGAAGTAGGTATAATTTCCGCGGGAATCAAAGAGATACGGGAAAGCAGAATTGGTGATACCATTACAGCACCTGATAATTACACAACAATCCCCTTCCCCGGATTTAAAGACATAAAACCCATGGTTTTCAGCGGACTGTTCCCCACCAGCAACGCAGATTACTCGTCTCTTAGAGATGCTCTTGATAAATTAAGATTAAACGACTCATCTATTACCTTTGAACCTGAATCCTCTCTTGCGCTCGGACTCGGATTCAGGTGCGGATTCCAGGGACTTCTCCACATGGAAATTGTGCAGGAGAGGCTTGAACGGGAATTCAATATTAATCTTATAACGACCGCCCCCACGGTTGTATACAAGGCAGTCACCCTTTCAGAAGAAACAATCAGAGTAGAAAGTCCCACAAAGTTACCACCGTCTCAATCATTGAAATCAATTGAAGAGCCCATCATCCTTGCAGCTATATACACTCCGGCAGAATTTGTGGGAAATATAATAAAATTATGTGAAGAGAAAAGAGGAATACAGAAAAATATTTCATACCCGACTTCAGAACGAACAGTGATTACTTACGAGATCCCGCTTAATGAAGTCATTTTTGATTTTTATGATAAATTGAAATCCATTAGCAAGGGTTACGCTACAATTGATTATGAACTCCTGGGCTACAGGGAATCAGATCTTCTCAGACTGGACATCCTGCTTAATGGAGAGATGGTGGATGCTCTTTCAACAATAGTTCCCAGAGAAAAAGCGTACTACAAAGGAAGGTCTCTTGTAAATAAGATAAGGGAATCCATCCCAAAGCAACTGTTTGAGGTTGCAATACAGGCTGCCATCGGAGGAAGGATTATTGCACGGGAGACAAGAACAGCGCTCCGGAAGAATGTAACCGCAAAATGTTACGGCGGCGACATAACAAGGAAGAGAAAACTCCTGGAGAAGCAAAAAGAGGGCAAAAAGAGAATGAAACAGATCGGCAATGTGGAAATTCCACAGGAGGCTTTTCTGTCTATCCTGAAGATTGAATAAGAAAGGAGTTTTAATGGATAATAAAAAGAAGAAAAAAAGCACCATCAGGGAATATATTGAAGCATTTGCTGTAGCAGGCATCCTTGCTTTTATAATCAGAACATTCCTGTTCCAGGCATTCAAGATTCCTTCGGGGTCAATGGTTCCTACTCTTTTAATAGGAGACCATATAATTGTTGAAAAATTTTTATACCACACCCCCCTTCCCTTTTCCTCAGCAGCACTTAGAAATATAAAACATGGCGATATTATAGTGTTTGAATATCCAAAGGACCCGGAGAAAGATTTTATAAAAAGAGTGATTGGCTTACCCGGAGATATAATAGAGATCAAGGCCGGCACCCTTTGGCTTAATTCCCAGCCGGTAAGAGAACAGCCAGCGCCGGATGGAACAACAATGCCGCCTGATGAAAATGGCACTTTATTCATAGAGGAAATAAACTCAACAAAACACCGTACTCTTCATAAAAACCAGAGATCCATGCTCTCAATGGAATATGGACCTGTTACTGTTCCGACAGATTCCTATTTTGTAATGGGCGACAATCGTGATAATTCCAGCGACAGCAGAGTCTGGGGGTTTGTAAAAACAGATGCAGTTAAAGGGAAGGCGTTTATGATATATTGGTCATTGGGTGAAGACGGCTTCCGCCCTAAAAGGATTGGCAACATAATAAAATAAGTCGGATTGTTACATCGTTAAACAGAGACTTTTAATCTAATTTGTCAACAGATCTATTGCCCGGTCAAGTTCAGCATGACTGCCAATAATAACCAGAACATCCCCCTGCATTATCCTGAAATCCACCTTTGGATTCGTAATTGGTTTGCCATCACGAATAACAGCTATAACTGTTGCCCCGGATTCTTTCCTGAGTCCGAGATCTTCAATTGTCCTCCCAACTGCAGGAGAATTTTTTTGTATCAGAACCGACTCCGTAAGTGTCAGGGCAAAAATTGAATTTAGTTCTTCAAGCCTGTCAGAAGGAATAGAAGGACCTCTGAGGACCTCATACCCCTTCATTCTTATCATCTCTATCTGTTGATGAATTATATTATAGGGAATGTGATATTCTTTCAGAACATGCGCAAATATTTCTATAGATGTTTCAAACTCTTCCGGAATTACACGATTTGCACCTAAAGCAAACAATTCTTCAACCTCGTTTAAAAACCTGGTCCTCACAAGAATAAAAACATTTCCGTTTAACTGTCTGGAAATCCATACCGCCCGTCGTGCTGCAACCGGATCCGAAATCGCAAGAACAATCATACGAGCGGAGGTTATCCCGGCCTTCAACAGGACTTCCTCCCTTGTGGCGTCCCCGTAAAAAATAGGTTCGCCTGCGGTACGGGCATAACTGACCTCAGTGCTGTTGATGTCGAGAATCACATAAGGCAGTCCTACTTCCCTTATAACCCTGGAGAGGTTTTTCCCGTTAAGCCCGTACCCACAAACTATAATGTGGTTCTTCAGATTGGTTTTCTCAATAAAATCCTTAAACTCGCTTTCCTCAGGATCTTTAATAAATTTCTGAAGCCTAAAAATACTCCGGTGTGAAAACTGAATCACAAAAGGCGCCAGTATCATTGTAAGCATTGATGCGATAAGCAATGTCTGATAAATATCATTATGAATAAAGCCGTTTTCGTTTCCGGTTTTAAACAATATCAATGAAAATTCTCCGATATTCGCAAGTCCGATGGCGCACAAATAGATGGATCTTAAGGATTTTGTCAATATTCTTAATGTCAAAGCATTGATTGCTGCCTTCAGCAATACAATTCCTGCGGAAAGCAGGAGGATAACCTTTAAATTATTTTTAAAAAATGCAAGATCCGCAAGCATTCCGATAGATATAAAAAATATACTTATAAAAACATCCCTGAACGGCATTATTTCAACCTCAACCTGATGGCTGTATTCACTGCGGGATAAGCTTAATCCCGCGATGAATGCTCCAATTCCAAGAGAGGCGCCGAGTACGTGAGACAACCATGCAGTTCCAAGAGTAATGAAAATTACAGAAATCGTAAAAAATTCCCTGTTTTTTGTCCTTGCTGCAATCCGCAGGAGGTATCTGCCTGCATATAGCGATGCAATATATATTCCGATAAGGTTCAGGATGGTATACCCTGAAGATTTTAAAATATCAAAAAGCGAGTTATGACCGTTGCCGGAAAAAATTACCATCACAGGAATAACACAAAGATCCTGAAAGAGCAGCATTGCTACTGAAATACCACCGTATGGAGTATTCACTTCATTTCGCTCGGAGATTATTTTTAAAACTATTGCAGTGCTTGAAAAAGAAATAATCAGCCCTGCCAATAAGCTCGTTTCCGGACTCAGATTCAACGATATACCTATAAGCGAAACCAGTATTGTTGTCGCGATAACCTGAATTCCTCCGCCAAGCAGGGCAAATTTACGCAGTGACAATAGTCTTGCAGGAGCGAACTCAATACCAATAGTAAACATTAAAAGCACAATGCCGATTTCCGCAATTAATCCAACCATATGAGTTTCTTTAAGAATGCTTAATCCATGAGGCCCTATCATGGCGCCAGCAAGCAGATATCCGACAATGCTCGGAACCCCTAACCTGTGCATGATAAAACCAACAGTCACAGCCGTTAATAAAACAAGAACAATATTCTGAAATAGGATGTTATAACTCATCAATCTGAACTACAAGGCTTGTTATTTTCCTCACCCAGACCCCTTCAAAAGCCGCTTCATCATATCCCTTGCAGTCAATTTGGAAGGATTAATATCTATTGCAGCTTTTAGCTCCTGTATTGCCTGAGGAATCATTCCTTTTTCCTCATAAAGCCTTGCTCTATAATAACGGGTATAGTAAGATTTTGGGTTTTTGCTTACAGCCATTTCAACCAATTTTTCTCCTTCCCGCGAAAGAGCGGTATTAGTGGTCTTAAATCTTTTGTGCTTTACAAATCCAAACGCAGCAGCATAATCTATATTATTGGGAGCAAGGTCGTGGGCTGAATTATAAAGTTCAAATGCCTCATCCAGATTATACCTGAGTTCAAGGCTGATCTCTCCTTTTTCAAAGAGAATCAGCGCCCCTGATTCAACTTTGAATTTATCAAGGATCTCCTTTCTGTATGCAATTCTGTTTTTTTCAATTTTCAGAAAATTATACGCTTCATCCACCTTGTTAAGAATTTTCTTTTTCAACTCTACTATTTCCTGCGTGTCCTTTTCCCTGATACTGAATTCTTTTTTGCGCTTTTCATCGGCTGTACTGATCTCATCCATACAGCAGCTCCAGTGGACTCCCACAATCTCAAAATAGTTCATTGTTTCCGTAAATTCTTTGCAGAGTTCCTTGTATTTTTTTATATCAAAGTCTGTTGTTTCAATTTTCTGCTGAATATTTACAAATCCCATTTTTGAGATGGCATAAATTGTCACAGAAGTCTCATTCCTGGAAAATGGCGATCTGTCAAACACCTGTTGAATTCGTATCGGAGGAGATGTCTTTGCTATAATTTCGTAAAATTTTTTATCCTCCCTCTTCACAAAACACTCATCTGGATTGAACGGAGGGGGTAACACAGGCAGAAGATAATTTTGAACATTATCATCAATATATTGCTTTACATCGCTGATGCTGAGTGTTTTTTTTAAAAAGAGATAGACATTTCCGAAAAGATTAATGTTGCACCCTTTTGGGATTTTCTCTGTTGGCAGTTCTTTGAATTCCCAGTGAAATTCATTGGCGGAAAGCAGATTGAATAACTTTATATTCTGCTGCCAAGTCAGAAGATTATCCAGTTCGTCAAGCTTTAACTTGCCAATCAGGAGAAGAGCCTCCCCTTGAAAAACATGTTTTTCTTCCATAACTTTAAGCGAGTTGCGTATATCTTCATCGGTTAGCTTCCCCTGGCTCCTAAGAAGCACCCCGAACATTTCCCTGGGATCAGGCGGAATTGAATCTATCTGTCGCAGAAACCCGAGTTTTAAATATACCCGCTTCTCCATATTCGGAATCCTGACAATAAGCAGGCCTGTGGCAGCGGTTCTGCTTAGATCAGTAATAATATTCCAAATAGCTTTTTCAGGCACTATTTTAATTCTATTTTGAAATTATCCCCTTGTCAATTGATATTGCTTGACTTGCGGCTAATTAAATGTTATTCTTAATGAATAATGAGTTATTATTTAAAAATTTTCATTATGCATTCCGCAGTGCTGTTGTTTTATATGCCGTTGTACGGAGATAGCATTACTCAGGGCGAGTGGGCAAAAAGGCTCGTAAAGACCATTGGATTGGAAGAAAAAGGAATACCTGAAAATGCGACGGTCAACGATTACATTTCACTCCTTCAAGGAGGAAAAAATACCCAAATAGAGATTACAGCTGGAAGCAAAAATAGAAATACTGTAAATTTGCCACTGACTTTACAGCATTCCGGAATATACACACTGGTTATTGAAACAAATATAAAAAGTATAATGATAGGGATAGATGATACGGTCCGGCAAATAAGCAACGGACAAGAAAACAGCGGGCGTCTGAATGGCGGGCGGTTTGTTCTTAAAAGAGGAGAACATGTTCTTTCGGCTGTTTTAAATGAGAACGAAAAAATTAACTCAATAAACGTAATTGCTCCATGCATGCCCAAAGTGGAACCATTGGGCGGATGGGAACAGGAAAAACTTTTAACCTTTACCGATAAGGCAGTTACAATTATTAAGATTTTGAATATGGAAGACCGCTTACCAATGCATGAATCGTTTACATTTGAAATAAAATCCAAGAAGGATTTAAATGAATTTCTGCTCCAGGATGCCGGAATCTATACTATATACGCCCAAGCAAAATCCTCTGTGGATGCTGAATGGGAGATAGACGGTTGCTGGTATATGTCTTTTATTTCTGCTTCTACAAATAACATACCGATCTGGAAGGAAATAGGAACATTGCCCTTCAAAAAAGGAAAACACACTTTGTTATTAAAAACAACCAAAGGCGAAATAAACAACAAGATACTTCTGGTAAAAAGGGATACAAATGCAATGCATTATATGAATCTGCTCAAAAAATTAAATCCTATTGAGGGAGAGATTAATTCAACTGTTTCAGAAGAGGCGGCAGTGGCTAATCTTCTTAATCCTATATTTGCTACACGAAAATCAAAGGGCCCTGATGCATTTTTTTATATAGATGAAGAGGAAATCCCAAAATTGCCCTCTGAAAAAGAACTGCCGCCATACACGCAACCCATAAGTCCGATCCTGCCTTCAGGAATATAGCGGGGTATTAAAAATCTGAAGCAGGATGATTGAAATTAAAATGATTAAAAAAACTTTTGGAATATTAACCCTGCTGTTAATTCTCCTAATCTCATGCGGTCATTCATATAATCGTTTCTATATCGGATGGCCCAATGCCATTCAAAAAATGAAAAAGGTTGCGGTGATGCCGTTTGATAATCTGACAGCATTTCCAAATGCGGGAATGATAATATCCGAACTATTTACATCAGAACTATACTCGCTCGGGCAGTTCAAGGTAATTGACAGCTTGCAGATAAAGAAAATACTTGAGGAAAAAAACATTGAGATTCCTTTGGTGATAGATCGTAGTTTCGCACAGGAGATAGGCGCAGTACTTGGTGTAGATGGAATTTTTATAGGCTCTGTCTCTGAATACTGGTACAGGGTCCGTGTTCAAGAAACAAGAGAGGAAGAACCTGCCGTGGGGGTCAATGCAAGGCTTGTTGATACATCGTCAGGAGCTGTTGTATGGGCATCAAGTTGCAGCAGATCAAGCTATTCAGTGTTCGCCGTTGAAAGAGAATCGCTTAACAGAATTGCTCAGATAATCGTACTGAAAATGGTAAATAATTTAGCCGCTGCAGGAAAACTACCGTGAAAAGGTCCCTTGTACAAATAATATTAATCCTTTCGCTGACAACATCATGTGGCTATACATTCAGAAATATCACTTTAATTCCTTCCAATAACTGGTCAAACATCAAATGTGTTGCAATTATCCCATTCCAGAATCTGACGGAGCATCCATCAGCTGGGAATATTATGGCTGATATAATAGCCACGGAGCTTTACATTACACAGAGATTTGGTGTGATAGAACGCACAGAGGTCCAGCGGTTTGCAAAAGATATGGGGATTACTCTTGGAAATGAAATAGATTCAAGCCTTGCCCGCCGTATCGGCGAGCTGATGAGCGTTGAAGGGGTTATTATCGGGACAGTAACCGAGTTCTGGTACAGAAATGCACGACAGAAATTCAGCGAAGAAGAACCGGTGGTAGGCGCAACATTCAGATTAATTGATGTAAAAAACGGGGATGTGTTATGGACTTCAGGTTATACAAGGACCAGTTATGACATATTTCTGACACAGCGGGACCCATTAACCCGGATTGCTCAAATTGTTGCAAAAAAAGCAATATACCCCATCCATGAAGCACCTCCTCCCAACGGCAAGATAGCACTTGTCTGTTCTGATGGATGGAAAAAACTTGTGCAAAACAAACTTGCTATGGCAAAATCTGCAGATACCAGAACAGCGCAAATTAAATCTGCTCCAGGACTGAAAGATCCTCGACTGATAGCATTATCAAAGAAGTTTGTTAAAGGGAAAAGCATTATTACAAGAGAGATAAAGTTCGCTGGAAACACTTCAACATTAGATCCGTCTTCTTATGCATTCCTGGATGATTTTGGAAAGATTCTTCAGTCCCGGCCAGATCTTAAAATAAGGATTGACGGCCATGTTGATCCGTTTGGTACTCCAGATGAATGCAAGGTTCTGACACAGAACTGGGCTGATACGATAAGGGATTTTCTTGTTTCCAGATTTAATATCCCCTCTCCTCAGATCAACAGCCAGGGGTTTGGCAGCGATATACCTCTTATGCCCAATATAACAAAACGTGGCAGGGACACAAACAGGAGAGTAGAGATAACCATTCTTGATTCAAAATAATTGAGGTCAAAAATGAAAATTGATAACATCCATGATGAAGATGCAGTATTAAACATCTTTGAATATGTTGAAGTATTAAAGCGCAGAAAGTGGACAGCAATAGTCAGTTTTGTTATTGTTTTAATTTCCACTTTTTGGTTGGTAGTCACTGCCAAGCCCGAGTATCTTGCTACTGCAAAAATAGCAATTTCTCCGGACTTTTCTGAACTTCTGCTTCCTGACAGCAGCGCCTACATAGATACCTATTACCTGGAAGCGATTAATATTGAAACAGAATTACAGATACTCCAGAGCAGACCTTTAACGGAAAACGTTGTTGAGTCGCTTGGGCTTGCAAAGAGGGATGAACCTGATAAATTCAAGAGAACAACAGATATGCTAACCGGACTGATAAGCGTTAAAAAACCAAAGGATAGCAGGATTTTTGTTATAAACGCCGCCAACACAGACCCTGATATGGCTCAAAAAATTGCTAATACATTAGTAGATGTATATATAAAATCGGTTCTGGATAAAAAAATATCATCATACAGGAATTCATTATCCTGGCTGAATGAACAGCTCGTAGATCTGAAAAAAAAGGTGGAAATATCCGAGTTGAATCTATTGAATTATGTGGAAAAAGAAAAAATCATCTCTACACCGCAAGCAGTTTTACCCGGAAGCAATTCCGAAACTTATTCACCGGAACAAAGCCGTTTACTTGAGGATCTGAATAATAAACTTGTGAATACAGAACTGGAATATCGCAAATTGCTTATTAAATACAAGGGGAAACACCCGAAGGTTCAAAAATTATCGGCAGAGATAGCAGAACTGAAAAAGAAAATTGAAGAAGAAAAACAAAAAATCATTGAAAATAACAAAAGAACAATTAAGTACTCAATAATGAAAAGAGAAGTGGATTTGAACAAGGAATTATATAATTCCTTTATGAAAAAACTAAAAGAACTTGATATTGCATCAGAGGTTAAAAAGAGCAATGTTTCTGTAATTGAATACGCACAAAAACCAGGCAAGCCCGTAAAACCCCAAAAAGGTCTCTCAATAATAATTGGAATTCTGGCTGGAACAATCATCGGAATATTTATGGCATTCATAAGAGAATATCTTGACAGGACAATAAGAAACGAGGAGCAGATTAGCGAATACTTCAATATACCTATTTTAGGCGTCATCCCCCATATGGAAACTGATGGAAATAATAAGATACAAACAATTAACAGCTTCAGCGCAAAATCAACAGAGGCAGAATTCTACAGAATTCTCAGGACCAATCTGAAACTTTCTCAGCTTGGAAAAAAGTCAAACAGCATCCTTATAACATCAACAGCACCCAATGAAGGAAAGACAACTACTTCGGTAAACCTTGGAATAACCCTTGCCCAGTCTGGCAGTAAAACTCTGATTATTGATGTGGATTTAAGGAAACCGCAGCTTCATAATATTTTTAATTTGTCCAGGCAAGCAGGGTTGACAGATCTGCTTATAGGAGAAATAAAAAACTTTGGAGATGCTATAAGTCCCTCCCCGGTAAATAATCTGTTCATTCTGCCAACCGGAATAATTGCGCCGAACCCTTCAGAACTGCTTGAATCCGGTAATATCAAGGATATTATACAGTACACCTTAGAGAACTACGATCAGGTTATTATTGATTCTCCTCCAATGGGTATGGTTTCAGATACGATAATCCTTTCAAATCTTGTTGACGGAATAATTATTGTTTTTTCTGCTGGTAAAACAGACCGTTTTATAGCCGCGAAGGGAATTAGATTATTAAATCAAAACAGGCTGCATATTTATGGAGCAGTTTTGAATAACTTAAAAAAAGAAGATATTTATAAATCATCCTACTACTATTATTATTCTTCCCAGGTCGGATATGGGAAAGATATGTTGCAGAAGGAGGCTGTTGAATAAAGTTGAGTTTTTTTAGAAATGCATCCGAGGTACTAATTTATCTAATTATTCTGCTTTCACCAATCCCTTACGGCAGCGTTGAGAATCTATGGAAGTTTCTGATTATTGCTGGAATTTCACTTACAGGCATAATATTTTCTATAAAGTTGCTCAAGAAACCCGCAGAGAAGGTGATAGTTCCCAGATATTTCAAAATATTATTGATAATGATTCTCCTTTTTCTAATTTCAACCCTGATTTCTCCAAGACCAGAGATGGGATCTGTTTCATTTATGTTTTTTTCAAGTCTGATCCTGTTTGGTTTTATCCTTATTAATTTTTATACTTCATCTGACAGAATAAAAAGACTTATTACAATCATTCTGATCTCAGCTGTCAGTATGTGTCTTTACAGTATAACAAAGGCTTTTGCAACAGAATCTAAGATAACTACGGATTTGGGCAGCATATTTACATATGTTTTCTATAATCGCAATCACTTTGCTGGTTTTCTGGAACTAACCGCACCTTTTGCGTTAGCTATGTTTATATTTATAAGGACGGAAAATAAAACCGTTAATATAGCAATCGGCGTGCTTGCGATATTTCTGTTTACATCTTTGCTTCTAACCCTTTCACGCGGAGGAATAGGAAGCTTTGCTTTGGCTTTTCTACTAATCAACATCATCTATTTCAAAAATTATAAAACTTCTTTTTCACTCTCGTCTGTTTCAGCGGTTATGATATATATGGCAATCAGCTTAAAACCATTGTGGCAGAGGCTATCCTATGATCGCATATCATCATCTACCGATAACAGATGGTTGCTGTGGAAAAGCAGTTTGCTCGGAATTATGGACAGACCCCTTTTAGGCTGGGGAGCGGGCAATTACAGCGGTGCTTATCTGCAGCACAGGGACGGCATACAGGGGATTGTATCGTATGCACACAATGATTATCTGCAAACAATTGCTGAAATGGGCATCCCTGTTTGGACCGTTTTACTTCTTGTGCTTTTTGGGATATTTCTGGGAGGTTTAATTGAAGTCAAAAGGAGGCGCAATCCCTTCCTATATTATGTTGGCGTTGCAAGCGCCTTTGCTGTTTTAAGTATTATATTCCATAGTGTTGTGGATTTCAATCTCATGATTCCATCCAACGCTTTATATTTTGTAACAGTATTCGCCATATTCATCGTGAGCACATTTACAGAGAGAAAGGGCAAAATCGGTTTTTATCTTATTCAATATATTAACAATGCAGCAATAAAAAAAACAGCGACAGTTTTTGCATTTCTGTTATCTCTCTGTTTTTTTGTGATTGCGGTATCTTTTATCTATAAAGAAATCCTGTACAGAAAAGCGTCCAATCTCTACCTTGCAGGCAATTGGGAAGATTCAGAGGCTATTTTAACCAAAATTGAACAATTGCCATTAAACCTTCCTCAATATTACAGCCTTCACTGCAAAATATTAAACAAAAAAGGCTTGCTGAAAAATAATCCCTCAATCTTGAAAACTGCAGCCGAGAAATGCCAAAAATCTGCGGAGATTGATCCTTTTGATCCTTTTTATGCCCTTGATTCCGCAACTGTTTTTGAGGAACTTGGCAACAAAAACATTGCGGAACATTACTATAAACTTTCATCAGAGATTGACCCGAATAGTCCTTATTTCAGCCTCAGTTTAGCGGAATTTTATTTGCGTTCGGGAGAAAAAAGGGAAGCTGAAAACATATATAACTTAATAATCAAAAAAAACTTGGATAACCTGCCGTTGGTTATGAAAAGCATGTTGAAAAATAAATGGGAACTTGAAGATTTCACCCGCACCTTGGTATTGGAAAACCCTGAATTACTTGAACCTGTTCTCCATTTTTTTGCAAACCAAAACTTGCAGGACAACTACCTGGCGTTGTTTTTTGGTCACATTGACAATAGCCGCAAATTTTCATCTCCGGAGTTTTATATTTATACAGCAAGATATTTATCCATAAAAAATTCTACGGATCAGGCAATGGAGATTCTAAAGATTGCTGTTCGTAACTTTCCGGATGATAAGCGCGCTTATTTGGAACTGATGGAAATAATGTTTCGTGCAAAAAATTATAACGATCTTATTATACTGAGTTCAGAATCGGAGAAAAAATTTGAGATTCCTGAAATATTATGCTACCGAGCCAAAGCATATCTTGAGATTGAGCAATATGCCGACGCACTTAAATATGCAAAAGCATGCTTAAGCAAAAATCCCAATTCCAATAAATTCAGGAAACTTTTATACGATATTTATATTAGAATGGGGCTTGAGTATGAAGCAATGCAGGCACTGGGAGATCCCAGTACTTTTGGAAAAGAAGATTTGCATTTTATGATGCTCAGGGCATCTTTATTTGAAAGTTGGGGAAAAACTGAAGATGCACTAAAAGAATACAGAAAAATTCTTTATTATGACAAACAAAACCGGCATGCTATTCAAAAAATTATGCAACTTGCTAAAAACACTGAAAATTGATTATGATAAAAAAAACATATAAACTAACTGCAAAAAAAATAGTCTTCAGGGAAGAAAAAGATGGAGCTCTCCTCTTTAATCCGGATAACGGCAGCATCCAGGTATTGAACAAAACAGGCGCTTGCATATGGAAAGCATGCATCAAAGGCGTAACGCTCAACTCAATGACTAAATTGTTGAAAGCGCGATTTGACTGTAAAGATGAAAGCAAACTGGAACAGGATATCCAGCGGTTTATAAAAATATTAAAAACACACAAATACATGAAATAAAATGAATCTGCTATCAGCACCTTTGGATATTTTTCTTTCAATAACACATAAATGCAACCTTGAATGCATTCACTGCAGCGTTTACCCTGCCACCTGCGGCAAAGAAGAACTTGCAACAAACAAATTAATTAAACTTATAGACGAACTTTCGGGGCTTAAAATTTTTACTGTAAGGATAAGCGGCGGCGAACCCTTTGTAAGAAAAGATATATTTAAAATTATAGAGAAAATCTGTAAAAGCAGTATGAGGCTTTCAATTAATACCAATGCAATGCTCATAACCGCAAAGAAAGCAAAACAATTGAGCGAATTTGCCCCCAAGATTGACGATATAATGGTCAGCATTGACGGAGCAACGGCAAAAACACATGATTTTTTGCGGGGCAAAGGAGGTTTTAATGCTACTGTCCGCGGAATGGAATATTTGCTTAAGCATTTCAAATGTGTAAGCATATACACTACAGTTATAAAAAAGAATTTCACGGAAATAGGAAAAATTACTCTTATGGCAAAAAAAATGGGGGTTGAAGGTGTAAAATTCAACGAATTACTCCCAATAGGAATGGGGCTTAAATATTACAAAGATCTTTCACTTAATGCAGAAGAAAGAAAATTAGTGATTAAAAAATTAAAACAACTTAAATCAGAATACGGCGGGTTTGTAACAGGAACATATCTTGATCTCTGCGAAATATTCTCCTCTTCGCAAAATATTAAGGATCCTCCCTCTCTGAATGGCTGTGGAGCAACCCTGAATGGCTGCGCAATTCTGCCGGATGGCAGTGTAGTTCCGTGTGACAGACTGCAGGGTCTTGTAGCGGGAAATATCAGGGAGAAAACTCTCAGAGAAATCTGGCTGCATTCAGAAGGATTTAAACTATTCAGAAAAAGATTCAAAAAGACCCTGAACGATATAAAAGAATGCTCTTCCTGCGGATACAAAGCAATGTGTACCGGCGGATGCCCGGCTGTATCCTTTGCACTTACAGGAAACACCATAGCAAGGGATCCCCTGTCCTGCTATCGCATATTTAGAGGAGAAGAAATATTCAATGGATAATACTGTCCCGGCACTGACAACAATTTACCTTAACCTTACTGAACGGTGCAACATGAAATGTATCCACTGCTGGCTCAATCCAGACTATACAGGAACTGGATTTGAGACGGTTAAGCCTCTGAAAACTGAAATAAGCGATACGGAAATCAGACGCATTATAGAACAATCAATGCCTCTTGGGTTAAAGAGCATTAAGATTACAGGCGGCGAACCCTTTCTTCGTAAAGACATTTTTGAAATATTAGGTATAATAACCAGACACAACCTGAAAGTGCATATTGAAACTAATGCAAGTCTGCTGGATAAAGAAAAAATCAAAAAGCTGAAAAAAAACGGACTTAATGGAATCAGCGTTAGTCTTGATGCTGCAACAGAAAAAAAGCACGATAAATTGCGCGGCTTGAAAAATTCTTTTCAAAAAACATTAAACGCAATAGACCTTCTTGTGAAGAATAAAATTTCAACAGAGGTAATAATGTCAATATTCAATATAAATATTGATGAGTTTCCTATTTTTATAAAACTTATGAAAAACATTGGGGTGCGACATGTAAAACTTAATACAATTATTCCAACAGGCCGCGGGCTAAAAATCCAGAAGATGGGATTAGCTCCCGATATAAAAACCCTCCTTGAATTCAATAAACTTTTGGAGAAAAATTTTTCGGAAGATAAAAAAATAAATATTCATTTCAGTATTCCTGTGGCATTCAAATCAATCCATTCAATAACAAAAAATAGGGACAACCAGTGCGGGATTATGAATATTATGGGTATTCTGTCAAACGGCGATTTTTCTATATGCGGCATAGGCAGAACGGAAAAGGCACTGGTAATGGGAAACATCAGAAGGGACAGACTGGATACGACATGGAAGAAACATCCTATTTTGGTTAGGATGAGAAAGCAAATTCCTGATAGATTGAAGGGGGTCTGCGGCAATTGCATGTTTAAAAATATTTGCCTCGGATTCTGCAGAGCAAACGCCTTCTCTGTAAGCAAGGATATTCTTGCTCCCTCCTGGATGTGCGAAGAAGCATTCAACAAGGGAATGTTTCCTGAAAAGAGATTGCGTGAAATACCTTAATATTACAACAGGCTGGGAGAAGATTTCAGTGGGAATTGATGGCTTGAATCCCAAAATCCCTCAATATATGGCCGATACCCTCCCATTTATTACCACTGTGGAAAAAAACAAGTATTTTTTAACTATTAAAAAAAACGGTAAATTAAAAGGCTATTGTATAAACCCGGGGGCAAAAATTTCTATGACGCTAAACAGCAATTATTCAGAGGTTGTATTAAAAGACCAGCACTTGTATCCATTTATTTTTGCCGCCCTTTATTTATTTTCATCCTATATCCATCTCAAAAATAATGCGTGCCTTATCCACTCTGCGGGTATTTCAGTAGGGAAAGATGGAATAATTTTCGCTGGAGCATCTGGCGCCGGGAAAACAACTCTGGCAAAGAAATTCGGTTTACTAAATGTGCTGAGCGATGAAGCTGTGTCTATAAAAAAGATAAAAAATGAATACTGGATGATCAGAACGCCCTTCGGATCAAGGGAGATGAATTATGTTTCCACTCCCACAAAAGTCAAAGCAATTTTTCTCCAGACAAAAGCAAAGAAAACCGCTTTCAGGGATTGCCCATACCCTTACTCTGTATCCCAAATAATACCGCATATTCCCTACTTGCACCTGATGCCCGATGAAATTAAGAAAAAAGGCTTTTTATTTATCAACGGCCTGTGCAAAAAAGTTGATACTATTATGACTGCAGAATTGACTCTTAAGACTAAGACATTTTCTATTTTAAAAAAATTAGGGATTTGATATATTTTATGGTATAATAAAACTTATGGCAAAATTAAAACTAAAATATGAAGCTCCAAGCATAAACAGTTTAGGCGGGGAATCCCTTATTCCTCTGGCGCAGATTTGCACCGCCGGAGGAACGCCTGCCGGACAATGCAGAACCGGCGGAAACGCTGTCATAAGTGAATGCCGCACAGGAGGAACCGCCGCCACAAGGTGCAGGCCCGGAGGTACCGCAGGTCGATGTCAGCCAGGGTCTTCCGCATTATAGGAGAGCAAAATGAACCGTAGAAGCTTTTTAAAAATTATACCGTTAGCTCCGGCAGCAGTTTCCAATTCACCTGATGTTCTTTTTTTAACCCCAGGCAGAAGAAAACAGATAGACTTCAGAAAATTGCGATTTAACCCCGCTGGTGATTTTATCTGGAATAACTGTAATGGCGCCAACAGTACTTTTGAGATCGCAAAAAAAATGTCAGAAAATTTTGATGTGAATTTTCATACCGCCATGAAGGACTGCGTAAACACCATTCTTTCATTCAGCGAAATGGAATTAATCTATCTAAAGTAATGATCAAATATCTCAGATAATCTTCTTTATTTCATTAAATAAAGAACTTAAAAGCGTTGCGCTTGTGCCTTTTAACCACCAATCCGCAATATCAGAAAAACTGCTTATACCGTAGTTAACCTCAAGTATTTTTGCCCCTGCTCTCTTTGCAATATATGGCACGGAAGCGGCAGGATAAACAACCCCCGATGTCCCTACAACAAGCATAACATCTGTTTTGGCTGCAACTTCGTAAGCCTTATCAATATCCTGAACAGATTCTCCGAACAGGACCACATCAATTCTCATAATCCCGCCGCAGAAGCATCTTGGAGCCTTAGAAATTATATATTGAATGTCAATCTTGTCAACCGACAATATTTCATCTGCTATTTTGAAGAAACCATTTTTGTTTAATTTTTTTCTTTCACCGCATCTCAAACAGTTAAGCCTGTACAGATTTCCGTGCAATTCAATAACATCTGTATTGCCTGCCTCATAATGCAGGTTATCAATGTTCTGCGTTATAACCGTCTTTAAAAGATTTGTTTTCTCCATTGCCGAAAGAGCAAGATGTCCATCGTTAGGCTGCGCATTTCTGATGGCATTAAAAGATTCCCGCAGAAAGGCAAGCAGTTTTTCTGAATTTTTGTTTATCAGAGAAAATAATCCTTCAGTTGTGCCAACCTCTTTAGGATCAAATTTATCCCAGAGGCCTCCTGGATCGCGGAACGTAGGAATTCCGCTCTCCGCCGAAATACCGGCGCCTGAAAAGGCAACAAGATGCTTAGCATGCACAATAGTTTCTACAATATCATTGTTTATCCTACTTTCGTTCATACAGGGTAAAGCCGCCTCCTTAACTTGGCACTTGCTCTGCCATGGTGTTATACATGTATATACTTTATTCAAGGCTGGACAGGCAAATTTATCCTGACTGTAACCTCAGAGAGCGCTTGGATGGGTTCCTGATTAAGAGGAGGTAAAAAATCGCTGGTTGTAGCAGGCTCCAGCCCCGATTTCATTGCATCAGAAAGTTCGTTTTTTTCTTCGGTTTCAATTTTTATTAGAGGGAGCGTTTCCTTTTCAATCAGGCTGTCCTCATCATAGATTTCAGTTTCAAGCATTAATTTAATTTGTTCCTCAGAGCTAATCCGGACAGGTTCGCCAGGGGGTTCATTCTCCGGAACTATAGACATCTGTCCTGCTTTTATGCGCACAATTCCCTTTACCACCTCAAGAACATTGCTTGCATCTACCTCACCGCTGAACACAGCTATTTTGGTAATCCCTGATATAACATATAGATAAAAATGAGTCCCCCTGACACCGATTACGCTTGTGGGAGATTTAACCTCATACTTTGAACCAACAGCTTCAAGAATTTGCCCTACAATCACCCTAAGTCTTCCGCCGATCAGATTCAGAACAACAGAACGCCTGCCTTCTTCAAGCGCAAACATATACTCTTCAACAGATAATTTTGTATTTTCGCCAAGAGTAATGACCGAATCATCCTTCAGGTATATTTTTATTTTAGACGTTCCCTCGGTCCTCACAGTATCATGTTCCCATACTGGATCACCCTGCTCCGCAGGCAATTCTGTTTCCCCCCTCGTTATGTACGCCTTTCCCATTATCATAACAACAGAACCTATCTCTGCTTCTGCATAGAGTAACCCATTAAGAATCATATGAATAACAAATGCTATTAATATTATACTTATCCTTTTCTGGCCCGGATTAATTCCATAAACCGTCAGATTCATTTATAGCTCCCTGTTGCAGAAATTCCTACTATTGTCCTTCTGTATCTATATTCATTAATTGAATTGTTGACAATCTGCATGACATTCAATTCAATTGTCAGATATTTACCAAAAATCCTTGAAATCTTGATTCCGCTGTTCAATTCCGTATCCCTTCTATTGAAGGTATGCCGAAAATAATCCCTGTATGCTGCCAATGCAAATAACTCCCCATTAAAATCTGAATAGAATTTACCCCTGAAACAAAAACCTGCAGAATATCCGCGATAATCGTAATTTATCCCGGCATTGTTTGCCTCAAAACCGATTGACGGTGTAATTGACCATGAATTACTGGCAATTACCTGCTTGAGATTTATTAAATTGTGAATCCCATCCCTGTCATCTTCTTTAATAAGAGGTGATAATTTGAAATCCATGAAATTAAACTGATAATTCAGAACCGTAGCAAGATTCTTGCTCTCCAGAGTAGTTATTGATGGAGATACTGAAAGCATGCCGAGATATGATTCAAACTCTGGTTTCAAAAAAGTGTAAGAATATGAAGTAGTTACATTTAAAATATACGGTAACACTTTATATTTCAAATCCCTTTTGGAAAATCCAGCGGAAATGTTGTGGTTCTGTGTATTGAAATCAGAAAGACCTGAGGAAAAATAAAGATTTTGATAAAGGTTATAATCAAGAGAAAATTCAGCGCCCGTTCTGTTTATAGGTTTTAAGCCAGCAACCCCCTTTAGAACAAACCTGCTTCCACTCGCGTTTGAATATTCATCTGGCAGCGCCATGCCTTCGGGAAGCAATATCACATTACTGTCATATTCTAAACCGGCGGAAGCTCCTGCGTTCAAGTTTTTCTTATCAAGCGCCTTTTGACGCTCCGTGGCAAGGACTCCAATCTCAGTCCCCTTGGCAGACTCAATTACCTTAGTGTAACTCTCCCTTGCCCTATCCTTTTCCCCGAGTTTTTCATAAGTCTCCCCAAGATAATAGTATGCCTCCGGATTATCACCGGCGCTGCTTGCACGGTTGAAAAAATCATTAGAAGCGGCGAAATTTTTTTCCTCATAAAAAATCAAACCCATATAGTAATTCGGTATAAAATCATCTGGATTTAAAATAAGGAGCTCATCCAAAAGCATTTTTGATTTTCCGTATTCTCCCGTTGAATAATAAAGCCTTGCAAGCTCCTTTTTCACATCTGTACGCATTTTATCTATTTCGTATGCCTGTTCAATAAATTTTATTGCGCTTACATAATCCTTAAGCTCTCCATAGGTTTTGCCAAGCATAAGGAGTATCTGGATATTTTCAGGATCGACATTGATTCCTTTCAAAAATTCTTCTTCTGCTGTCCTGTAATTCTCCTGCATATACTGGACAATTCCCCTGGCAAGATAGATCTCGCCCTCCCCTGTCCCAACAGTGATTTGCTGAGCGTAAAGGGTGGCGGAAAAGAATAAGCAGGATACAATCATGTGCATTGCCGTTTTTATTAACCGTATCCAGCATGCTGGTAGGCGCACTGAACTATGCATTCTTTGCAAATGGGCGGCTTGCAAAACATACCTGAATGCATTACTCATCGTATAACCTCCAAATACAGCTCCCAGCCAGCCGCCCCGCCGGGAGTATAGGTTATTGCGTATACAGTCCTTCCGTCGGGTGAAGATACCATAGGTCCACCCTTGTAGTCGTTGCTAAGCGGAGGATCAGCTCTTAATGTATACAAATTCTTAGCATCAATAACGTGGAAATAATTAAAATCACTGTATGTAAGAAAAATCATTGCCTTATCCCGTGTAATAAGCATATCGTTAGCGGGGGAAGAAAAAGTTAGCCCTACTATATAAGAAGCCGGATCAGCAATGGGGATTGCAACGATTGTATTATTAGAATTATACAACCCGGTGGATATAATTAAATTATTCTCCTCATCCAGCAATAATTTTTCGGGTGAAAATGTCGCTGATTGAAAAACATAAAACTCCCGGGCAGTATTATTCGACAGGTCCACCTTGAAAATCTTCCTGCCAGCCTGATCGCTGACATAAACAGCAGTCTCATCTGAAGAAATTGCCATGTCATTCACTCCGCCTGCGCCGGTAAGCGGTATATTGGATTCTTGCCAAGTGGCAAGATCTACTATCTTCAAACTATACGGAGCTGTATCATTCAAAAAATGCCCCTTTGTCCCGTCGGCTGAAATTTCAAAGCGAAACGGGCTGAATGTAAGTGTATGTGAATCTGATGTTTTTGTTGCAAGATCCACAACCCAGAGTTTTTTACCTGGAGAGTCGGATGCATACAGATTTGTCCCATCAGGACTTAGCCGGACAATGTATGGAGATGCGGTTGCATCAAGGGGAATCTGAGAAACAGTTTTATTATTAAGGTTAATCTCAGCAATCCAGCCATTTCCTCCGGGATAATTCCGTCCCCCAGTATAAATTCTCTGCCCATCCCCTGTAATCGCAATACCATAAGGAACCCAGTCCGCAACGCTTGTAATCTGGAGAATGTCCCTGCTTTTGCCATTATTATAAAAATAGTTGAACTGCGGATGACCAATCTCCCTGTATCCATCCATTACGCCAGCCGGAAGCACCGTGGGGAATGACCCGCAGGTAAACCATGCTTCACCTGAAGATGTAAGCCTTATACCCCTGACATAATTTGACAGGAGGAATGAATTTATTTCCTCAAGCAAGCTCCATGCGCCCGAACTTTTATCATGCACAATCAAACCTGCGCTTGAACCAAAATACACAATGGCCCCAAATGTGTTACTATCCGTAATATCATAATTAAAAAAGTGGTATCCGATGCCATTCAGGGTTAAACCGCCTGCCCCGGTGAGATAAAAATAATTCCCTGGCTGTGTCGGGTCTGAACTCAGATCCCTGCTGTGATAAATAATATCTCTTGTGCTTCCGGTGTCATAGCCTGTGATCCATTTATCCGGGACCGAAGCATCCTGAACATCCTTTTCAAAATGCATAGATAACGTATCTGTCTGTGGATTTGCAAGATACACAGACGGATTTAATTCCCATGTTCCGGCATTTGAATTCCAATCAAAGGCATACAAACCGTTGTCCTTACCGGCAAAGAGCCTTGACTGTGTCGGATCTTCAGCAATAAAATTGTAATAATTTCCTATGGAATCCTTGATTACAGAAAATCTTCCTGAAATGAGATCATAAATAGCAATACCGCCGCTCATTAAAAACCAAATCTCAGAACCTGCCCCCTGCCGGTAGCGCTTGACCATAACCTGGTAGGCATAATCATCATAGTCACTGGCAAAAGGTATCTTTTTTGTAATATCTACGTCATAAAAATCAGTAAACTGCATCAGTGGTACATTGAATTCAAAAACCCCCTCTGACGACCCGAGCCATATCTTTTCATCGTTCCCATCAGCGGATGTAACTTCATAATGTAATGGTGTATCAACCTGCGCAAAAAACCATTGTAACCCGTCAAAAACACCAATTCCTCCAGGGGATAAGGTTCCAATGATTAACTCATTATTTTCATACAGATAAACCGGATTAACCGCAAACCATACTCTGTCCCGTGAATCAATAAAAATATTATTGTTGTATCCGGACTGATAGAGATATATCATGCTCAATTCCACAGACTGTTTTGACTGATAAATATCAAAATAACCATCGCCCGCCAAAAAGTATGTTTTCGGGTGCACGGACGGATCAGTGCCTGCAGCATAGAGCATTGCGGAAAAATGCCTGGACTTGCCCGTGGCAACCTTCATTGTAAATTCATAACCTGTTGTTTTATCGTTAAGATCCACAGGAAACTCCTTGACCACAGTAACCATCCCTTCCCCGGCGCAGGAAAGCATTATGGTAAATGATGTTCCCACGGGAAAAGAAGAAGCCTGGAAATTTGTTTTATTGAAAGCAGGAATAGAAAAAATTACATTTACGTCCTCTTGATGCACAGAACAACCGGTTAAGATAAGCCACGGAATTATAAGCATCCAGGCTTTTTCAAATCTACGCATAGGGTTGTTCTATTATTATTTATATAGAATAAATGTCAAGAAGTAAAAATCCCTATTGATTAACCTGTTCTTCTATGATCAACGCAATTCTATCCTGTGTAATCCTCTTAATTTTGATCTTTAATGGATCCATCGCATCTACAATTCTTGTAGCCAGCAGAGAGGCTTCAACACCTTCCACAGTAACTTCAATCTCAGTTGAATCTGGCGTAAATATGCTTGCGTGAACATCTATCACATTCTCTATTTTTCTTATTGCTTCCTTGATACGTTGTACATCAGCATAATTTCTGTGTTTAAGAAGCGTAATTAAAATTGTTCTGTAATTCAACACATCCTTTTCCCAAAAAGCCTGTATCTTGTCTCCAATCACTGTCCCAAGATTCTCGCACGCCTTCTTCAGCGCATTGTTAGCCGCAATATTTTCATCTCTATGTATGCCTGCCGCAGATTTTTTTTCGGCTGCTATCACCCTGGAAGAATTAACATATACAGCTTCTGCTGTAATCTGAGAATAAGCTGCATGAAGGATTGATTCCTCTACATCCTCGCCCTTTTTAACCTCTGCACTCCCAAAAATTACTATATCCGCACCTGCAAGCACGCCAGCCTTAACAGCTGATTCTATTGAAAGGGGCGTATTTTTAAATGATGGATCTGAAGAAATTTTCACAACAACGTCAGCGGAATTAATCAGAGAACTCCCCTTCTCTTCTAAAATATTTTTTAATGCGGATTCACTGAATGAACCGGTTAAAGCACCTGTATCAGGAGGCGACTCCCACCATCCTGGCATTTTTTTATCAAATACCTGCTCAACGATCATAACAAGCACCTTCGGCGATTTTCTCTTAATATTGAGCAGTCCTATATCAGAAAGGACATTTCTTATCAGATCTTTTGACACCTCAACATTAATCCGCACCTTCATTAAACTACCATCTGTCTCGGCTGAAAGTATCTTATAACTCTTTGTAAAATCAAGGACCCGGCTATAAATCCTTTCATTCATTAACTGATAATTATCTATCATTGTTTGCGATGGAATAAATGAAGCAATTGTTTGCTCAACGGCCTTTTTCAATGCATCATTAATTGCCGATTCTTTTGCTTTTGCAACATTTTTTTCTTCTATCACTGATACCCCATCAGTCTGAACCTGTTTCAGTTCTTGCGAATGTAGCGACGATTCCATAATTGGAAGCACCACCGCAAATAAAAATAAACTAATTATGCGAGAAACCATCTTTCTTCCCCCTGAAAGTTATATTGACCAGGTCTAAAAATTTTTCTATGCCCTCTCCCGTCAATGCAGAAATACTTATACATCCTGGATATCCGGAAATAACCCTCTCCAGGTGCTCCCGGTTTTCCACAATATCAATTTTGTTGAAAACATGGAGCACTGGAAGCTGGCCGGAGAGCATTCCTGACAATGTTTTATTTACAATTTCTATCTGCTCTTCAAAATTAGGGTGCGAGGCATCAATAAGATGGATTAGCCCGTCGCTTTTTGTAACCTCTTCAAAAGTGGACCTGAATGCTTCAATCAACTGGTGCGGCAGTTTTTTTATAAATCCAACAGTATCAACGAGAAATACCCTTTCCCCATTTTTAAACCTTAGCATTCTTACCGTAGGATCCAGGGTGGCGAACAACTTATTCTCAGACAGCACATTGGAGCGGGTAAGCCTGTTGAACAGAGTAGATTTGCCAGAATTAGTATAACCTACTATTGATATTACGGATACTCCGATAAAATGCCTTCGCTCTCTGTGAAGATGTCTTGTTTGGCGCAATGATGAAATTTCTCTTTTGAGAGTGGAAATTCTTTCCCGAATTCTTCTCCGGTCGATCTCCAACTTGGTTTCTCCAGGGCCCCTTGTACCGATTCCCCCTCCAAGTCTTGACATCAGAACCCCATGCCCTGTCAGCCTTGGAAGAAGATAATTCAATTGGGCAAGTTCAACCTGTAGTTTCCCCTCCCTACTCTTTGCCCTGCTCGCAAATATATCAAGTATCAAAGCTGTTCTGTCAACTATTCTGACATTCAGGGATTCTTCAAGATTTCTTTGCTGAGATGGAGAAAGTTCCTCATCAAAAATAACAATATCGGCATCCTTTTCTGCCACTTTTTCTACCATTTCCGCTACTTTTCCCTTCCCGATTAAATACCTGCTGTCCGGTGCCCGCATTTTCTGCGTAACCATATCTACTATCTCTGCCCCGGCTGTGTCAGCAAGCATCTTTAACTCAGAAAGAGATTCATCCAGGTTATATCTGCTCAATTTACTGCAATACACGCCAACAAGAATAGCCTTCTCTTTTAGGGTCTTTTTACTGTTTTTGACCGGTTTATCAAATAAGCGGAGTATCACCGTTCCCCAGACTTTTTATTTTCCTGCTGACCATCCGTGTTGCCGTCAACAGTGATAGTGCTGATCCCGTGTTTATAGATCAGAGTTTTCCCATCACTCTCAAGAATTATTGAAAATGTGTCAAATCCATAAATCTTGCCATTCATCTTTTCTCCATTCATAAGAGTAACAATAATATATTTCCCTTCTCTCCTTAGAGAATTAAGAAATTGATCCTGAATGTTTATTATGCCCTTCTGCGGTGCACCGCTCTGAGCAGATTTAATGACAGTCTCAGAGTTCTTTACTGCGGATGATTCTCCGATCTTAAACTTAAGCGCCATTTCTACCTCCTTAGTTCAATTCAATACTTCCTTTACCAAAACTCTCCTCTATCTCCATAATAAACGAATCACGAGGAGTAACCGAAAATTTATCACTTAATAGTAATATTGTTTCATCATTTTGCTTTTTTTTCAAGTGGAGAAATACCCTGCAGTATCCTCTGTTCTTCTCAAGTATCTCCTTCAGTTGTAAAAATTTATCTTTTAACGGTTCTTCAGAACCAAGATAACAATGAACCGCTTTTGTGAATTTTTCCTTAGCCTCTATTATCGGATATACCTCCTGGGCTACAAGTTTCACTTTTTCCTCTGATTTATCAATTCGCCCCTTTAAAATTATGGGGCTTTTCCCTTTGAGCAAACTGTTTGATGTTTTAAATAATTGAGGGAAGATTATTACTTCAACAATTCCCCTCCTGTCTTCAAGAATCAGATTTGCCATCTTATCTCCCTGTTTTGTGTTCCTTATAGTGGTCGTCAGAATTATTCCGCCGATAGTAACCTCAGCATCATCAACCATATCATCCAATGATGCCGAAGTGGAGTTAGTGTACTTTTCAATATCCGAGACATATCTGTCCAGCGGATGCCTTGTGGTGAAAAAACCAAGAAGTTCCCTCTCAAAACCAAGCAGGATGCCCTCTGGCCATTCATCAAGTTCCGGATAACGGATGCCGGCGCCACCCTCTTTATCGAACGCATCCGAGAGGAGGCTCTCCTGTCCGTTTTCCTTATCCTTATTAATCCTGGAAGTAAACTCCAAACATGACTCTACTGCCTCAAAAATCTGAGTACGGAACCTGCCGATAAAGTCAAAAGATCCGACCTTAACCAGGCTTTCTATTACCCGCTTATTCACCTTTCTTGTATCAACTCTTGTAATGAAATCCTCAAGCGATTTAAAGGGGCCATCCTTCTCTCTGGCTTCCAAAATAGACTGGATCGCCATGCCCCCAACGTTCTTAATTGCAATAAGCCCTACCCTGATGTTATTCTCTTCAGGCGTAAATTCAAGAAAGCTTTTGTTTATATCCGGAGGCAAAATTGTTATGCCATGCTCTTTGCAATGTGCAATATAAAGCGGCAACTTATCCCTTTTGGGCTGATCAGAAGCAACGCTGGTCAAAAGAGCGGACATAAATTCAAGGTAGTAATGAGCCTTCAGGTATGCAGTGCGAAACGCATTTATTGCATATACAGCGCTGTGGGATTTATTGAAGGCATAGCCGGCAAATTTTTCAATTTGTTCCAGTATTTTCTTAGCCTTGCTTGCTGAGATACCATTCAGTCTTGCGCCTTCAATAAATTTTTCTTTTAATTCATCAATCATGTCCTTCTTTTTTTTGGACATTGCGTATCTGAGGTCATCGGCATCGCTCATAGAAAAACCAGCGACCTTGACAGCTACCTGCATAACCTGTTCCTGATATACCATTATCCCGTATGTTTCATTAAGAATATCTTCAATCTGAGGCAGTTCATACTCCACAGAAATCTTCCCCTGCTTCCTCATTATAAACTCATCTATCATGCTCATTGGTCCGGGTCTGTACAGTGCAATGAGCGCAATAAGATCCTCAATCCGCCTCGGCTGCAATCTCATACATATGCGGGTCATGCCGCTGCTCTCCAGCTGAAATATTCCTGATGTGTCTCCTTCGGAAATCAACTTGTATGTGTCAGGATCGGAGGTATCAATTACATCAAAATCTATTTTTTCTCCGGTTGATTTTTCTATGAGTTTTAATGTTTTGTCAATCACGGTCAGGGTCTCAAGTCCGAGCAGATCAAATTTTACAAAACCGGCCTTCTCCAAGTCTTTCATTGAAAACTGTGTAATTACTTCGCTTTCCTTACCTTTGAAGAGCGGTAATGCATCAGTAAGCGGCTCATTTGAAATAACCACACCACCAGCATGCATGGATGCATGCCTCGGAATCCCCTCAACTGCCCGGGCAATCTCAAGAAGATTTTTGATCTTGGAATCACTCTTAATCAATTCTCTGAGAGTCGGTTCATGCTCCAATGCATCTTTGATGTTTTCTGCGTTATCAGGAATAAATTTTGCTATTCTGTCAACATCCTTATATGGCATTCCAAGCACCCTTCCCACATCCCTCACAGCCGCACGGGCTTTCAAGGTATTAAAAACAGCAATATGAGCCACCCTGTCTGTCCCGTATTTATTTCGCATGTATTCTATTATGTTATCCCGTCTCTCTTTGCAGATATCAACATCAATGTCGGGCATGTTGCCCCTGGCAGGGTTTAGAAATCTTTCAAATATGAGGGAGTAACGGAGCGGATCAATGTCTGTTATTCCCAGGGCATAGGAAACTACGCTGCCTGCAGCGGATCCCCTGCCAGGGCCGATAGGAATCCCATGCTTTTTTGCAAACTGGATGAAATCCGAAACTATCAGAAAATAGCCGGAAAATTTCATTGCCTTTATCACATCTATCTCATGATTAAGCCTTTGAATATATTTAGATTCATCAATTGTATGCCCCTGAACATCCATCAGCTTCTTCAGCCTTCTGTTAAGTCCCTGCCGCGCAAGAGCATCAAAATAGGTGTCAAGCGTCTCTCCCTCCGGGATCGCAAATCTCGGCATCCTGACAGCACCAAATTCAAATTTAACATTACATCGTTCTGAAATCTCAACTGTATTTTTCAATGCATCGGGTATATCTTTGAACATTTCGTACATTTCGTCCGGCGATTTTAAATAAAGTCCATCCGTAGAAAATTCAAATTTATCCGGCGCATCGAGGGTCTTCCCGGTCTGAACGCACAGAAGGATCTGGTGTGTACTGTAATCTGCAGCATTTATATAATGACAATCATTAGTGGCGACAACCGGCAGATTTAATTCTTTTGACATCTTTAAGAGTTCATCGTTCACTTTTTTTTGTTCTGGAATTTTGTTTATCTGGAGTTCAAGAAAAAACCTTTTATCACTGAAGATCTGGCTCAATGTATTCGCCAGATCATAAGCTTTTTTTCTCTCCCCAATTGAAAGATAAAAGGGTATCTGTCCATGCATGCAGGATGTAAGCCCAATTAATCCCGAATTGCATTCCCTGATGAGTTCATAATCAGCTCTGGGTTTACGGTAGAAACCCTCAAGATATGCCGACGAAACAATCTTAACAAGATTTCTGTATCCTTTTTCATCAATTGCAAGCAGAACAAGATGAAACGCACCCTCGGAGGAAGTCCCCTTCTCTGTCTTTTCAAACCTGCTGCCAGAAGCAACATATACCTCACAACCGATAATCGGCTTAACCCCTATTTCCATAGCTCTTTCGTAGAACTCAATTGTTCCGTGAAGCGACCCATGATCTG
>Ga0209619_10000302_pt1 | contig 33503 bp, 34 predicted proteins | sample Rifsed16ft3_FD_184011 | JGI IMG/M metagenome (GOLD analysis project Ga0209619, IMG submission 184011) | Soil microbial communities from Rifle, Colorado, USA - sediment 16ft 3 (version 2) | ecosystem: Environmental > Terrestrial > Deep subsurface > Rock core/Sediment | place: Rifle, Colorado... | reverse complement strand
ACCGCCTGGGCGACGTCGTCGGCGTGCCCGCCGTGAGCCCCGGGAACACCCATGTCTTCGCGCAGTACACCATCCGCACGCCGAGGAGGGACGACCTGGTCGCCCACCTGCGGGAGAACGGGGTCCCCACCGCGGTCCATTACCCGATCCCCCTCCACTTGCAGGAGGCGTTCCGGGGACTGGGGTACGAAAAGGGGGATTTCCCGGAAAGCGAGGCGGCGGCGCGCGAGGTGGTGTCGCTCCCCATGTCCGCCTTTCTCTCCGAGGCGGACCAGGACGAGGTGATCCGGCAGGTCCGGAGGTTCTTCGGGAAATAGGGTGCCCGGGAACCCTGGCTCACCGGCCTCCAGAGATCCATTCCCTCAGATCCCGGCATTCGAGGGCCGCTGCATCCGCTCCGGCTTCGTTGCCTGCCCTCACCGTACCGCGGTGGGTACGCCTCGGTCAGGCGCCTCGCCGGAAGCAGCGCATCGACCCTCTCGGTGCACGGCCTCTTCAGGAACGGATCTCTGCAGGCCGGGGGTCCCCTTAGGCTACGCTCGCGACCTGCGTCCGCTCGCTGCCTGCGCTCATACGTTTGCGAAAAACCGGTGCCCCGGGTCCCCCCTTGACATTGCGTCGGTGCGCCCTTCCGATAGGGCGCTACCCCGGCGAATCTCCATCTGATATTCTATTTTGATGCAGCCGTTTCCTTCCTCCCGGCCGGAGAAGCTACTCGTGCGGGCCGTCAACTGGCTGGGGGACGCGGTCCTGACGACTCCCGCTCTCGGGGCGTTGCGGGCGGCGTGCCCGCAAGCACGGATCACGATCGCCGCCAAGCCGCTTGTCGCGGAACTGTTCCGGTATCACCCGCACATCGACGGGATCGAGGTGTACGACAAGGAGGGCGCGCACGCCGGGGCCATCGGCATGTTCCGGAAGGCCAGGGAATTGCGGAGAGGAGGATACGAAGCCGCCGTCCTGCTCCAGAACGCGATCGACGCCGCGCTTCTCACCTTTCTCGCCGGCATACCGGAAAGGATGGGGTATGCGACAGACGGGAGGCGGCTGCTCCTTTCGCGGCCTGTCCCGGTGACGGAGGAGATCCTGTCCCTGCATCACGCGGAATATTACCTGCGGCTCCTCGCGGAGCTCGGGGTTCCCCGCCCGGAAGCCCCCCGGCTTTTGCTGCGTGTGACCGGGGAGGAACGGGAGTCGATGCGGTCCCGGCTCGCCGGGCTGGGCGTCCCCGAGGGGAGGAGGATCGTGGGGATCAACCCGGGGGCGACCTACGGGTCGGCGAAGCGCTGGTTCCCGGACCGGTTCGCGCAGGTGGCCGACACCCTGTCGGAGGAGTGGGACGCCGCCGTCGTCCTGATGGGATCGGCCTCGGAGGCGCCTCTTTCCGCGGAGATCGAGGCGACAATGGGCCGCAAGGCGGTGAACCTCGCCGGCCGCACCACGGTGCGGGAGATGATGGCCCTGCTTTCCTCCTGCTCGTTCCTGGTGACGAACGACTCGGGGCCGATGCACATCGGCGCGGCGTTCGGCGTTCCGATGGTGACCATTTTCGGACCGACGGATTGGCGGAAGACGTCGCCGTGGACGGACCGGGCGAAGATCGTCCGCGTGGACGTCGACTGCTCCCCCTGCCACCGGAGGGAGTGCGACCGGGGGCATGAATGCATGTTGGGGGTCACCGCGGGCATGGTCGTCGCGGCGGCGCGTGAACTCATGGCGGAGGTCCGGTGAGATGGGGCCGCCGGGTATCCGGAGGATCCTCGTGGTGAAACTCTCGGCGCTGGGGGACGTGGCCCACGCCCTCCCCGTCGTCGACTACCTCCGCAAGGAGGCCCCCGGCGCGCAGGTGGACTGGGTGGTCGAACGGCGGTTCGCCCCCCTGCTCGAGAGGAATCCGGGTCTGCGCCGCGTGATCCCTCTCGACCTCAAGGCGTGGAAGAGGCAGTGGACGGCCCGGGATGCCCGCCGGGAAGCCGGGGAGGCGGTCCGGAACCTGCGCGACGGGAAGTACGACCTCGCCTTCGACATCCAGGGGAACGCCAAGAGCGGGGTCGTGACCCGCCTCTCGGGCGCCCCGTTGCGATACGGGTTCGACCGGCAGGGGGTGCGGGAGGTCCCGAATCTCCTTTTCACCAACCGGAAGATCGCCCTGCAGCCGGAGGACCGCCACGTCAGCCAGAAATACCTGCGGGTCGTGGCCGCCCCGTTCGGCGGCCGGTTCGACCTCGGTGCGCTTACGATGGACATCGCGACCTCTCCCGGGGAGGAGGAACTCGCGGGGCGCACCGTGCGGGAACTCGCGCCCGGCGCGTCGCCGGTCGTGGTCGTTCACCCCGGCACGACCTGGGGCACCAAGCGGATGGCCCCCGAGTTCTGGGCCGGGGCGGTACGCGTTCTGCAGGCTCGGTACTCCCGGCTGGGGGTCCTCCTCTCCTGGGGGAGCGCGGAGGAACGGGACGAGGCCGTGAGGATCCGGGTGAGGGCCGGAACGGGGGTGGAGCTGCTCCCTCGGCTCTCCCTCAAGGAGCTCGCTGCGGTTTTTCGCCGTTGCGGGTATCTCCTCGCGCCCGACACGGGCCCCCTGCACATCGCGGCGGCGGTGGGCGCCAGGACCGTTTCCGTCTTCCGCGTGACCGACGGGAACCGGAACGCGCCGTACGGGCCGAACCACCGGTTCGTGCAGGCGCCGATGCCGTGTACCGCCTGCCTGCGCAAGCGGTGCGACCGGGACGCCGAGTGCCGGGAGAGCATTTCGCCGGAGGACGTGGCGAAGGAGATGGTGTCGCTCATCGGAGAGGGGCAATCCGCATGAAGAAATTCAGCGCGATCCTGATCACGAAGAACGAGGAGCGAAACGTCGCCGAATGCATCGCAACCCTCACGTTCGTCGACGAGGTGGTCGTGGTCGACTCGGGGAGCACGGACCGCACGGAAGAACTGTGCCGCCGGGACCCGCGCGTTCGGTGGTTCGCGGAGGAATGGAAGGGGTACGGGCCGCAGAAGAACAGCGCCCTCGAGAAGGCGGCGGCCCCGTGGGTCTTCAGCATCGACGCCGACGAGCGGGTCACGCCCGATCTCGCGGAGGAGATCCAAGCGCTCGATCTCCTGCATGCGCCGGAAGAAGGGTTCCGGGTTTCCCGGAGGAATTTCTTCGGGGGGAAATGGGTCCGCGGGGGGGGGTGGTACCCCGATTACGTGGTGCGGCTCTGGCGCAAGGACCGGGGGCGCTTCGACGGCCGCGCGGTCCACGAGTCGGTACATGTGGCTGGTCCCGTGGGTACCCTCAAGGGGGAGATCCTCCACTTCACATACCGGGACACGACCGACTTCCTCGACCGGATGAACCGCTACTCCACCCTGGCGGCGCGGGAGATGGCCCGTTCGGGCATACGGGCCAAGTCCCTTGACCTACTGTTCCGGCCTGCGTTCACCTTTTTCCGGATGTTCGTACTGAAGCGCGGCTTTCTCGACGGGGCGCTGGGCTTCCGGCTCGCGGTCCTGTATGCGGCGTACACCTTCGCGAAGTACGCCAAGCTGGGGGAAACGGATGGGGGATAGGCTCGCGAGGATGTCCGGGCCCGCGGAGCGCTCCCACGGACGACAGGTTGCATGATGCCGGGATTGCGGTTGGCATTCATCAAGAAACGGTTTTCCTTCCATGGGGGGGGAGAGCGCTACCTCCAGACACTTGTCGGCCAACTAGGGAAGGAAGGGCATGAGGTTCACGTATTTGCCGAAAATTGGTCGGAGGAGAAAGGGATACGATTTCACAGGGTGAAAGGCTCCCGCCGGGGTTCTTTTTCCTCCGTGCTCGCGTTCAACCGGAATGCCGGCAGGGCACTACGGTCCCGGGACGCTTTCCACTGTGTGGTCAGTTTCGAACGCACCACCTGCCAGGACATCTATCGCGCCGGCGAGGGATGCCATGCCGAATGGCTGCGCAAACGGTCTGCCGTCGAGCCGCTATACAAGCGCCTCTCGTTCCGGGTGAACCCGCTCCACATCTCTCTCCTCCGTCTCGAGCGGGAGATCTTCGACCGGACAAAGGTGCTGATCGCTAACTCCCGCATGGTGAAAGACGAGATCGTTCGCCACTACGGGGTCTCACCCGGGAAGATCACCGTGCTCTACAACGGAGTGGACGTCCGTCGCTTTTCCCCGGAGAACCGGGCTCTCTGGAGGGAGAGGATGCGGAAGGAGCTGCGGATCCCGGATTCCACCGCGGTGGTGCTCTTCGTCGGAACCGGGTTTGCCCGGAAAGGGCTGGGTGCCCTGGTGGAGGCAATGGGACTCCTGAAAAGCGACGACCTGTGCCTTTGGGTCGTCGGCAGGGGGGGCGCAGCCCCGTATCTCGGGAAGGCGGAGAACGCGGGTGTGAAAGACCGGATCCATTTCCTCGGACCGCGGGAGGGGATCGAGCGTTATTATGCCGCAGCTGACCTCTTCGTCTTGCCGACCCTGTATGACCCGGGGAGCAATGCCACGATGGAGGCGCTGGCGGCCGGACTTCCTGTGATCACCACGACCGGCAACGGCGTGGCGGAGCTGATCTCCGACGGGGAGGAAGGGTACGCGGTGGAGGACCCGCTGGACGCCCGGAGGTTGGCGGACCGGATGCGGGCCTGCCTGGGCTCGCGGGAGGCCATGGGAAGAAAGGCGGTGGAAGTGGCCAGGCGATATACCATCGAGGCATCCGCCCGGGAGTTCATCGCGTTGATTAACAAGGTCGGGGAAAACGGGGCAGGGTGAGGGGGCGCATGATCGATTTCCATGACATTCTCCGCATCCTGGTGATCAAGCTGCGGCACATCGGAGATGTCCTTCTCACCGCCCCGGTATTCCGGGCCCTTCGGGAAACCTTTCCGGGGGCAAGGATATGCGCGCTTGTTCATTCCGGCACCCAGGACGTCCTTGAGGGGAACCCGGACATCGACGAGGTGCTCGTGTTCGACCGGGGGGTGAAGAACCTCCCCTTCCCCCGGCAGGTTGTGCGGGAGGGGAAGTTCGCCCGCGGGATTCGGGAAAGGGGCTTCGACCTTGCCATCGATCTCACCGGGGGCGATCGCGCGGCGATCCTCTCGTATCTCTCCGGCGCGAGATACCGGATCGGGTGGCGGGACCGGAAGGGGTTTGCGGGCAAGCGGTGGATGTACACGAACCTGCATTCACCCGACCAGAATTGCCACATGGTGGCGCAGAACCTCTCCGTCGTCCGATCCGTGGGGATAACGACGCGAAACGCAGCAGTTACCTTTCCCGTCTCTGCCAAAGACCGGGAAAGGGCGAAAGAGTTCCTGCGGGAATATTCCGGGAACGGGCGCATCGTACACGTCCACCCCACGTCGCGGTGGATGTTCAAGTGCTGGAAAGACGAGTACGTCGCGGAGGTGATCCGCCGCCTGGTGGACCGGGGTGTCACCGTGCTCCTCACGACCTCGCCCGCCCCCCGGGAAGTGGAACGAGGCGGGAGGATCAAGGTGCTCCTCGGGGATGCTCCCGGCGTCGTGGACCTGCGCGGGAGGGTTACCCTCAGGCAGCTCGGAGCGCTATCGGAGATCTCCGACCTGTTTCTGGGCGTGGATTCGGCTCCCATGCACATCGCCGCCGCGGTGGGGACTCCCGTCGTGGCCCTGTTCGGTCCCTCCGGCGTTCACAATTGGGGTCCCTGGGACAATGAGTCGGCCCGGGAGGCGGGGGAAAGCCTCCGGATGCCGTACGCCCGGAGAAGGGGGAACCAGGTTTTCGGCATCCACACGGCGGTTCAAAGAGACTGGGATTGCGTCCCCTGCGGGGAAAGCGGGTGTGAATCCACGAAGTGGTGCCGCTGTCTCGATGATATTCTGCCGGAGGAAATTTTCCCTCTCGTCGCAGGGAAATTAGGACTCGGAGAAGGGTGAATGCTCACGATTCTCCATACGGAATCCTCCGACGGGTGGGGAGGGCAGGAGATACGGATCCTGCGCGAGTCCCTGGGAATGGCGCGACGGGGACACAGGGTCCTCATCGCGGCGGCTCCCGAGGCTTCTCTCTACGACCGGGCGAAAGCCTCGGGGCTGACCGCCATCCCTTTCCGGTTCAACAAGCGGAACCCCGTCGATTATTATCGCCTCTCGGTCCTCGTGAACCGGGAACGGGTGGACATCGTCAACACCCATAGCTCCGGCGACAGCTGGGTGGCCGGGGTCGGAGCGAAATTTGCCAGAAGAGCCCCCCTCATCATCCGGACACGCCACCTCTCCACGCCGATCAGCCGCTCTTTCCTCAGCAGGATCCTGTACGACTCCCTCCCCGATGTCGTGTTGACCACGGGAGAGGAGATCCGCAGGCGGATGATCGCGGTCAATCGATTCCGGGGAGAAAGGATCCTCTCGGTTCCCACCGGCGTCGACGTGGAGCGTTTCGACCCGGAGAAGGTGAAGCCGTCCCTCGCGGCGGGAAGCGCGGCCGTCGGGATGGTGTCCGTGCTCCGGAGCTGGAAAGGGCATGAGCACTTCCTCCGGGCGGTTCCCGGGATTCGCCAGGAAGTTCCGCTGGCGACGTTCGTCATCGTCGGGGATGGCCCCCAGCGGGACAACATCAGGAACCTCGTGGCGGACCTGGGGTTGCAGGACAGGGTCCTGCTGCTGGGTCACCGGGAAGACATCCCGGAAGTCATCGCTTCCCTGGACGTCCTGGTTCACCCTTCCTACGCCAACGAGGGAGTTCCGCAGTCGGTTCTGCAGGCTCTTCTGATGGGGAAGCCGGTGGTCGCAGCGGATGTGGGGGGCATCGGCGAGGTGGTGCGGGACGGGGAGACGGGGTACCTCATTCCGCCGAAAGATCCTTCCGCCCTCGCCGCGAAAGTGGTTGCCCTGCTCCGAAATAGGGAACTGGGGAAACGACTCGCGGACCGGGGGAGAACCCTAGTCCTTCGGGAGTACTCCTTCGAAAGCATGCTGGACCGGATCGAGGATCTGTACCGGCGATTGCGGGAGGGGCGGGATATCGCCCGGCCCGCTGCGGATGGACGATGGGAAAAACCTGGAAGAGGATGAAAAACGCCGCCCTTCTCCGTGCGGTAGCCGCGTATCGGAGACGGCATCTCCCCGACGGGAAGGGTTCCCGTGGCGGGGCGTCCCGTTTTCTGATCGTCAGCTCCACCGGCATCGGGGATACCCTGTGGGGAACTCCTGCGATTTATGCCCTCCGAAAGGCGCTGCCGGATTCTTCCATTGCGGTGCTGACGAGCGACGCAGGACAGGAGGTGCTCGCGGGGAACCCGGCCATCGACGAGATATTCGTGTTTCGGCGCGGCGCGGCGGGATATTGGCGGCTTGTGCGTTCCCTGATGACGGTCCGGCGGAGGGGAGTGGACGCGGTCCTTTTCTTCCACGCCTCGGACCGGATACTCTGGCCCTTGTGCGCCTTCATGGGGGCACCCTTTCTCATCGGCCTTGCCGGGCAGAGCAAGGGGCAGGACGAGATCCTGACCGCCGCGATTTCCTTGGGGGATGAGATTCATTGGGCACAAGCGCGGTTTTCCCTCCTTCGGGAAGTGGGCGTGAATGCGACACCAGGCCCCATACGCTTGTATTTGAACGGCAAGGACAGGGAAAGGCCGGAACGGCTGCTTAAGGAAACCGGTTGGGGCAACGTCCCCTTGCTCGTGGGTCTTCATCCGGGATCCAAGGATCCCTTCAAGCAGTGGCCGGAGGATAAGTTCGCCCGCCTGGGGAGGGCCTTGGAAAACAAAGCGGGCGCGAAGATCGTGGTTACGGGAGACGCGGAAGAGAGTGCGCTGGCGGCCAAGGTTGCGGGAAAGATCCCCCAGGCGCTTTCGATGGCGGGGAAACTGTCCATGCGGGAGACCGCGGCGCTGATCGAGAGGATGTCCCTCTTCATCACGAATGACACGGGCCCGATGCACATCGCCTTTGCCGTGAAGACGCCGACCGTGGCGCTTTTCTCCCCCACGGACCCGGCGCTGTGCGGCCCTTTCCGGGCGGAGGGGTTGACCGCCATCATCCGGAAGGAGAAGACCTGTCCGACCTCCTGCGTCGGGAAAGGGTGCGTGGACCCGGTGTGCATGGACCAGATCACCGTTATGGAAGTGTTGGAAGAGGCGGAGCGGTTGCTCTTCCGGGGAGGCAGATAGCGAATGCGGGTCGTCCTCAATTACCGGCGCCCGAACGAACGCCTCGAATACGCGCTCGGGGAACTGGGGCACGACTGGGTCTACCATTTGTGGGACATACGGAACATTGAGGCCCAGGGGGCTGACGCCGTTCTCTTCGAGTTCAAGCAGATCGTGAAGGAGGAGCTCCGGTTCGCGGCCCTTTCCCTCCGGCTCCGGAAATGCGGCATCCCGACGGCTACTTGGTGCCTCGACAATCCCAACATCGGGTCGCGGATGTGGAAACTTCACGCAATCGCGAAGTATCGGCTGGTCGACGTTCTCGCCACCCACTCTCTCCAGGGTTTGGAAGGATACGGAAACGTCCTTTACCTGCCGAACGCGGCGATGACGCAGCACTACAACCTGGGCGTGCATACCCTGGAGGAGATGCGCGATCCGGGTTTCTGCACCGTGGACGTCTCCTTCATCGGGAACTTCGACGGCGAGAGATACCCCGAGCACAGGGAACGGATGCGGCTTCTCGGCGCCCTGGAGGGTATCCTGCGAAAACTAGGTCGTTCCTGCCGGTTCGTGGGAGGGGACTCCATGGACTACGGCGCGCAGACGGATCTCATTCGGAGAAGCCGGATCAACCTGAACGTCGGTTGCGCCGCCGACCGGTACGACCGGAGGAGCTGGGGGCTGCCGGAACGATGCTACGGAATCCCCGCGTGCGGCGGGTTCCTTCTGTCCGACGACCGGGAACACGCGAAGGATGATTTCGCGATCGGCGAGGAGATCGACCTGTTCCGGGAGCTGCCCGATTGCGTGGAGAAGATCCGCCATTATCTCGATGCACACGAGGAGTCCCGGCGGATCGCGGAGAACGCATATGCCCGGGTTCACCGCGAACATACTTACCGGCACAGGGTTGCCCGGCTCCTGGGCGCGTTGATGCGGGCAACCGATGGATATTCCGGGGGAAGGGGAAAAACATCGTGAGGGTGGAGTACGTATCGTTTACCGACCGGATGGCCCGTATCGAATATGTTGCGACAAGGTTCCGGCGTTTCCTGGCCGGCAAGGTGCTGGATGTCGGCTGTGACCGGTCGAATCTGAAAACGCTGATTCCGGACATCGCGTATACCGGCCTGGACATCGCCGGGGACCCGGACGTCAAGCTGAACCTGGAAACGATGGACCGGTTGCCCTTCGATGACGACTCGTACGAATGCGTGGTCTGCACGGACGTCCTGGAGCATCTCGACAACCTGCACTTCGTGTTCGGCGAGTTGGTCCGCGTTGCCAGGAACCATCTGATTGTCTCCCTGCCCAACAATTGGACCAACGCCCGGTTGCCCATCGAAAGAGGAAAGGGCTCCTTCGACAAGTACGGCCTGCCGGTCGAGCCTCCTCCCGATCGCCACAAGTGGTTTTTCGGTCTCCAGGAAGCGGTCGAATTCTTGAGAGGACAGGAGAAAAAATATCCGTTTTCGATTCTCGAGATGCGGGTTACCGAGAAACCAAGGCCCGTCATGGTCCGCGCGCTGAGAAGGGTGCGGTACCCCTCCCGGGAACGGTACTGGAATCGGTATGCCCATACGGTGTGGGCGGTCATGGAAAAAGACCGTGCGAAAGATCCGGACAGAGAAGGGAGGAATCCGTCCGGATAGGCCAGAGCACTTCCTCTGCCGCCTCCCGCAGCATCTCCTCGTACGTGGCGATGTCCGGGGTCTCGCTGCCGAACGGAAGGCCCGTCGGCCGGGCGGATCGGGTCTGCGATTGGGGTGCGGGAGATAAGCAGGAAGCGGTAGTGCTTGATAGAACAAGCCGAATCCACCGGAAGGATGAGGCATGACCCAGCAGGAAACGGAGGGATTGGCACCGGCCCGGCGGCCGAAGGTCCTGATCGTCGTCCCGCCGCCCGGTGCGGGATGTCGGGAGGCGGAGGCGTTCATCGGGGCCCTCCTGAGCTCCCGCATCCGGCAGGGGTTCGAACTGCGGCTGGCCCTGCGGGGGACTTCCCTGCCGGATGGGGCAGAATTGCCGAACGGCGTGGGAAGCCTGCCTTTCGAGGAAACGTCGACGGACGGCTCCCGCTTTGCCCTGCGAAGAGCGCTCCGCAGGGCGGGCAAGATCCATCGGGAATACCCCTTCGCGATCGTCCACACGTTCACCGGCGAGGACCAGAGGGTTTTCGGCGCCTGGAAGCGGCGGTCCGGGGAAGCTGTTTTCCTCATTCGGACGTGGTTCACCCCGGAGGCGATTCCGGACACGCGGGAAAACCGCACCTTGCACACCAGGACCACGGATATCAACATGATCCTCGGCCACGAGACGCTCCGGCGGATGCGGGAGGATCGGCCGAAAGGGACCCTTCTGCTCGACCATCCGTGCGTTGTCGGAGAGGCGCCGGACCTGTCGGGACCCGGGATCGACAACCTCGAGCATTGCTACCTCGCGCTCACCGCCCCGACCCGCCGCCACCCCGTCGGCGGGGAGAAGTCCGACTGGTCCCACATCAGCTTATCCTACGTCACCCACTTCTACCTCAACCAGGAATCCCCGGAGGCGGTCCTGGGGATGCTTCGTCGATACGAGCGGTACTCCGCCGACCTCATGGACCGGGTCCAATTCGTGATCGTGGATGACGGCTCGCCGCTTTACTTCGAGATCCCGGACCTTGACCTGAATCTGACGTGGCTTCGGATCGACGAGGACATCCGCTGGAACAACCCCGGGTCGAGGAACCTCGGGGTGGTCTGGGCAAAATCCGACAAAGTCCTCCTGACGGACCTGGACCACGAATTCCCCGAGGAGACCCTCCGGGCGATGGCCGATGCGCCGCCGTGCGGGAAGAACATATACAAGATCTACCGTCGGGATACGGAGTCCGGCGCGCTCCGGAAAGGGCACTCGAACACGTTCTTCCTCTCCCGGGCGAGGTTCCTGCGTTTCGGCGGCTACGACGAGGAGTTCTGCGGCCACTACGGTTCGGACGACACCCGGTTCGTCAAGTATCAAAAGGCCCAAGGGACGCGCTTCCTCTACTTTCCGAAGGATTATGTCTGCTTCCACCGCCCGGACATCGACAAGTCACGGGCATACCACAACCTGCATCGGGACCTGAGCTTCAACACACCGGTCGATTCGCGCAAGAGGCTCGAGATGGAGGTCCACGGCCACGAGGCGGGGCACAGCCGGATGTTTCTCAACTTTACCTGGACGAAGGTCCGCGAGAGTCGGCGCGATGTCACGGTGGTCCGCCCGGTCGACCGCCTCTGGAAGCGCCTCTGGGTTCTCCGCTGGCCCGCGGGGGGCTGGTAGGGCCCTCTAGGCCAGCATCCCCAGCACCTCTTCCGCCGCCTCCCGCAGCATCTCTTCGTACTTCGCCAGATCAGGCGCCTCGCTGCCGTCCAGAAAACCCATCGCCCGGACGCATGGGGGGACATTCCTGGCTTTTGCGCGCAAGCCCCCGCAGGCGAGACCCCCCCCTTCCGTCAGCAGGTACCGGATCTTTGAGCCGGCGCGCAGCGTCACCCCCCGGCCGCACAGTTCCCGAGTGACCTCTGCGGCCGCGGTGCGGGTGACGTACCGCTCCGGCGCCTTGGACAGGCGCCGTGCGACGGCCAGCTCTTCCGGGGGGACGCGTCCCTCCCGCAGTTCGGCCGCCGCGGCGTCCACGGTCTCCCGCAGGGGAGGCAGCATCGCGCGCAGGGCGGGAAGGTCCGCCGCCGCAGCCATTGCCGCAAGGAGTCGCCGCTGGAGGGAGGCGACGAAGGGAGGGGTGTCGGTGCGGCGCATCGCGATCCCCCGCGCCTTGATCTCCCCGCCCGCGAACGCCCCGACGAACCGGTTCGGGACGGCGACGGAGGGGTTTTGCTTCGAAGGGAGGAAGGAGAGCCACCGGTAGACTCCCTCCAGCGCGATCGGCATCCCCGTTTCATCGGTGATGGTCTCGGCCAAGCGGCGGTACTCTTCTTCCGTCGCGCCGTCGCGCGCGACCCAGACGGCGTCGGTCAGGCCGTGCAGGAAGAAAAACCCCTCGCGCTCGGCGATCTCCTTGGCGCAGAGGAGCATCTCCCGCCCCCAGGCGGTGACCGCCTCGTGCGCCTCGATCCGGCCGAACCGGGCGTTCTTGTATCCGAGGAACCCGAAGCAGACGACGAGGATCCACTTGAGCGCCGTCTGCCGCTTCCGGAAGACGTTGCGCTCCCCGGGGGTGGCGGCCGCCTTCTGGCGCTCCTTGAGGAGGTGCCGCTTCGCGAGGACGGGGGCAAGCATCCCGGGGATGAGCCCTCTCCGCCGGACGCACGTGTGGAAGCCAATCCCGGGGACAGGGAGGCCGGGGCAGCAGCAGCGGCAGTTGATCGTCTCCGGGGAGATGTTGTACCGGTCCATGAGGGACGGGTACATCGAGGCGAAGTCGAACTCGCCGACGTTTTCGTGCAGGCCGGGCCGGGGGAGGTAGGTGAGCCCCCCCTTGTCGGTCGCGACGAGCTCCGTCCCCGTCTTGAAGCCTTCCGGCTCCCGCTTCTTGTAGGGGACGAGGATCCCCCGCGAGAGCGCCGCCGCGACCTGCATCGCCGAGATGGCGGTCCCCGGCGACGAGCGGGCCAGGCGCTGCAGGGGGATGCCGGAAAGGCGGCAGAGTTCGATCAGGCCCGGGAGGCCGGTCTCCCCGAAGAGGAAGGAGTTGCGGGCGTCCACGTGCCACCGGCCGGAAAGGGTGTGCGCCGCGGCGCGGAAGACCACCCGGCCGTACGAGAAATACGACCGCTCGCGGGCGCGCCGGACGCCGCCTTTTTCCGGGCCCTTCCCCTCCCGCGCGCGGCGTGGCCGGGAACCGGCCGCCTCGCCCGGGGGGCGGGGGGTGCGTCCGAGGGAAAGCGGCGCGCCGAGCCTGGCGGCTAAGGCGAGCATCCTCGGCAGGATGTAGTCGTCGCCGTACTCCGTCACCAGCAGATCGGGGTCCGCCGCCTCGAGGAGCCGCAGGAACTCCCGGAGGAACCCCGCGCCGTCCTCCCAGCACAGGACGTGGGTCGTGCCGCCGGCCGAAAAGGCGAGCGGTTGCGTCCGCCCGTGCGCGGGGTGCCCCGTCCCTTCCGCTCGCAGCAACGCCCGGGAAAGCGGTGGGAGCGGCATGTCGACGTCCCACGGCGAGTAGAGAACCCGGGCGGAGAGGATCCTCCCATCCTCGGCGCACTCGACCTCGGCGAAGGAGAACGGGAAAAGCCCGGTGGCATAGGCGAACTGCTGCTCCGGGGCGATGTCGGCGTTTGCGAGCGCCTCCGGCCCGAACGCGCTTTCCGCTTTCCCTACGGTTGCCCTGAGGAGGGAAGGCGCGGCGACGGCGAACGTCCATGCCGGGACCGTCCTCCCGGAGAAAAACTCTGTTCCCTCGCCCCGCTGGAGGCCGCACCTCCACCGTTCGGCTGCCGCGCGCACCGCCGCCTCCCGCACGCCCCGGCCCGCCACGACGAACGAGGGCCGGAAGGGGGCGAACAGGGTCACGGTGTCGCCCGCGGCCGTCCGGAACCAGATCTCCATCCCGTCCCGCGCGGGGAGGAGGTCGAGCACCCACCCGGTCAAATGCCCAGCGACGTGCCTACCGCGATTCATGTCCGCCTCCCGTCGCATTGCGCGCCCCGTCGGGAGAGTGCAGATGACCGGGGCCCCTGGCTCGCGGGGGCTTCCCCTCGGCTACGCTCGCGACCTTCGCCCGCTCGCTGCCGTTCCGCTCGCCGGACCAGCAACCTCGCTCCACAGGCCGCCTCGTGGAACCCTCCGCCTCGCCCCGGGTTCCCGGCTGCCGGCGCAGCGGCCGCAGGAGGAGGGCCGGAGTGAGGTAAAGCGCAGCCGTGCGGGTTTACCGCACGGCGAGCCACGAACGAAGGCCCCCTCCGAGGCTGCGGAGCCGTCCTCGGGTGCCCTGTCGACAGAAAACTCGATTGTGGCGGGAGGCGGGTCATGGCTCGTCCTCCGGCCGGCGGGAGAGGGCCTCGACCCGCTCCGCGAGGGCGGCGAGCCGGGCCGACAGCTCCCGGACCGCCCGGCGCTCCTCGAGGAGGATGCTCATCAGGATCGCCTCGAACGGGACGGCGCGCCCCGAGCAGGTGCAGGCGGCGGTGTGGTACCGGGCCGCGGCGAACAGCTCGTCGAACATGGCGCGGTCCTCGCGGCGCAGCGCGCGCCGGTAGCTCTTCCATGACTCCTCCTCGCGGTACAGTTCCTGGGTGAAGGGGAGCACCGTGCGGCCCATATTATGCTTTACCTTTCAGGGGGACATCTCCTTGGCTCAAGTCTTTCGTTGCAGGAGTGTCCCCCGCCAGAAGTCCCGCCATTCTTCCTCCTCCCGGCGCAGGAGAAGGCACGGGTCGGCGATCCGGACGAGGTGGCGGAAGAAGCCGACCCGGTTGCCGGGGAGCCCCGGGGCGTTGCCTTCCCCGACCAGCACCACCCGCGTCCCCCCCGCCGCGAGCCGGCGCAGCGAGGAAAGGCAACTCCGGAAGATCCGGCACGCCTCCGCGAAGGGGACGTCGGCGTCCGTGAACGTCTCCGGCAGGCCGAAGACGACCGCGATCCTTGCCCCCGAGCGGTCGAGGGCGGGGCCAAGCCGCCGCGCCAGGAGCGCCTCCATCTGGTGGCACGTGAAGGCGCGGGAGACGAGAATGCGGGAGAGCACCACCCTGCCGCTTCCCCCCAGCGCCCTCTCCGCCTTGCCGATCTCGTACGGGTCGAACCGATTTCCGCCGTCCACCGCCACCACGGGCTCTCCGGCCAGGAGGGGGCGGGCCAGCGCGCGCAGCGCCAGCCGGTGGGCTCCCGTTCCGAAGAAGCCGGCAAGTTTCCCCGGCGCGGGGCGCAGGCAAAGGGCGGAGGCGCGCTCGATCTCCGCGGCGGCAGGGAAGGCGGCTGGCGTATGGGGCGCGCGACCGGTCAAGGCGGCCTCCCGGATTCCTACAGTTTCCGGAAAATGCCGACGACTTTCCCCGCGATCCGGAAGGACGGGGCGCCGTTCGGCACGTCGAGGGGGGCGTAGGCGGGGTTGGCCGGTTCGAGCCGGAGGCCCTCCTTTTGCCGGCGGATCCGCTTGACCGTGGCCTCCCCCTCGACGACGGCGACCACGATCTCCCCGTCCTCGGCGGTCTCCTGCGCCCGGACGAGGACGTAGTCCCCCTCGCAGATGTGGGCCCCCTCCATGCTGTCCCCCTTCACGCGGAGGGAGAAGATCTCCCCCTCCCCGGCCAGAAACGGGTCCAGGAGGAGCTCCTCCTCGACGAGTTCGACCGCCTCCCGGGGGCTCCCGGCGGGCACCCGTCCCAGTACCGGAACGCGCAGGAGGGCCGGAAGCGCCGCCTCCCCGAGGAACTCGATCCGGCGGGGGGATTTTCGGCGGCGGCGGATGTACCCCTTCCGCTCCAGCAACTCCAGGTAATAGAAGGCGTTTTTCTCGGCAATTCCGAAACGGCCCGCCACCTCCATCGCGGTGGGGGCGAAGGAGCGGGAGCGGGCGAACTCCCGGAGGAACTCGAGCACGCTGCGCTGCTTGTCGGTCAACGGTCTGTCCATATAGGTATGTTGACATACCTATATGGGCAGGTCAAGGGGCGCGGGAAGAGGCGGTCGCTATTCCCCCCGGAAGGCGGGCGGCCGCTTTTCGAGAAACGCCCGGACCCCCTCGCGGAAGTCCCCGGTCCGGGCGGACTCGGCGATCCGCTGGCGCTCGTCCTCGAGCTGCGCCTCCAGCGGCTGGCACAGCGCCCGGTTGTACAGCTCCTTCGCCCTCGCGTAGGCGAGGGTGGGGCCGGAGGCGATACGCGCCGCCAGTTCCGCCATCCCGACCTCGAACGAGTCGTCGGGGAGGACCCGCTGGACGAGCCCCCACGAGGCCGCCTCCTCCGCGGTGAGCGTCCTGCCGGTCAGGGTGAGCTCCATCGCCCGGTGGGTCCCGATGGCCCGGGCGAGGAAGAAGGTCGCCCCGCCGTCCGGCGAGAGCCCGATGTTCTGGTACGCCAGGGTGAAGCGGGCCGACCCCGCGGCGACCACGAGGTCGCCTGCCAGCGCCAGGGAGATCCCCGCCCCCGCCGCAACGCCGTTGACCGCGGAGAGGACGGGCCTGGGGACTCGCCGAAGGGACGCGATGAAGGCGTGCAGCCGGATCGTGAGTTCCCGGAAGTTCGCGGCGGCCGGAGGCGGGAAGGATCCCATCAGGGCCACGTCGCCGCCGGCCGAGAATACCCTCCCGCTCCCGGTGAGAACGATGCAGCGGACGCCCGGGTCGTCGCCCAGGGCCGAAACGGCGTCGAGCAGTTCCTTCCCCATCTCGAAATCGTACGCGTTCATCCGGTCGGGCCGGTTCATCCTCATTGTTGCCACGCCCCCCTGCAGTTCGACGATCACCGTGCTCATCGGTCCCCCTCCTTGTCCTATAGATGTTTCCGCGGGCCTTCCTGTCAGCGTTGTACAACGGGCCGGCGCGGTTGGGCTATCATTTTGCCATCCTTTTTCCCGGATGACATGTCCTTGCAAAAGACTCCGGTATTCCCAGCTCCCGCAGGGCACGACGAGGTCCATTTCGGCAAAGGGAGTCCATCACCAGAGGGGCAATCTGAACACGGGCGGGAAAACAAAACGACAGCACGAAAAATTCTATACAAGTTATTTCATAAGTTGATGTAAGAACAGGGGCACCAACGAGTACGATTACCACATCGGTATTCCCCTGAGGGAGGAGGGCGCGGGGCCGAGGAAACATTCAGGAAAGGTTCAAGTGGGTATTTCGGAAAGGGTTTATAAGATTACGTATTTTTTTCCTTTATATTCCAGGTCATCCTTGTCTTGTCTTTTTTTTGGATGTATTTTTTTGGCACAAATATTTTATAGAAAGAGAGTTTTATCTTTTTCGGGAGTGTTTTGTCATATTTGAAGATGTTCTTGCATTCATCTTCGTATTTTTGTTGAAATTTTAAAAGCGTATCCCTCCACGCAGTTTTATCTTTCGTCTTGATTCCAATGCCGAACACCGAGATCGGAGATTCCGGGTTTCCTTGTCCGCCTATCAGTGCGACATCGAAACTTGAAAAAAGCCTCAAGAGACAATATGGGGTGAATCTCCAATAATCGAAAGGATATGAGTGGATCTTGAAATGGAACAAGGAACTGGCAATCAATATCCCCTCATCATCTCTCAGGATACGGTTCATTTCCTTCATTGCCGTAAATACGTCGAAGACATGCTCAAGAGTATCCATGCAGAGGACGGCCGATGCGGAGCCATCCTGAATCGTGAGTCCTTTCTCCATGTCTTCGATTTTATCCACACCGGCCCCGGGCTGCATGTCGCATCCGATGTATTCTTTCCCGGGGAAAAAGGACCTGAGATCGGCAAAGCCTTCTTGTCCGGGTACCTGAAGAGAACCAAATTCATATATGGGGCTGTCCGGGACCAGTTCCGAAAATGTCTTCACAAAAAGCTTCACATGATCCTGCATTGTCGTCTCTCTCCCACGGACAGATATGGAAATGAAGCCATCGGGGATTACGTGCGTTTTTCCACCGAATCGCATCGATGCGGCGTGATCACGGGATAGGTCCTCTTTGCGATAAGTGTATCAAACACGAATCTTGCTTGAGGTGAAAAAACCCTCCCTGGCTTCCTCTCCGCTCGTGGGACGCATGTGCTGTGATCTCAATGCTTCGCGGGCAGTGCAAATCCGTTCTGGATAATCCAACACGATACTTAGGGAACCGTATTTTGCATCGGGGATTCCATTTGCGCACATCGGCCCCCCTCCTTCCGCGTTCGATGGTTCCCGGTCTTCCTCTCTAAGCGTGGTACAAAGTACCGGCGTGGTTGCGCTATAATTTTACCATGCCCCTTTCCCGGATGACCTGTCCCGCCTGCGGGGCGGATCTTGTCTACGATTCCCACGAGGCGGCCATCGCCGTGCCTACGGACCTGTCCGGGGCGGTCTGGGAAATGGGGTGGCTCGGTGTGGGGGCGATCGCGGAACGGAAGGAAAAACTCCTGTCGTCGGGCCCGAGACGCGGGATGGGGGAGAAGGGGAGGGACGCGGCGGAAGCGTTCCCTCTCGAGAGGATCCACCGGGAGACGCACGGCTGCCTTGCCCGGGTGTGGGAAGAGGGGACGGTTGGGCCATGGTAGAGAATCCATTGACGTGCGCGAAAAAGAGGAAAGCCCGAATCCTTATTCTGGTCGTGCTCGCGCTCGTGCTGCTCGTGGCCGGTATGTACCATGACCGGCACGCCGCATCCGCGTATGACGAGCGAAACGTCTGGATCCGCGCGTTCTCCCCGGCGGAAGAAGAGGGACCGTTCTTTGCCGAGGGCTTCGTGGATCCGGCCGGGCCGGGGCGGATGAGCCATGTCTCCTCGGTGGCGCCTCTGCCCGGCGGGAATGTCGCGGTGGTCTGGTACTCGGGCTCGCGGGAGGGCGCCCGCGACATCGCGATTCATTACGCCGAGTACGATCCGGAAAGCGGGTGGGGAGCGTCCCGCGTGCTCCTGACCTGCGAGCAGTGCGCCCACGAGCTCGGGCGACACGTGAAAAAGCTCGGCAACCCGGTTCTTGTCAGCGACGCGATGGACCGCCTCTGGCTGTTTTACGCATCGGTCGTCGAAGGAGGCTGGTCCATGGCCTCGATCAACTACAAGGTTTCCCGCGATTGGGGCAAGACCTGGAGCCGGAGCGAAAAGATCGTCCTGAGCCCGTTCTTCAACCTCACGAACAACGTCAAGAACAAAGCCCTCCTGCTCGACGACGGCTCCTTTCTGCTGCCCGTCTACCACGAGCTCATCAGGAAGATGTCCTACATCCTGCACGTCATTCCGAACGACGGCGGTCTGCGCTGCGAACTGATCCGCATCGGAACGAAGGGGAAGGCGATCCAGCCCGCGCTCCTCCACGAAGGCGGCCGCAGCCTCCTGGCCCTCATGCGAAACATGAACGGCGGCTCCGCCCTCATGAGCAGGAGCTATGACCTGGGGCGCACATGGACCCCCATCGTGGAATCTTCGCTTCCGAACCCGAACTCGGGGTTCGACGCGATCGGAGTCGACGGCGCGGGCTACCTGGCCGTGGTCAACGATTCGGGGGACCGGAGCAGGCTTGCCCTCATGCTTTCTGCGGACCGGGGGCGCACGTGGCGCACCATACATGTGCTCGAAGACCGGGCGGGCAGGGAGTACTCCTACCCGAGCATCGTCCGGTCGGGAAACGGGCGCTATCACATCACCTACACCTACGAGCGCACGCGGATCAAGCACGCCACGTTCAACAGTGCGTGGCTCGAGGAGAAGATCGATAGGCGTTAAGGAGATATTGCCGAGTATCGGTGCGGTGCTCTTTCTCGTCTGGGCCGTCCTCGCCCTGGCCGGCATGAGAGACGGGAGGCAGCGGAACGGGGTCCCACGGTTTGCACTCGTGCTGACTTTCTTTCTCGCGGTTTTGGGAAGCACTCTCCTCCTGCCTGACCGTTATTCCGTCGGGTGGCTGCTCCTTTCCATTACCCCGGTGTTTTCCGTCACGGGGGTTTTGCTCCTTGCTGCCTTGATCGATCTCCGTTTCCTCGGGGGAACGATCTTTCGCCCTCGGGCGGCAACAGGCCTTGCCGTTCTGGTCGTTGCCGTATCCGTGCCCCTTTATGCGTCATCGCTTGGCCTTGTGCCGTACGATGTGTATGTCCTTGGATACCGGGGCGGCCCGGTCCTGCCGATCTTTCTGGTCGCGGCAGTGGCTCTGTCCGCCACGGGGAGGCATGTATTGTCCTTTGCGATTTTGCTTGCTGCCGCAACCCGTGAACTCGGATTGCTGCCCTCGGACAATTACTTCGATCACCTGACGGACGGACTGACGTTTATCCTATCGGCCGGCTTTTTGATTTTTTCCGCGCCCCGAAAGAAACTCTCCGTATAATATGGGAAACGAGAAATTTCCGGAAAACAGGAGCGCATGAAGCACGCACCGATACGGTCCTCGGTCGTTTTTCTGGCATGTTCCGTCCTTCTGAACGTCGCGGTGTATTCGGCCCTGCGGGTCGTGTTCTATATGATCTTCCGAATTCCGGCGGACCCCGTGCCCACGGCCATCTTACTCAAGTCCCTTTACATCGGGTTCAAGTTCGACCTCCGGCTTTCCCTTCTCATGAACGCTCCGGTCTTCGTCTTCTCCCTTCTCCGTCCGCTCAATATCTTTGCGTCCGCCTTCGGCCGGAGGCTCTGGACCGTCTACCTTCTCCTCGCCAATCTCTTTGTCCTCTTCGTCTATATCGTCGACTTCGGCCACTACGATTACCTCCAGAGCAGGCTCAACGTCACGGCTGTGCGCTTACTCTACAACCTGTCCACCTCCCTCCAGATGATCTGGGATACCTATCCGGTGGTCTGGTCCCTGCTCGGCCTCGGCATGTTCATCGCCGCCTTATGGTTTTTCATTTACCGCGCCGTTTCCTGGCTTTCGAGCTTCGACAGGCCGAAAAAGGCCGGTCGCCTGAGGACCGCGGCGACTTTCGCCCTGGTCATCCTTCTGATCGCCACCGGCATTTACGGCAAGCTCTCCTGGTACCCCCTGCGCTGGTCCGATGCCTTCTTCAGTCCCTACCAGTTTGCCTCCGCGCTTGCCTCAAACCCCGTGCTCTATTTCTTCGATACGGTCAAGAAAGAGATTTCGCCGTACGACCTCGAAAAGACCCGCGAGCACTACCCCCTCATGGCCGGCTACCTGGGCGTCGACCGCACGGACTCCGAGCGGCTGAGCTTTACACGCTTCATCGCCCCGAAGCAGCCTCGCAAGCGGAAGCTCAATGTCGTCATCGTTTTTCTCGAGTCCTTCGCGTTCTACAAGACCAGCGTCTTCGGCAATCCCCTTCGGTCATCCCCTCAATTCGACGAGATCGCAGGCAACGGGGCCCTCTTTCCCCGCTTCTACGTCCCGAGTACCGGCACCGCCCGCTCCGTGTTCGCCGCGGTTACCGGCATACCGGACGTTGAGACCCAAAACACCGCCTCGCGTAACCCCTTGATCATCAATCAAAACACGATCGTCAACGCATTCGAGGGTTATGAGAAGTTCTATTTTCTCGGCGGGAGCCTCAACTGGGCCAATATCCGGGGCTTCCTGTCCTCGAACATACCCGGACTCAGGATATACGAGGAAGGCAGCTACACCTCTCAGCGCGTCGACGTCTGGGGAATCTCCGACCTCCATCTCTTCGAGGAGGCAAACAAGGTGTTTCGCGCCCAGAACAAGCCTTTCTTCGCGTTCATCCAGACCTCCGGCAACCACCGCCCCTATAACATCCCGGAGGACAACCGTGGTTTCCCCAAGGTCGAGACCACCGACGAGGATGTCACGAGCCATGGTTTCGAGTCGGTCAAGGAGTACAACGCCTTCCGCTTCATGGATCACTCCATCGGATTTTTCATCAAGACCGCGAGCAGGGAAAGTTACTTCCGGGATACCGTCTTCGTCTTCTTTGGCGACCACGGCATTGGCGGAAATGCCGCGCATATACCGAAATCCGAGGAGCAGCTCCACCTGACCCACTTCCACGTCCCCCTCGTCATCTACGCCCCCGGCTTCATCCCCCCCGCGGTCTACGACGCCCCCGCAAGCGAAGTGGATATCCTGCCCACCGTGGCCGGGCTCGCCGACGTACCCTACCTCAATTCTACGCTCGGCCGCGACCTCTTCGACCCCCGCTTCGAGGGTACGCGCTACGCGTTTACCATCGGCAACCAGTCCGCTACCCCGGAAATCGGCCTTGTCGGCAAAGATTACTATTTCCTCATGCTCGCCGACGGCTCCCGAAAAAGCCTCCACGAATACGGCTCGGATACCCCCCGCGAGGATGTCGCCGGAAGATACCCCGTGGTCGCAGAGCAAATGGAAACCTTGACCCGCGCGATCTTCGAGACATCCCGCTATATGCCCTACTTCAACTCCCTGGAACGTGTAAGAGGAAAATAGGGGGCAGGGTAGGTTGCAGGAAGGCCAGAACCTCCTGCGCCGCCTCCCGCAGTATTTCCTCAGTATTTCCTCGTACGCTGCGATGTCCGGCGCCTCGCTGCCCCTCCGCTCGATGCCATCCGCCCCCTTCCGGGGGGACGCTCTCACCGGGGACATTCCTGATTCATCTCCGGGATGCGGGAGCGGAGTGTCCCCGCACATCCCTTGGCACCGGGCGGCACGCACGGATACTTTGCCGTATTCATGAAATGAACCACTCCGCGTGGTACAACGTACCGGCGTGGGTGCGCTATAATTTTACCATGCCTCTTTCCCGGATGACCTGCCCGGCTTGCGGGGCGGACCTTGCCTACGATTCCCACCAGGCGGAAAAAGGCCCGGACGGGAAGGAGATGTGCCCCTACCTGGGCCGGCCATACTCCAAGCTGCGGGCGGCGCACGATCTGATCTATTTCGGCAAATGGAGGAAGATGGACGCCACGACGACCGACATCCGGCGGGCCTACCATCAGATCGGAAGGCACCTGAAGGCGATCGGCGAGGTCCTGGGAACGAAGGATCTCCCCGCGGCGCGGCGGGATCTTGGCAAGGCGATCGAGGCGTTCCAGGCGGGGGATCCCGAGGGGGAGTCTCCGGATTCCCTCCGGTTCATGGACCACGCCCTCTCCTACGCCCACACGGCGATCGACGATCTCCTGCACGAGGAGGGCCTGCCCCCCCACGACCCCATGGAATTCTCGAAATGGTACGACGCGGTGGAAGTGCCGTTCAAGGAGGAGTGGTGACCGGTACCGGTACTCGAGGAGGAAACCGATGATATCGCTCGAACGATACCCCAGGGAAATCACACTGCGCGACGGCGCAAGGCTTACCCTGCGTCCGATGGTCCCGGAGGATGCAGACCGGCTCTGGGATTTCTTCCGCCGGATCCCGCCGGAAGACAAGATGTTCTTCCGGGAGGACGTAAGCCGAAAAGAAGTGGTGGAACGGTGGGCGGAACATCTCGACTACGATTCGGTGCTTCCCATCCTCGCCCTCGAGGGGGACCGTGTGGTGGGAGATGCCACCCTCCACAGGAACAAGACCGGCTGGAAGCAGCGCGTCGGGACGGTCCGGGTCCAGATCGCTCCGGATTTCCGGAAGCGGGGCCTGGGCATGTCGATGATCCGGGAGATGCGGCACCTGGGCGAGAAGGCCGCCCTGCACTACCTCCTGGCCGAAGCGATCGAGGAGCAGCAGCCTGCGATACGGGCGTTCGAGAAGATGGGGTTCGTGCACGCAGTCGTGTACCGGAACTTCGTGAACGACCAGAAGGGCGCTCTGCACAATCTCGTCGTGCTGCTGTACCACATGACGTATTCCGAGGAGGAGATGTCCTTCTGATTTCCCGCGGATGTTTCCCTAAAGTTTTGCCGTTGACCGGACGATATCGTTACCCAAGGATGGCCGGGAGTCAGTCAACCCCAACCGGATCGGGGGCCTTACGGACACAGGCCCCCCGTTTTTTTTTGACGGGGGGGGGCGGGCCCGCATATCATGGAAACTCGTGACGTGAGGGGGGCGGCCGGGACTCATCCATGGGGAATCCATCCTTTTTCCAGCGCGCCAAGCGGTTCCTGCTGGGAGCTCCCCGCGACCTGTTCGATCCGAAGATCTTCCACAAGATCTCCCTGATCGCCTTCTTCGCGTGGATCGGCCTGGGCGCCGACGGGATCTCCTCGTCCTGCTACGGTCCCGAGGAGGCGTACCTCGCCCTGGGCGGCCACACGGTCTTGGCCATCTTCGTAGCCATCGCCACGGTATTCACGATCTTCATCATTTCGGGGAGTTACGCCCAGATCATCGAGGTATTCCCCTCCGGCGCGGGCGGGTACAACGTCGCCTCCAAGCTGCTCGGGGAGAAGGCCGGGGTCGTCTCGGGCTCGGCCCTGGTCATCGACTACGTGCTGACCATCACGATCTCCGTCGCCGCGGGAGCCGACGCGGTCTTCAGCTTCCTCCCCCTTTCCTGGGGTCCCTACAAGTTCTGGTTCATCGCTTTCATGATCATGACGCTTATCTGGCTCAACCTGCGCGGCGTGAAGGAGTCCGTGACCGTCCTCACCCCCATCTTCATGGCCTTCATGCTGAGCCACATCCCGCTTGTCCTCTATGCGGTGGGGCACCATGCCGCCGAACTGCCCACGGTGGCCTCCGCCGTCTCCACGGATCTGTCCGGCGCGGTCCGGGAGATGGGGTGGCTCGGGGTGGGGGCGATCCTCGTGCGCGCCTATACCATGGGCGCCGGGACGTACACGGGGATCGAGGCGATCAGCAACTCGATGCCGACGTTGCGCGAACCGAGGGTACAGACCGGGAAGAAGGCGATGCTGTACATGGCCGTCTCCCTCTCCTTCATTGCCGGCGGGATCATCCTGGGGTACGTACTGAACGACGTGCGGCCCACGGAGGGCAAGACCCTGAACGCCGTCCTCTTCGGGAAGCTCCTGGTAGGACTATGGGGGTCCGGCACGGGGGAAGTGGTGGTCGCGTTCGTCCTGGCCGCGGAGGCGGCCCTTTTGTTCGTTGCCGCCCAGACCGGGTTCCTCGGCGGCCCGCAGGTCCTCTCGAACATGGCGATCGACTCTTTCATGCCGCACCGGTTCGCCCACCTCTCCGAGAGGCTGGTGGCCAAGTACGGCATCTACTTCATGGGGGGGATGGCGTACCTGATGCTTTACATCACCGGGGGGTCGGTGAAGTACCTCGTCATCATGTACTCCATCAACGTGTTCATCACCTTCTCCCTCTCCCAGTTCGGGATGTGCGTGCACTGGTGGAAGGACCGCCACGAGGCGCAGGGGTGGAAGTTCGGGCTCGGGATGAACGGCGTCGGGTTCCTGCTGACCGCCTCGATCCTGTGCCTGACGGTGTGGATCAAGTTCCCGGAGGGGGGCTGGGTGACGCTGCTCATCACGGGGTCGTTCATCGTCGCCAGCTTCGTGATCCGGCGCCACTACCGGAAGGCCCAGGGGCACCTGCGGCGGCTTGACGAACTCCTTCTGCAGCTCCCCTCGGTCACCGTCCCGGCCGCGCAGGAACCTGCCCTCCGCCGGGACGCCCCGACGGCTATCCTCATGGTGTCCGGGTACAACGGCCTCGGCATGCACGTCTTCTTCTCCATCGTCCGGTCGTTCCCGGGGACCTTTCGGAACTTCGTGTTCCTCTCGGCGGGGGTCATCGACTCCAGCACGTTCAAGGGGGCGGACGAGGTGGAGAACCTGGGCCGGGACCTGAGCAGGCAACTCCAGAACTATGTCGAGTTCGTCAAGGGGCACGGGTATTACGCGGAGGCGCGCTGCGAGGTGGGGACGGAGGTGATCGAGATCATCGACCATCTCGCCGAGGGGGCCGCCGCGGATTTCCCCAACGCCGTATTCTTCGCGGGGCAGCTCGTGTTCAAGGAGGAGGGCTTCTTCAACCGGCTGCTCCACAACCATACCGCGTTCCTCGCACAGAAGAAGCTGGTGTTCGCGGGTCTTCCGATGATCGTCATGCCCATCCGGGTGCTGTAGGGTTGCGCCGGTTGGATTCGTGCGGGAAATGGGGTAGAAGGGGAGCCGGAACTAAGATGACGGGACGGGAGGTCGGCAAGGAGATGGCGGGAAGGGCATGCCGCAGACTCCTCCTCGCGCTGGCCCTGTCCCTTGCGCTTCTCCCCGTTCCCCTCGCGAGCGAGGATGGGCTCTTGGGCCCCGCGGCCGATCCCCATTCCCATTTCCGCAATCCCGAAAGTTGCCGCCAGTGCCATGTCTCCGATGAGTCCGCGCTGGAGCCGGACCGGTTTATCCCGGGTGCAGACGCGTTCTGCCTGGGTTGCCACTCGGCGGAGGGACTCGGGGTAACCCACTCCCGCAACATCCGGCCCACAGACCACCCTTCCGGCATGACGGTCCCGAACGACCTTCGGCTGGACGCCGAGGGGAGAATGTTCTGCCTCACCTGCCACAACGCGCACGGGCCGTTCCTCTCTCCGACCCGGGCGTTCGCGGCCCAGGAGCCGGAGAACCCGGGTGCCCCGGCGGGGACAGGGCCCGCCTTCCGGACCTACTTCGCGAGGCGGTCCGATCCCGTGCGGGGATTCGTCCCCCTGTGCGAAGGGTGCCACGGGAAACGATGAGGCAAACTCCCCATTTCGCTATCCGGCGACGGAACAAGCTGGTCAACCCGAGGCTCCAGGGAGGGGTGGCGATCCAGATCGCCGCCATCGTCCTCGTCGCCGGGTCGCTGGTTGCGCTGCTCCTGTTCCGTGACATCCGGCAGGCGCTTTGGGACGCCTCCTACAGCGGCCACTTCGGGTTTTCGACGCCCTTCCGGATCGTGAACGGAATCCTGGTCCGGCGGCTTCTTGTCCTGTTCGCCCTCGTCTTCGCGGGAGGATCGCTCGCGTTTCTGTGGTACGTTCGCAGGGTCCGGAGGGGGATCTTCCGGCTGGTGGAGGCGTTCCAGGCTTCCGGGGAGGGGGACCTCTCCTCCCCGGCGGATGCCCGGGGGCCGGGGGGGATCATCGATGTCGGGAAGGCAATCGACGACGTCCGGTCCCACACCCTCGCTCGTATCGGAGAAGTCCGGGGGGCGGTGGAAGCCATGCGGGCGTCCGCCCTGCCGGAAGAGGAGTTCACCAGGCGATGGGAAACGCTCAAGGGGAAGATCGAGAGGATCATCCCGTGAACCCGACGAGATGGGGGAAGACCAGCCCGGCCAGGAGTGTCTCTTTCTGGGGAAGGTTCCTTCTTTTCTGGCTGGTGATTTCCGGATTGGGAACGCTTTCCCTGTTTCTTTTCCTTTTCCGGTTTTTCTCGTCTCCTCTCACGGGCGGGTACGGCGCATCGTTTTACGCCCTGCGACACCTGGCGGAGATCCTGCCTTCCGTCGTCGCCCTTTCCATGCTGGCCTACGTCCTCCTCGTCGGCGGGGGCGCGGCCCTGCTCTGCATCGCCTTGATCCACAGGATCGCCGGCCCGATCTTCCGGCTGGAGAGGGCTCTGGAGAACTGCCTCGACGGGGAGCCGGTCAAGCCGTTCTTTCTCCGCCACGGCGATCTGGTTCAGGAGCTCGCCTCGGCGTTCAACGGGTTCGTGGGCCGGCTGCGGGAGGACCGGCAGAGGTGGACGAGTGTCATGGAGAACGCGGATCGCCTTTGCCTTCAGGAGCGGGAGACGTGTCGCGTCGAAATGGAAAGGGCCCTGGCCGAGCTGGACACTCTCCTTTCCCGGTACCGCTAAACGGGTCCACCGGCCCCGATCGCATGGCTGCGAAAGAGCCATTGGCGAAGGGGGAAGTTATCGACTTGTCCGATCGGCGGATTTTTGCGAAGATAGGGGAAAAGAAGCGGGAATGGGCGGAATATCCTCGAAGGAGGTCGGCATATGAATGCGATCCGCAAGGCGGGCTGGTTTCTCTCATTGGCTTTGATGATGGCGTGCTGGATGGGAGTGCTCGGGTCGATCCGGGGGGAGGCACTGGCAGGCGTCATCCCGTCCCGCGGGACGGACGGCGCGGCGGTCCGGGACGCCGACATCGGGAGGCTCCAGGCATTGTTGGAAAAGAAGATCGTCCTCCAGAAGCTCACGGACTACGGGGTTTCCTCGGAGGAGGCGATGGCCAAGATCCGCGCCATGACCGACAGGGATCTGCACCGCCTGGCCTCTCTCACCGACAGGGCTGCCGAAGGGGCGGATGACGCGCTCGGGTTCCTGATCGGAGCGGCGATCCTGATCATCCTCATCATCGTGATCGTCAAGCTGATGAACAAGGAGATCGTCATCCGCTGAACATGACGGGGAGAGCCATTCTGGGCGCCGTCCTGATCGCAGGCGGCGCCCTTTTCGTTCCGGGGGGGTGCTCGCGGGATACCGGGATCCGGGGGTGGGGAGCCTCTGCCCCGGGGACGGCGGCAAGCGTCCCGGCGCTCGGTTCGACCGTGATCCCGGAAGTTCCCTTCCTGCCGCAGGAAGAGGACACCTGCGGCCCCTCATCGCTCGCGATGCTTCTTCGGTTTCACGGGAAGGAAGCACGAACCGGGGAGATCGCGCGGGAAACGAGGACCGCGGGGCTCCGGGGAACGCTCATCACCGACCTGGCGGAGGCCGCGAGGAAGCGGGGGTTCGAGGCGGAGGTCGTGGACCTCGATCTTCCACGCCTGCGGGAAAAGATTTCGGAAGGAATCCCCGTGATCCTGCTGGTGGACCTGGGGACCTGGATCTATAGCCGCCCGCACTACCTGCTGGCCTTCGGCGTGACTTCCGAAGGGGTGGTGGCCCACTCGGGGAGGGAAGAGAGGAAAGTGATTCCCTTCTCCACGCTGGACGCGCAGTGGGCGAAGATGGGGCGGCTGGCGATCGTCGTGAGAAGGGGGGCTTCTTGACGGGAAGGACCCTGGCTCGCCGGCCTCCAGAGATCCATTCCTTCAGATCCCGGCATTTGAGGGCCGCTGCATCCCCGCCGGCTTCGTTGCCCGCCCTCACCGTACCGCGGCGGGTACGCCTCGGTCGGGCGCCTCGCCGGACGGGGCGCATCGACCCTCTCGGTGCACGGCCTCTTCAGGAACGGACCTCTGGATGCCGGGGGGCTCCGTTATCAAGCGCGCGCGACCTTCGCCCGCTCGCTGCCATTCCGCTCGACGCATTCCCCGGGGACACTCCTGATTCATCTCCGGGATGCGGAAGAGGAGTGTCCCCGCCCAGCCACGGAACCCCCCGCATCGCCCCGGGTCCCCGGGAAGCGGAGCCGCTCCGTCGCCGTCCCCCTGTTTGGCGGCGGGTGCTTTTTCTTTTCCTCCTGCCGGCGGTGTTTGCGGCGGCAGGCTGCGCAAGGATGCCCCGCATCATCGTCCTTTCCGACCCCCTGACCGCGGGGGAGCATCTCGAACTCGGCGTGGCGTACGAGCGCAGCGGGGAATTCGAGATGGCGATCCGTGAATACGAGCGGGCCCTCCGGAAGAACGGGGAGTTTTTCCAGGCCCGGGTGAACCTCGGCAACGCCTGGTTGGCGAAGAAGGAGTACGGGAAGGCGGAGGAGGAATACCGGAAGGCGCTGGAGGTCCGGCCCGGCGATCCCGAGGCAACCAACAACCTCGCATGGGCGGCGATCTTTTCCGGGGAACGCAGGGAGGAGGCCGCGGCGAGGATGGAAGCGGTCCTTTCCCGCCCCGGGAACAGAACCGCGACGCTCCTCGACACGCTCGGCGTGCTGCGGATGCGCCTGGGCCAGGCGGCCACGGCAGAGGAGGCGTTCGTCGAGGCGGAACGGCTCTGCCTCGAGGCAGGGGAGCCCGGGTGCCCGGGGGAGATTCTCCGGGAGATCCGGGATCACCGGGCGGAACTTGACGGGCGAATCCCCTCCTCCCCGGCGCCCCCTCTGGTACAATAGAGTGATGCTGCGCGATCATCGTATCGCAACTGCGCGGGTGACGGCTTTCCTGCCCGAGCCGATGCCGCGCGCGGACGGGTGACCGGAGCGGTTTCTTGTTTCCTCCCATCCACCCCGACCTCAGGTTTCACAATTACGCCTCGTACCTGCGGAGGCGTATCGGCGGGGCCGCGGTGCGGATCAGCGTCGACGGCGGATTCACCTGCCCGAACCGGGACGGCACCCGGGGCACGGGCGGCTGCCGGTACTGCAACAACGACTCCTTCACCGGCGGGATCCTGTTTCCGGGACTGCCAGTCGAGGAGCAGGTCATGCGGACGATCCTTTCCCCCGGGAGGCACAGGAACGCCTCCCGCCTCCTGGTCTACTTCCAGCGGTTCAGCAACAGCTACGCGCCCCCGGAGGAACTGGACCGGGTATACCGCGCCGCCTTCTGCCATCCCGACGTTGCCGGGATCGTCGTGGGCACCAGGCCCGACTGCCTCGGGCCGGAGGCGCTCGACGTGCTGGAGGGGATCGGGCGGAACTGGTACGTCTCCGTGGAGATCGGGCTCCAGTCGAAGTCCGACGCCGTCCTCGCAAGGGTAAACCGGGGACATACCGTCGACGAGTTCGTGGTCGCCGTGGCCGCCGTGCGGGCCCGGGGGATCGACACCGGGGTCCACCTGATCTACGGCATCCCCGGGGACACGCGGGAGAATTTCGTGGAGACGGCCGGATTCCTCTCCGACCTCGACGTACAGGGGGTGAAGCTGCATCACTTCCACGTCGTGTCCGGCAGTGCCATGGCGCGGGAGTGGAAAAAGGGAACGGTGAGGGTTCCGGAATACGGGGAATACGTCTCGGCCTGCGCGGATTTCCTGGAACGGCTCTCCCCCGAGGTCGCCGTTCTCCGTCTGGTCGGGTCGGCTTCTCCCGGGACGCTGATCGCTCCCCTTTGGGAGAAAGGGGGCAGGGAGATGGCGCAGGACGTGGCGGCAGAACTCCGAAGGAGGGACACCTGGCAGGGCGCTCTCCGGTAGGGCGGCGGGAAAGGAGAAACGATGGGCGACGCGGAGAGGGAATATCTTCCCCACTCGTCCCGGTGCTTCATCTGCGGGGACGAGAACGGGTGCGGGGTGCGCACCCGGTTCTTCGTCCAGGGGGACGCCGTGCGGGCGAGGGTGACGCTTCCCCGGCACGTCAACGGGTACAAGGACGTCGCGCATGGGGGAGTCACCGCGGCCCTCCTGGACGAGTCGATGGGGTGGGCGGCAACGGTGTTCGGGGGCAGGCACCCGATGTACCTCACCGGCGAACTGACCGTGAAGTACCTGTCCCCGGTTTCCGTCGGGGAGGAGATCGAGATCGCAAGCAGGCTCGTGGAGGACTCGGGGAGGATCGCCTACAGCACGGGGGAACTCGTCTGCGGCGGGAAGGTCTGCGTGAAGGCGAGTGGGAAGTTCCTTCCGATGAGCCCGGAGGAGACCGCGCGGGTGATTCCCTATCTCAAGTTCGACCAGTGCCGGAAATACCGGACCCTGTTCGACTACGCAAAGGAGCCGGAATGAAGCGCGTATCGGGCGTCACCGGCTTGCCGGGGAGGATGGGGAACCGGGAGTGTGCCTGACGCGGATCCGCACCGTGTAGGCGACGGTATCCAGGGACGGGCCGGCGTGGAATTCGACCTTGCCGGTCATCCCCTCCGGCGGAATGGTCCCCAGTTTCCCCAGTTCCTCGAGAAAGGCGCCGGCGGTATCGACCGGGACGTGGACCCGAACGATCTCGCGGAGGGGAAACGTTTCCTCGGCTCCGACTCCTCCTGCCGCGCCCGTTTCTTCCCTGCGGACCGTCCCGCCCAGACGCAGGGCGAGGACGGCGATGCGGTCCTCCAGCCCGGTCCGGTCGTCCGAAGCGACTTCGATCGTCACTTCCCTCCCGGAAGGCATCGGCCGCAGCAGCCGTGACAGCGGGGGGGCAAATACGCGGGGCGCCGTGGATTCCCCCGCCGGGGAGTCCCGAAGGGACGTCGGTCCGATTGCCCCGCCCTCGGTGCTCACGCGGGCGGCGGGGACCGACGGGAGTTCCGCCTTGGCCTGTCCGGCGGGTTTCCCGGGACGGGGCGCGAAAACGACCGCTCGTTCCTTTTTCCCTGGCATCGTCGACGATATCTCGCGGGGCGCCTCTTTCTCCCCTGTCTCCCGGTCGGCGGCATCCGGGGGCCGCTTGACGGGGGCGCCCGCCTTTTGCCGGTCCGTCCGCGTGTCGGTCCTGCTTCCCGGAGTTCCTCTTTCGACGGACGCGGAAGGAGCCGGGGAGACCTTCGATGCCGGCATCTCTTTCCGGATCCCGTACGCGAGGAGAAAGACCAGCACCACGGCGGCGGCCTCGAGGGGGATCTTGATGTGGGCGGGCAGAAACAGTTTCTTCCACAACGGCGGTGCCGCTTGCTCTTTCTCGATGCGCAGCCTGACCCCCGCGAGCAGCCCGGGGGGTGCTGCTCCGGGGGGGAGGTTTTTGAGGAGGGACAGCGTTTCCTTGAGGGCCCTCTCCTCCTCGGCGCACCGGGCGCAATGCCGCAGGTGCTCCGCGATCCCCTCCCTCTCCCTCTCCGGGAGATCCCCGTCAAGGTAAGCGGAGAGAAGGTCCCATGCCCTGGCGCATTCCATCCTTTCCACCCGTTACACGACCGGCGCCAGCATCCTGCGCAGCGCCATTCTCGCCCTGTGTAGCTTCGATTTCACCGTGCCCAGAGGAAGTCCCGCAGCCGCCGCGAGCTCCTCGTACGTAAAGCCCTCCACATCCGACAGGAGAACGAGAAGCCGGGAATCCTCGTCGAGCCTTGCGATCGCCGCTTCCAGGATTTTCCCGGTCTCCCGCGTTTCGACCATGCGGTCGGGGCGGTCCTCCTCCCTGCCGGGAGGTTGGAAGGGCGCGACGCCGTCTCCCTGCGGTTCGTCGGGCAGAACCTCCCTTGCGGCCCGCGCCGTCCGCTGGCGGATGCGGTTGAGGCACCGGTTGGCCGCGATGCGGAGCAACCAGGTGGAAAGAGACGCCTCCCCGCGGAAACCCGTCAGGTTCCGGTAGGCCGACAGGAATACCTCCTGCGCGACGTCTTGGGCATCCTCCCGGTCCGACAGCATACGCGTGCAGAAGGCGTACACCCGGTCCTGGTGGGCCCTGACGATGGCGTCGAACGCCCCGGGTTTCCCCTCCCGGAAGGCTTCCACCAGAAGGTCGACGGGCCGGGTTCCCGCCTCGCTCGCGCGGTTCTTCGGACTGCATGGCGGAGGAGCGGCTGAATCCACGGCTACCCCTTATGTCTTCTGACAGTCGGCGGCCGGCTTCGGTTCCGGGGTATGCGACTCCGGAAGCGAAACCTCCCTCCGTGCCGTCCATTGTACTGCGGCGCCGGTTGCGGGAGGAGGGGCTTTCCTGTATTTTATTTATAGAATCGACGGAACTGTGTACCCGGTTGCAATATCTCAACAAAAAAAGGGGGTTTCGGTTTGGTCACCCAGTCGGGTCTGCTGACGGTACTTGCCCTGGCAGTCATCGTGGTTGTAGCCGGGATGGCGTGGGCCACATGGAAACTCCTGAAAACCATTGAATTATTGGCAAGTCGCGTGGATGAGTCCCTAAAGCAGTTCGAGAAGACGGCGGAGGAGATCCGGAAGAGCAATGCCGTCTTGCATGAGATTATGACCCACGCCCAGAGGAGCGTGGCGAACGTCGAGCACGTGACGGAAGGGGTGCGGAAGTTGAGAAAGACGCTGGACGCGACCACGGGGGTTCTGGATTTCGGGGTCCTTCCGGTTCTCGGAACCGTGGTCGGGGTGCTGGCGGGTTCGAAGGCTGCCGTGTCGTACGTTGTGAACCGAATATTTCGAAAGGAGGGTCGTCATGGCGAATGAAAACTGCAATGCGGGTGGGGTGTTCGTGGCATTTCTGGCCGGCGGCCTGATCGGCGCGGGACTGGCCCTTCTTTATGCCCCCGTATCGGGCAAGGAGGCGCGGGTCAAGATCAGC
>Ga0209619_10000299_pt1 | contig 33653 bp, 41 predicted proteins | sample Rifsed16ft3_FD_184011 | JGI IMG/M metagenome (GOLD analysis project Ga0209619, IMG submission 184011) | Soil microbial communities from Rifle, Colorado, USA - sediment 16ft 3 (version 2) | ecosystem: Environmental > Terrestrial > Deep subsurface > Rock core/Sediment | place: Rifle, Colorado... | reverse complement strand
CCCCCGTCACGAAATTGCTCTAGGCGGATTCCACGCTTAGAAGAACAGAAATCGCCCAAAACAAGCCCGCACAGAACCCAGCCCCAGAAAGAGGGGAGTCTGACTGCAAACTTTTGCGCCGCAAGACCCGGCGAGGCCTAGGCCTTTGACACAGCCTCCACAGCATTACGGGCAACCAGAACAAACTGGAGGAACGAGTTCGCCGCCGCCCGCAAAGCCCCCAGGTCAGAAGCAACAATCCGGACCCGCAGCACCCTCCCATTTCTAGATATACTAGTCCGGGACCGGAAATGCCGCAGAGCCCGGGTCTCGGGAAGAACCGCCCGCCGAATCGTCTCCGCCATCACAGCCGACGAAAGCCCGACCCAGACCGAGAGGTCCGCCGGAAAACCCCTACGGCTACTCCTCAGCGGTCGGCGCGGGCACGGCCTCTGGCTTAGACTCTTCCTCAACCTTCTCAACCGGCTTCTTCCGGCGCGCACGCGTCCTCTTCACCGGCCCAGGAGCCGCAGGCGCAACACGCGCCCCCGCCCGCAAACTATCAAGCTCGCTAGACAGCGTAGACGGGCTCATCATTCCCCTAGTAGCCCTAGCCGCGATCTGTCCAAGCTTCGTGCTCGGCGTATAGGCGCCGCCTGCAAAACGGTGCCCGCACTTTCTACACGCCCAGACCCCGACGCTTCTCCGTTTTACCGTTCTGAACATGCATCTAGGGCACTCGTGCCGCTTTCGGAGCCCTGAAACAACTTGGACCCACCGCCTCCGCGTAACCGTCCCGTACCGGGCGCCGAACCCTCCTCCGACCCGGTGACGCCTAACCATCAGCCCTTCGCCGCTGCGAGAACCTTCGCCCTGTTCTCGGCCGACCTCTCGACCGCGAGCCCCACAATCCTCTTCAGCTCTTCGACGGTGAAACCGGACAGGCCGCCCTTCTGCATGGCGCAGATCGCCCCGTTCTTGTCAATCGTCACAGTCAGCCTCGCGCTCATGACCCGCTCCTCCTCGAGCGACGGGTCCACCAAGAGAGTCTTACCAACCTTCGCAACCGTGACCGAGACCGGGTAATTGTTCAGCGGCAGCGCGTGACGCCCAGGCTTAACCACGACCTCGTCAGCCTTCATCTCGAACTTTCCAACCTTCGCGTTCACCAGCGCCCCCAGCGCAGCCATCGCCGCAGCGTCGATGAGGTTGCCATCATGGTCCAGAACATAGACATCCACGTAGACCACCTGGACCTTCTTGCCCCTCTGAATAACCAGCGACTTTACATCAATAGCCTTTGACTCCCGGATTCCCCTGTCAACAACCCTTGCCAGCTCAATCGCCTGCTCGCCAGGAGGCCCCGGCTCAAACATCGGCGACGCGAGCGGAACAAGCTCCGCGTTCACAGTAAGCACCCCCTCATCCGGAGTATCAGGGAACGGCTCCCCCACCTCCACCTTCACCCCGACCAGGACCTTGGACTTTCCAAGCGAAACATGCACAGACCCGTTAGCCTTCTCGATCAGACCCGACTGTATGACAATTGGCCGGTAGCTCTCAGGTCCACGACCGTCCATCCTCTTTCCCCCAGCAATCATGTCGACAACGGTCTTTTGCTCAAGCTTCGCAACAGGCGGAAGCTGAGGAGTCGCCGACACTAGGCCACAACCTCCGACTCTTCCTTCTCCTCAACGGCCTCTTTCATCTCATGGTACTTTTTCTTCAGCGCTTCACGCTGCAGCCCGTGAATCGTCCTACAAGCCTCCAACGCCATGCCCAGCCCTTTCTCGAACTCTTCCGTAGTCAACGACCCGTCCATCTGCAGCAGCGTCACAAGATTCGCGTTCGGCACAAACGCCACAGGAAGGTCAGCCTCCCCATACTTGTCCTCCGAGTCAGAAAGGTCCAGCGCTAGTTTTCCCTGAACCTTTCCAACAGCGCACGCGGCCACAAGCTCCGTCATCGGAATACCCGCGTCGGCCAGCGCGAGAGACGCACCGATAATGCCTGCGCATCTCGACCCGCCATCAGACTGCAAAACCTCGACAAAAAGGTCAATGGTCGTCCGGGGATACAGGTCCGCCAGAACAACCGGCTCCAGAGACTCGCGAATCACCTTCGACAATTCCATCTCCCTTCTAGAAGGCGCGGGCGACTTCCGCTCATCCACAGAAAACGGAGCCATGTGGTACCTGCAACGAATCACCGCCCGGTCCGGGAGCGCGATATGTTTCGGGTGAGCCTCGCGCGGACCGTATACTGCACACATGATCTTGTTCTTTCCCTGCTCCACGTACGCGGAACCGTCGGCCTTATCCAGTATCCCAACTTCCAGCTTTATGGGCCGAAGCTGGTCAAGTCGCCGGCCGTCAGCCCGGAACCCCTTACTATCGATTAGTTCTGGAGGCTTAGACTCTGGCAACTTCTCCCACAACACCAGCTTTCACGATCATTTCTCGTACCCTGTCCGTCAATCCTCTCATGTGAGCCTCCCTTTCAACCATGTATATGGCTTCTACTGCCACTCTCTCTCCCTCGGGGCTTTTCCCCCATACCAGGGCAACACCGTTCCGGCCCACCGTAATCTGGCATCCGGTCTCCCGTTTCAGCATCCCTATCATAGAACCCTTCCTGCCAATCAGGCGGGGTATTTTGGCCGCGGATATCTCCACTACCCTTCCCGTAGAGACCTTGCCTAGCCCGGGCCCCTTCGTTGTCAAGAGGGGATCTCTCGTCCGGTCGAACGCCAACACCTGCGCCAAGACCATGTCGCCAACATCGAAGGACTCGGATAGGTCGCGTCTCCTGGGGCCTCTCGGGCCGGGGGTCTCTGAGGCCGGAAGCATGGCCGGGTAGGGTGCAAGAATGTCGACCGACCAGCCGGAAAGCCCAACATCAACAATCCGCCCCGCTACCATGTCGCCGACCATTGGAATGTATCCGCCCTTAAGGGGCACAACCAAGACCCTGTTGCCGTCGGCCTCGACAATCCCCACTGACGCGGAAAAAATCTGGTTCCCAACCCTGTACACATTGTCTCCTACGATGTGGTCGCCCTCAGCAACGAGTTCCCCCGGGGCAACTACCTGTTTTACCTCCGCAACGAGCACCATATCACGAACCCTCTAGGTCAGCACCTTGGTTTGAATCGTCCCTTGCGTCAGCTTGCCAGCTCGGTCAATAAACGAGCCGTACAGCCCGGCCGGGATTTCAATAACCGCTACCAGAGACCCGTCGGTCTGCCACTCCTCCCGGCTCACCGTCCCTAAGCTCTTGAACGCGTTATAGGCCCTGGCAGCATGCTCAGGAAACACCTTAACGGCAATCCTCATCTGGTCCATCTTAATCGGCAGGATAGGCCTCAACTCCTCAAGTACTGTCTTCGCCTGCTCCTCCGCGCTCTTGTAGGGATCGATGGATATGCGAATCTGTTCTAGAGCCTGTTCTATTCTCAGAGGTGGATGGGGGGCCCCCGTTCGAGGGTCTAACGCGTTTCTTGTAATGATAGAAACAATCTGTCGCCTCTTCTCTTCAACCAATTGTCTCCTCTGGTCAGTGGTGAGCTGAAGCTCTCCCGCTTTCATGATTTCCTCCGCCACCCTGAGAGGGTCCAGGGTACCAAAGTACTTCTGGAGCTTTTCTGTCGAGGCCCTCGTTCCCTTGCTCGAGTCCGAGTATATCTCTTCAATCATGAGGAGTTGCGCAACTGCGACCTGCTTGCCCAGCTTATAATCGAGGGCTTGTTGGGGTTTTACAAGTATCTCGAAACGGTCTTGGCCCTTGGTGAGGCGAGCCGTAGTGAACTTATCACTCATTTGCCAGCCGGAGCCTTTTTGCCAGCATCAAGCCTGTGGAGGTACTTGTCAACCTCCTCAACCGGCAACTTCTGGAACTTTCCAGTCTCTCGGGGAATAATAGCCACTCTAATCTTCTGAGGCTCGGCCTTCCCTTCCAAGACCTTGGTCATGCATTTCATACCAAGGAGGAGGGCGTCGTCCAAGTTCAGGTTGTCCCGATACTCCGCTTCAAGAATCTCATTCGCTGCATCTCCACCAGCACCAATCGCCCAGGCCCTATAGGCGAAGAAGGCGCCGCTAGGATCAGTCCAAAACAGTCGGCTCCCCTTCTTGTCAACCCCTCCAAACAGCATAGATATCCCGAACGGACGCACTCCTGCATGTTGGGTATACAGCTGCTTTATCTCGCCTATTCTTCTCGTGAGAATCTCAATGTCAATTGGCTCATCGTACATGAGCTTGTTGCTCTGCGCGTAGATCCGAGCCTGGTCAACAAGTATGTGGGCGTCACAACTCAGGCCTGCCACAGCCGTACCTACATGCTCGTCTATCTGGAATATCTTCCACATGAACGAGAGATCCTGAAGCTTGGACCCAGCTCTCTCCTCAGCAGCTAGTACCACGCCTTCAGGGCAGGCAATTCCAAGAACGGTCGCGCCTCTCTTGACAGTTTCACTGGCATACTCAACCTGGAACAAACGGCCATCCGGGGAGAAAACGGTTATCGCCCGGTCGTACGCCCCGGGAACCGCAAACATTGACAATTTTTGCACACCTAATGCGAATTGCGCAGAACCCGACGAGTGGGGACTAAAAACCTTTCCTACTCAAGAAACCCGCGCCGTAGTCAATGGGGTCGGCCCGTCGCAGAGGATATCATCCCTGAAGGTCAAGCTGGGACTGGCTTCTTCATCCCCCACAATTACACGGCGTTTGGACGTGTTAATAGGTTACGGCCAGTATTGTTCCTCACCGCTCTTCGGAAAACACCGGCGATACGACCTACTGTGATTCGGCCATTCTCGTCTTGACTTGGTCTGCTATTGACCGGCCTCTGTCCCATCCGACAAACAATATCTCGATTTTTATAGGCTCGTCATCCTTTAGGGTGAATCGTCCCTTCAAAGCTTCCTGCTTGCCGAGCCGTATATGAAGGGTCCCTGCCTCATCAATCTGGGATTCTGCTCTGTTGTAAAGTACTGCTCTGTCAAGGCTTGACAAGCTTACCCAGAGGTGGTTGAAGAAACGCTCGGCCTTTGGCTTCCCGGCGAGTGTCGCATGACACGCTATTATCTGGTTGCCGTGGTGACCCCGTACTCTGTCGGTGTGAATCCCTCCCGTGAACTCCTGTGGATTCGTGTTCTGAATCGCCCGGACGACCTTGTCGAGATCTTCTGTGGCGTGGGCGAATGAAGATACTCTTACTGTCACTGCTCGAGCGTGGTCCAAGTTCACGGGGACGAGGTTCGGGGAAATTAAATAGATTGACCCAGGACTATGATAGCCATGAGACATGATTTTGGTTTCAAACAGGCTCTGGTCGCACGGCAGGACCTAGGATTGGGACGCGGAAAAATCGTTGTTCAGTGCTGCCATGCATCTGTCTCTGCGGCTGAGAAGACCAGAACAGAGCATCGTGAATGGTGGAGAGCCTGGATGCAAGAGGGCCAGTGCAAGATTGCTTTGAAAGTGAAGGACCTTGACCACTTGTTGAAGCTGGAACGAGAGGCCAAGGCGTCGAACCTCCCCTTCTACCTTGTTCGGGACCGGGGTCTCACTCAGGTAGAACCTGGAACCATCACGTGCTTGGGCGTCGGGCCTGCGCCTGCAGGAATATTGGACCTGTTAACGGGGGACCTGAGTCTTCTTTGACCTTCCGTAGTCAGCCATGTGTTCCTGGAGACTCTGGCGCTGAGTCGTGATGTCGAAGCGCCTCTTAGCATCCCTAACATGGTCAACAAACTCGAGTTCTGGCGATTCGCGAAAGTTCGACCCGAGTTTTTGAAACAGCTTTCTCAGAATTATCCGTTGAATCACCGAGGATGCTCCGCCGAGCGCCTTTTTGAGCCCCCCTGAAAATTCGCCTAGCTTATCTGGAATGTCTTCACGGTTGAGAGAATGCATCGTCACCAGATACTGGTATAGCGCCTCCTTTGGCTCTTCGCCCAGAACCGACAGACTGTCGTCTATTGCTTCTAGGAGAAGCTGGTTGAACACTTGCGGCTTCACGCTCAAGATAAGCCCCTCCCGCAGGCGGGTCGACGGAGGTAGGTTTGGATTAGCAAAGGCTTCACTGTTTTTTCTCTATTCGAGAATTGTCTGCAGTCTCCGACCCCTTTTTCATCTCATATACGAGTTGAACAGAGTCTTCACCTTCGTTCAGACTCAGATGAAATTTTGACGATGATGCAACCCCTACCAGACGGGCGATGTCAATTGGTATTAGGAGGTAGAGGCTGTCCCGGAGCCTTACAGGTCGCACATTCAGCGGCAAGAAGATTCAGCTTAGCTTCCGCAAAGTTGGGCTCCTCGAATGAGGATGCCGTAACGCGCCACGGATTCTAATAGTTACAGTTGAAGGTCCCCGGTTGTTTCGTCGCTTCCGGTTAACCCCGTCCATCCAAACCTATCTTTCAACTGGTCTGCTGCCTCCTGCGAGTTTGATGCTTCCACTACAGATATCCGGTAGAGCGATGCGAGTTTCTTCGCCTTCTCATTAAGCCTGGGAATGGCAACTAGGATCGCTTGCGTGGGAGCTACGTCGAAGATCTTTGCGTATAGCGATGCCACTGGCACCTCGTCGATTTGCTTGTCGCTGGCCATCACGTCTAGGACTACGACTTCGGAAGACCCTTTGGTCGCGATGGCGTCAAACCTGTGTAGGGCTCCTGACCGTCCTGCCACTTGCCCTGGCATTTCTACTTTGAACTGAAACTCCTCAAGCACGGCGCCAATGGGTTTCATCACGACGTATGTTCGCTTGAACTCTTCCTCCGCGTCTGCGCTGAGCCTGTACGTGTAAACGTTGACAAAGCCTGTGTCCCTGATGGTGAATATGTGCCCGCAGTTCCGGCACCGGTGAATGGGGCTTGGCATGTCGGACCTCTTTCCACATTGTGCGCACTGGAACCATGACCCGAGCCTTTGGTAGTCTATTCCTGCCTCAACGAGTTCTTTGTTGCATTTGGGACATAGAAGCCCTCCTTCGACCAGAAAATTGTCGACACTGTCTATATTGCCGCACGCAGTATGCTCCAGAAGGGTCTTTCGTTCAATGTCGATGGAGTTGCAGTTTGGACAAATATAGTCGTTGCTGACATTTGCCGAGAGACAGCTGGGACATACTAGTACCTTTTCAAAGAACTTCCTTCTGAAGATGCCCGCATCCCAGAGCTTCTCTACGAACTCCTTGGCCGCAGAAGAGTCTCCGTCAACTACGGCCTCGACCTCCGGGTACCTTGCTGTCTGTCCCAAGTCGAATGTTGGGACGAGTTCCATTATTTCTCCTCGAACGAACCTACTGAGAAGTAGCTGTACCGCCGAGTCTTGATACAGGCTCAGTCTGTCCTTTGATGTCACTGTTATTTGCGCCTTGTCCCGTCCCGGGAATCTACTGCCGCGATTGAAGGAGGAACTTTCAAGCGGAGATATTCGGAGGTTGTATCCTGTTTCTACCAATGAACGTACCAGAAACTATATGATTTCAGGCCAGTCCTCCGGCCTTGCGAAGCGTTATGGCTGTTCAGTCGGGCGGTCCGAATGGGAATGCTAGAACTCCGACAGGGATTCCCGGCCTGGACAAGCTCCTTACGGGCGGTCTCCCAAGAGGGAGAATAATTCTCCTCTCGGGAGGACCTGGAACAGGCAAGACTATTCTTTCATCTCAATTTCTCCTGAACGGAATACTTGACTACGAAGAAAACGGAGTGTACGTCAGTCTAGACGAAAACAAACAGCACGTCTATGAGGAGATGCTCGATTTTGGGTGGGACTTTGCAGATCTAGAGGACAACAAGAAGCTTGCATTTTTGGAAGCCTCCCCTATCAGGTACCTTCCTGCTGAGATCAAAGTTGGCAAGCTCATGGTAGGCCGAAAGGAATTCTCCATGGCCACCCTAATCGACATGATCAAGACAAGCGTCAAGGAAATTGGAGCCCGGCGAATTGTCGTGGACCCAGTCACAACTCTAGTCTTCCAGTATGAGGGACAGATGGCGCAGCGGAACGCGCTCGTCGAACTGATGGAAGCCCTGGCTGACACAGGAACCACGTGTCTCATGACTACCGAGTTAAGGAGACCTGGCTTCGAGCGTAACATTGACTATGAGGAATACCTTGCTCATGGAGTAATCCTCTTGCAACAACTGCAGGTGGGCAAATCTCTCCTTCGAGTCATTCAAATCGAGAAAATGCGAAAGACTCCGGTCGACAACCAACCTCGACCGTACAGAATTACCGAGACAGGAATCGAAGTCTTTCCGAGGGAGAGCGTTCTATAGTCCTACAGAGTGCTTAGCAGGCACGATTAGTCCCTGGGACGTTTCCCTCTCGTAGGGAGCCCAAGCAGTCGAGTGTTGTGCTCCTTTCATCTTAGGAATTCGTATGAACCTAGCTAATCCGTCTCTGGTGTCCTCTACTTTCATCTCTATGACTCCGTCTACTTTGTCTTGAATGGCTGCAATGATCGCTGGATGGAAGGCCTTTCGGGAGAGAGTCGTGACGCAACTCGCCTTGCAGCTTCGTATCTTGGCAACGAGAGTGTGCATGAAATCGAAAGATGGCCTCACTCCGCTCCTCTGTATTAGAGTAGTCAGGGAGTCCATAGCTAGAAGAACATTTCCGGGATCGCGGGCCTCGGAAAGGGCCTTGGATACTACGATGCTGAGGTCCGAAAGCCGTTGGGGGTCCTCACTGTACTCTTCCTGGCTCTTGACCCCTACAAGAAACGAATAACAGTCGATGAACACCAACTTCTTCCGTCCTTCAGCCTCGAAGTTCCTCGATTCCAGACCCATTAACCTCATCGAGTCCCGTACACTGTCAGGGAAATCGTCAAGGGTCGCGTAGACGACGTCCTTGCCACGTCTCAAAGCTTCCGCGGCCATCTGCATGATCAGAGTTGTTTTCCCCGTTGATGGGTCTCCCATTACCAAGACAGCTGATGAGTTGGGGTAGCCCTCAGGTAGAAGCGCGTCTAAGATGTCCACTCCCGTTAGAGAGCGGGCTGATGCTGGAGATGATTCTTCAACCGATGTCGGGGAAATTATAATCTTCGAGATTTCTCGTTGAAGCTCTTGGTCTCGGTCCTTGTTGAACGAGATTACCCTTACTTCCTGGAGAAGCCCTAGTTCAACCAAATCAGACACATCCTGCTCTATCTCTCGAGCTTGACGGCGGACTTTTGCGGCTATTCCCTCAATTGTATCAGTGGTGTCTGGACTGTCGTGAAAGAACATTAGAAGCTCGGCTTTGGTCTCAGACCCGATGAGTTTCTCAACAAGGTCATTTTTCATATCCAATCATCCGCCGAAGCAGGTGTTTCCCAGCCGGTGAGTCACTCCTTCTTGGCCAGCAGATGCTATCGTATCTTGTCAGGTGGTATCGGCGTAGGGGCAAGCGAGAACCCTTCTCTCGTAATATAGTAGTCGTATCCTTCAAGCCTGTGCTCGGTCCCCCTCATTTTCGGAACATAGACTCGCCTGCGCACTCTTGAATTGTCAAAACTAGCGTCGAGGACGATGAGCCCGTCTCCCAAGAATTCCTCGAAGCTTGTTCCGAGCTGACGCTTGCCCCAAGGCACTTCGCTGACCATGAGGGTCGTGCAGTTTGCGCCCTCAAGGAATTTGACCATTATGTGGAGAAAGCTCCTAGCTTCAGCCTGGCTCTCGAAGGCGGTCATGAGTGCCGATAGAGAGTCGAAGACCAACCGTCTAGCGTTTATCGAGTGAAGCGATTCGAGAACAGTTTCGAGAGCAGTGCTTACGCCTGCTTTCATTGTCGACTGGAGTGGGACGAGCTGCAGCTTTCCCTCCCTCTCTAGCCTGTCTAGGTCCCACCCGAACCTTTTCGCGTTTCGCTTCAGCTTTTCCTCGCTCTCAATAACTGAGGCATATACTCCGTTCTCGCCGCATCGTGTAGCGCCGTGGTACAGGAACTGAAGTCCGAGAGTGGTCTTGCCCGTGCCTGGCTGGCCAGCCACGATTATCGTATCGCCGCGGCAAAGGCCTCCCTCTATTATCCTGTCGAGGCTGGGAATGCCAGTTTGTACCCTGTCATTGTGTCCTTCGATAAGCGGACTACTCAAACGCTTCTCTTCCACTATGAATCCTCCAAAGACCATAGTTTGACAGGCCCGACCTGCTGAAAGTCGACCTTCCTCTTCGCCTTCATGACATAGAGGTATTTCGACGCAGTGGACCTATTGACGCTCAGTTCACGAGCGATCTCGCTGATGGAGCTACGAGGCTTCTCGGAAAGCGACTGAATAATCCGGCCTTCAATTTCGTACACGTAACCCAACTCTTTCGAACGTGGGCTGACGGTAGCCATTGGTTGCCGCCAAAGACCAGCGGCTCTGTTGACCATAAGCTGGGTGTTACTTTGGAACCGTCCTTCTGGTCATCCCGAAGCCGCTAAAAGCGGCCATGTTTGACCTGCATTCTATGAGGCCTGTCGTACTAAAGCTGGGAGGTTCCGCGATAACCTACAAGTCAAAGACGTGCTCGCCAAACCTCCCTGTAATTCAAGCCTCCATTGACCAGATTGCAAAGGCTCGCGAACAATTGATTCTGGTGCATGGGGGCGGCTCATTCGCCCATCCTTTCGTGGTCGAAGCAGGTCTTCAGACAGGGTACAGTGACCGGTCTCAACTTGGAGCCATTGCCGAGACGGAGATGTTCCTCGACCAGCTAACACGGATCATTAGCGCTGGACTATTGTCGAGCAATCTGCCGTGTGTGCCGGTAAGGCCAATGGGTTTCATGATTTTGGGAAATGGTCGAATACTACGTTCATTCTTGGAACCCATCAGCAGGGCGTTGCGACTTGGACTGATGCCTGTGACTCATGGAGACCTGGTTTTCGACACCCGGCTCGGGTGCGCTGTCTTGTCAGGGGACACACTTGCTTCCTTTCTGGGAAAAACCCTCAATGCCCGCCGAGTGCTTTTCGGCTGCGACGTAGATGGGGTTTACAGCCGAGACCCAAAGAGCTCGTCACAGGCCGTTATAGTAGAGGAAGTCACGAAAAACAACTACAAATCTGTTCTAAGGTCTCTCCGGGATGAGAGGGACCGTGATGCAACAGGAGGAATGCTTAGAAAAGTCGTGGAGGCAGTTGAACTCGCCCGAAACGGGGTGGAATCTCTCATCTTCAACCTGGGACGCAGTCAACTCCTAGGCGATGCCTTGAGAGGTCGACGGGTCGACGGAACCCGGTTCGTTCCCTGGAGGGTTCGCGACTAGAGCCTTCTAGACACAATTAGGTCAGACAGTAACTCCAGAGACCGCCTATGTTTGGATTCTCTAAGGCCTGCAAGATGCTCTTTGGCGTTTCGAAGGTAGGCCTTTGCGATCTCTCTGCATTCTGCCTCCGCAGGGGTCTGGGTGACAAGCAGCCTTGCCCGTTGTGCAAGGACACGGGAGACTCTCTCTGTTCTGAGGATGTTCAGGAACTCGGTTCTCTGTCTCGGCGTCATGTAGCGCAACGCCACCAGAACTGCCGCGTTTCCGAGTTTGTGCTCTACGATGTCCTTTGCTTCTTCTTTTCCCGTCCTGATACCGCAGATGTCCAACACGTCGTCCATGATCTGAAAGGCTAACCCTGAGTTCCACCCGAACCCTGCAAGATTCCTCACGATGGCTGAGCTTCCTCTGGCCGCTTCTCCGCCCACCTCCGCGGCAGCTTTGAAGAGCGAGGCTGTCTTCTTCCCAATCATGGTAAGGTACTGATTGAAGCTTGGATTCTTTATTCTCTTGGACTCAAGGTATGGTTCTTCTCTGCCGGCCTGCTCGAACAATAAGTCGAGCCTTTCCCCGTCGATGATGTCCATCATAGCTCTGACGGCAATTCTCCTGACGTTGGACTTTCTGACACTCATCTGAAGAATTTCGTCCAGTACTTCTCGGTAGTACATTGCAACGAGAAGTGAAGTTGAGTCTCCGGCCTTGACCCTGAGGGTGGGCTTTCCCCTTCGGACCCTTCCTCGGTCGATCAAATCATCCATGACAAGGGAGTAGTTGTGAATCATCTCTATAGCCGCGGCTGGCCGAAGCGAGTCCTGAAGTCTTCCTCCTGCAGACAGGCAGCTGACTATTACGAGAGCTGCCCTCATGCGCTTGCCACCCGCCATGAAGGGGTACTTGAGCGAGGAGAGAAAGCCTGGTGAGGACCCCTTTGTGAGGGCTCCCAGGATTATGTGGTCAACTTTTCGGCCAAGACCCGTCATAGCTCGCAGTGACGATTCCGTCATTCTTGACTACCGTGCGAGTCTCCAGCCGCTGCCCGCCCGTTCTTAGGCAAGGACCTGAGCAAGTCTACGTTGGCCGGATAGACCGTTCTGCGCCTAAGGTCCACGTGAATCTCTAATCTTCTCGCTCGGTCCATCGTTATTCCTGCTTGCTGGAGTTCTGGCTCGGAGAAGCCTCGACCAGGCCGAGAAATGGCTCTACCCCTGTGGACTCGTTTCACGTTAGGGCGCGTCCAGTTCCCGGTTTCCTCTGGAGTCATTGCCTGTGCCCTATTGCCATGCTGCTGGGAATGCCCTACTTTTGTGCAGGATGGTCGGGATCCCGCAGTATCACTTCATACCAGTGGTTCTTTCCGTCAGAGTAGAGATGGTAGGAATTCGTAACGTCTAGGTTTGGATATTTTCTTTGGGCTCTGTTTTCTGCAATCTCAAGAATTGAGATGGCGCGCGTGTATCTCACGGAGCCCATAGCCTTCTGCCTTCGACCTGACCCTGGCCGGGGCTTCCTGGCTCCGCCTCGCCTGACTCTGACCCGCGCTACGAGTATACCCTGCTTGGGCTTGTACCCCAACCTGCGAGCCCGGTCAAGCCGTGTCGGTCGGGCCAGTCGTTTGACCACGGGTTCTCTCCTCCAGCCGACGGCCACCTGTCTGAGCCAGTCTTTGAATTCTGGACTTTTCTTCGCCCATTGCTGTGCGATGTAAGAGTAGGCCATCGACTATTGTCCTCGTGACCGCGCGACGTCAAGCCGAGGACTGATAAGGATTGCTAGCGGACAAATCCTCAACAGCGTTAAATCATACGACAAGGCGGCGGGGTCTTCAGATGCCTGAAACAATGGCGCAAGACGCGAAGCTCCTCAAGCGGGCATATGCGCCCGCGCGACTTTCGATGAAGTACCATCCTCTCTACCATGGGAAGATCGAAATCTCCCTCAAAGTCCCCGTGACGTCGTATGATGATTTTGCCATATGGTATACTCCGGGGGTCGCCGACCCATGTCTGGAGATTCAGAAACACCCTGAGAAAGTGTTCGACTACACGAACAAGTGGAACACCGTAGCCATAGTAACGGACGGGACCCGGGTTCTGGGTCTGGGCGATATTGGACCCGAAGCAGGACTCCCCGTAATGGAGGGAAAGAGCCTTCTTTTCAAGTACCTGGGCGGCGTTGACGCGTTCCCCATATGCCTCGGAACGAAAGACCCTGGGAAAATCATGGATGCGGTCCGTTGGCTCCAACCGTCATTCGGGGGAGTAAACCTTGAGGATATTGCACAACCAAAATGCTTTGAAATCCTGGATACCTTGCGAAACGAGCTTCCCATTCCGGTATGGCACGATGACCAACAGGGAACTGGCACCGTGGTCTGCGCCGGACTGTTGAACGCGTTGAAGCTTGTGGGAAAGAAAATGGGCCAAGCGACGATCTGTATGCTGGGAGCTGGCGCCGCCAACATAGCAATTGCGCGAATCATCGTTGAGGCAGGAGTGACACCGGGGAACATTGTCATGGTAGATAGAAAAGGGACCCTCAACCGGGCAAGAACAGACCTGCAAGAAATGTACCGGGCCAAGTGGGATATGTGTCTGAAGACGAACGCTGAAGGCCGAGTAGGCGGGCTCCGAGAAGCCATGAAGGGAGCTGATGTGATAATCGCCATGTCGACTCCAGGCCCGGGTGTTATTCCCAAAGGACTGGTCGCTCTGATGCAGGATGATGCGATCGTGTTTGCATGTGCCAACCCTATCCCGGAAATATGGCCATGGGAGGCAGAGGAAGCTGGAGCGAAGATTGTCGCCACCGGCAGGTCTGACTTTCCCAACCAGGTCAACAACTCAATCGGCTTTCCAGCCATCTTTCGCGGAACTCTGGATGCAAGGGCGAGAATGATCACGGATGAGATGTGCATAGCGGCAGCAGAAGAGATTGCAAAGGTCGCGGAAGAAAAGGGCCTCAGCGAGGACCGAATAATACCCAGCATGAGCGACTGGGAGCTGTTTCCGCGCGAGGCCGCCGCGGTGGGAGTCCAAGCGGTTAAACAGGGAATCGCGAGCCACAAGCTATCGAGAAGGGAACTATACCAACGGGCGGCATCGATAATTACACGCGCCCGAAAGACCACCGACACCCTGATGAAAAAAGGACTAATCAAGGCGATTCCGGGCCGTAGTAGAAGGAGAACCCCACGAGTAAGCACAAGGTAGCCGTCCTCGGCGGAACGGGGGACGAGGGTTTCGGCCTCGCTCTTCGGTGGGCAAAGCATGGACATGAACTGATAATCGGCTCGAGGAGCTTAGACCGGGCTCAGGGGGCGGCCCGCGAGATAACGAAACTTACAGGGGCCGACTCTGTGAGGGGTCTTGTGAACGATGCTGCAGTTGCGAAATCCGACGTGGTAGTTCTGTCGGTTCCTTTTGGGGGTATAGTTGAAACCCTGAAGGCGGTTAGGGCCTCGCTGAGGCCAGAACAGATTGTGGTCAACCTCACTGTCCCGCTCGAAACATCCGTCGGAGGACGCGCAACTCACACCCTGGCCGTATGGGCCGGCTCTGCAGCGGAACTGGTAGCGGACATGGTTCCGAAGAACGTGAAGGTGGTTACCGCTTTCAACAATGTCAGCGCGGAACTACTCCACGACCTTTCCCGGGATGTAGAATGCGATATACTCGTCTGTGGGAACGATGATGATGCCAAGAAGGTCGTATTCGACCTTGTGAGGGCTCTTCCCGGAGCGCGCGCTGTCGACGCGGGACCCCTAGAGAATTCTCGGACAGTGGAACAGCTCACTGCTCTGTTGGTTTCTCTGAACATTCGCTATCGTGTTAAGAACGCTGGGATAAGAATCACCGGAATTGCACCCGTCTAATAACGCATTGTGGTCCTAGGTGCAGGTCGGAATAGTCGGGAAGCCGAACGCAGGCAAGAGCACTTTCTTCAGTGCTGCAACTCTTACTGCAGTTCCGATCGCGAACTATCCTTTTACTACCATAAAGCCGAACCATGGAATCTCCTACCTTCGGACAAAGTGCGTGTGCAAAGGCCTCGGTGTTGTCGACTCCCCCCGCAATTCTAAGTGCGTTGATGGCGAACGGTTCATTCCCGTGGAGCTTATCGACCTACCGGGATTGGTGCCTGGTGCCTGGGAGGGCCGCGGCCTCGGAAACCAGTTCCTCGACGAAGTTCGGAAGGCTGATGCACTAATCCATGTGGTAGATGCCTCCGGATCCACAGACTCGGAGGGCAAACTGGTCCCGGCTGGAAGCCATGATCCGGTCGAGGATGTCAGGTTCTTGGAGCGAGAGCTGGAAATGTGGATGTTTCAGATTCTGAGAAGAGAATGGGAAAAAATTTCGCGTCAACCAGACCTCACCTCGGACGAGGTCGCGTCTGCCATTGCTGACCGGTTGAGCGGGACCGGCGTGAAACGGTCGCACGTCGAGGAGGGCCTACGAATGGCTGGACTATCGGGACGACCATCCGCTTGGTCCAAGGAAGACCTCATACGACTTGTGGGCTTCCTGAGAGGATTTTCGAAACCCGTTCTCCTAGCGGGCAACAAGGTCGACCTTCCGACTTCTCCGGCGAATGTTGAGAAGCTCAAACAGCTCGACGCGTTATCCGTTCCTGTTTCCGCGGAGGCTGAGCTGGCTTTGCGACGGGCCGTCGAGAGGAAGCTGATTCAGTACAAGCCCGGCGACAGAGATTTCTCTGTAAGCGAGGGGTCCGGGCTTACCCCAGAGCAGCTTGCTGCCCTGGAGATGATTCGGCTGAGGGTATTGAGGCCCGCAGGGACTACAGGGGTTCAGGATTGTATCAACGCTGCATTCCTTCGGCTGCTGAATATGATTATTGTCTATCCAGTAGAGGACCCTGAACATTTGACGGACCATTCCGGTAACATTCTGCCTGACGCTCTGCTGGTTTCCAGAGGGACCACAATGGGAGAGCTGGCTTCGAGAATCCACACCGAATTGGGAGAACGTTTTCTCTACGGGGTCAATGCGAGGGGCGGTATGCGTCTGGGCGAAACCTATGAGTTGAAGGACGGAGATGTGGTCAGTATAGTAAGTTCCGCCCAACGACGGTAAGGATACTTTTGTCTTCTCTGAAAGCTATGACTAGGCCGGCCCGAGGAAGGCTTAACCCGTGAGCCTGGCACGAGAGGGCACGTCTCGTTTTACGGCAGCCCCGGGCCCGACCCACGCTCCGGCTCCGACTTTGACACCTGGAAGGAGGGATACGTTAACCCCTGTTCGGACGCCGTCTCCTAGGACAGCCCCAAGTTTCTTCCTTCGACTATCCACCAAGGCCCCTTTCACAACCGACCTCACTGTTGCTTCGTCGAAGCGAAGGTTAGCGGTTACTGTGCCAGCTCCGAGTGAGCAGTTTTCGCCTATGATACTGTCGCCAACATAGGACAGGTGCGGAATGGTTGTGTTAGCCATCACTATACTGTTCTTTACCTCACAGCTAGACCCGACTTTCACGTTTCGGCCCAGAGAAGTATGGGGACGAAGGTACGAGTTTGGCCCCACCACAGCACCCTCGCCCACGAAAACAGGGCCTTCTAAGTAGCTGCCTGACTTCACAACCGCCCCCCTCTCAACTTCGACGGAGCCCCTAAGGTTGGCACCGGCCTCGACCTTACCGGCTACGGAGGGCCGACGCTTGTCCATCGCCAGACGGTTCGCCTCCAGCAAATCCCATGGATAGCTAATCCCCACCCATTCTCCCTCTTCAAGGCGAAAGGCACTAAGCCTTTGGCCCTGGCGAAGCATTTCTTCTAGAGAATCCGTCAATTCGTATTCATTCCGTAAGGATTTTCTGGTCTTCGCTACCACGGGAAAGATCGACTTGCTGAGCAGATATATTCCCGCGTTGACGAGCCCCCGCCCCTTGACGTGCTTCTCCCTTATCGAGCGAACAAGCCCGTGACTGATAGTAAGGCTGCCAAACCTTGCTGAGTTCTCAACAATGGCAGTTGCAATCATCATATCGTCTGCTCTGGCAGCCTTTTTGACCATTCTGGAAAGAGCGTCTTCGCTGTAATAGTCGTCTCCATAAACAACGAGGAAGATGTCCTCTCTGTCAAGCTCGGCCTTGGCTGCCTTGATTGCGTCTGCGGTCCCTGCGATTCTCCTCTGTCTGACATAGGTTATGTCGCATCCAAGATGCCGTCCGTTGCCAATCTCCTGGCGGATTTTATCCTCCCGGAAGTTTATGACTAGAACAACGTCGCGAACGCCGGACTTGGACAACGAGCGAAGAGTTCTCTCAATAACAGGCCTACCACCGACAGGCAGTAGATGCTTGGGCCTGTTCTCTGTGAGAGGCCATAGCCGTTCCCCCCTCCCAGCAGCCAACACGACAGCTCTCAAGCTAGTGTCGACTCTTCAAGACGCGCCTCAGGAGGCGGAGACTTTCTCTCATAACACGTAACCCCTCTGAAGATTTCTTGGACTCTCCGGTCACGCGTATAACGGGTTCTGTCCCGCTTTCACGCACAAGTATCCACGACTGCTCAGTGCTCACTCTCAGACCGAACCGGATGCTGGTCGAAGAATCTGTCCCCAGCACCCTCCGTAGCCCTCTTGCAAGAGATTCAACCTTAGTCCGGGTCAGCCTCTGGGGATATCGAACGCTGTGACGAATCATACTGTACTGCGGAACAGCCTCTATCCCCTTCGACACAGGTCCCCCCATCTCCTCAACGGACTTCAAGAAAAGCAGGCCAGAGAGAATACCATCCGGCGTCGAATTATGGTCGTAGTGTATCCAGGCCCCTGACGGTTCACCTGCGAACTTTGCCCCGCACTTCTTCATCTCCTGAAGGAGCAAGGCGTCTCCCACAGGGCCCCTGACCAATCTGGCTCCGTGCTGCTCCGCGACCTCGTCAATCGCCATGGAAGCGTCGAGGGGAACAAGAAATGGTCCTTTCGACCGTCTTGAAAGAAACGAGATGTAAGATGCAAGTACCCTGTCTTGGAGTGGACGATTGCCTTTCTCATCGACAATGAACATTCTATCGCCGTCCCCGTCGAACGCGATACCAGCGTCCGCCCGGGTTTCCACCACAGTCGCCGAGAGGGTTTTCTCACTCTTCTCCGTTGGTTCAGAGCCGCGTGCCGTAAAGGAGCCATCCGGCACCGAATTTATCGACGTCACGCCGCCCAATAGTTCTCTGTACACTCTAGGACCAAGCAGGCTTGCTGCGCCGTTTCCGGGATCTAAAACCACCCTCCATTTCCTTTCAAGCCTGATTTGCGTTATCATGTCCACGTACGAATCTGGCTGGCGATTCTGAACCACGCCTGCAAACGGAGTTTTCCCCAGGGGTTTTGCCCCGTGCATCTTGGCTTTGAATAGGCTCCTCTCGTCTTTGAGGGCCTCTCCCGTTGAATCGAATATCTTGAACCCGTTGTATTCCGGTGGGTTATGGCTTGCAGTGATTACCACGCCTGCGGATGCTCTATGGAACTTGGTCTCATACGCGATTGCCGGAGTTGGCACCATGTCGTAGTCCAGTACTCGTGCACCTGATTGGAGCGCACTCGCAACGAACGCAGCCTTCAAGACCTGGCCCGAGTGTCTGGGGTCGCGTCCCAGGGCGACCGTTCCACCTAGAGTCTTCGGTAGCAGTTTCCCGAGTTCAAATGCTACTGCTGGGTTGACCGTCTCAGGATATTTTCCTCTGATGCCTGAACTCCCGAAGCGAAGGTTCATTCTAGGATTCTGCTAGGAGGGAGGTTCTTGGGCAGGCACGACCACTTCGGCGGCCAGGGTGTTAGCTGGCTCAAGACTAGGGGTCTCCAGGGGCATGGAGAGGAGTTTGGACTTTCTCACACCGACGTGCCTGAGCGGGCAGACTTTCTTTGCTTCGTTGTATACGTCGGACCCCATTTTCCCCAAAACCATTTCATGGCAGAGCTGTGAGTAGGTTAGCTTGGAAGCTTTCTCAGCAACGACTTTCCCCATCAGTTCCCTGATTGCGTGTTCCTGGGACCCTTGTATTCGGCCGTGGCTGAAACTTACATTATACACTCTAGTGAGGTATCTGTCGACTGTGTTCGCGGTGAATAGTCCGTCGATGCGTGTGCTACCTCGTCTTACGAGGCTTCTCAGGTAGTCCGTGGAGTACTCGTGACTCTTCAGAATCGTCTCGGCTCGGTCGCCTGTCACCGAAACGACTAGAAAGTAGAGCTTCATTGACTGATGGGAGAAATCTCCTGTGATATCGTAAAGTGTTGTTTCCACGACTCTGCCGATGAGCTTCTTGGGGTCCTCCGAGGGGATAGCGGCAACCATTTGTTCACCGAAGTATGAAGGGGTGTACACTGAGTACCATTCTTTGGCCCTCCACTTGTCGCGGACTTTCTTCGTAGCTTTGGACACTTACGTTACTCCGTGTTCCTGTGTTATTGTCTTCAGAGTCTTTGTTGCTGCCTGAATGCGAGAGAGCATGCCATCCAAGGTGGATATGAAGGTTTCAATCTTTCCATCGTACTCTACCAGAAAGCGAGCCGATTCGTAGCCTGCTAGCCCTGTGATTCGGAGTCCTTGCAACCCTGAGTTGTCAGGCCTCGAGGCCTTGATGACTGAACGTGACAGTTTCATGCTTTCTGTTCGGACGTTTAGACGTGCCCTAATCATGATACCGCCGAGTCGATTCTCTTTCCAAACTCCTCTAGGAACACTTCGAGCCTCCCTTTTTCCAGGGTGGCACCGGCAGCTATGGCATGTCCTCCGCCGTTACCACCGTAGTTAGGGGCTAATTCTTGGAGGAGCCTGCCAAGGTTGACCCCTCTTGCCACTAGCTTGTCCGTTGCTCTGGCGGAAATCTTAGCCGCTCCATCTTTTGTGGACGTGACGACAACTGTGACCTTGGACGCTCCGAACAAATTCGATGAGGAAACTAGGGAGGACACAGCTCCAGTCATGTTTTCATCAATTACCCCTTCGCCTCTAACGATAACAACGTTCCCCGTCTTTTTCAAGACGGAGGGGTCGCCCGTAAGCCAGTTCATGTATTTCGCGAGCCATTTTCGGTATTCAGAGTAAACTTGTTGTGCCTCCTCAAAAGCGGCTGCGCGGTCACCAACACCGAGACAAACACCTAACCCTGCCTTGCCCAGGCGGCCGCACGCGTTGAGCAGAGAGGCAAACTCTCTTGCGTCACGAAGAGGGGTCCAAGGGTCTTCCCGTGTTAGGGTGTATACGCTCCCGAGAAGCTCGAGCGCGACCTCGCCGCTTGTCTTGAGAGATATCATGTGTTGTATGATTCTGTCAACCAGCCTTCGCTTTTCATCTATTGACAGGTCGACGACGGTCCTCCACCGGTCATCGACTTTGGTCGGAATGCCGGCTGCATCGAGAAGGGCGAGGCAACGGTCTTCTTCTCCGCTGAGCCCAGGTAGGAAGGGCGTTGTCGTAGCCGCAATGGCTCGGTGGACTGGCCTCGTCTGTCTCCCGAAGAGGGTCAGGTCTTGGGCAACCTCGACCAGTTTCATATCAACAGCGTCCTTGAGTATCGTCTCGTTCAGTCCGGTCAGGGTCCTCCTAGGGCCTTTGTCCTGTTGATCTCCGAGACAACCGACCAAGGCCATGGGTGAGAGGTCCTTGTTTCGGTGGTCGACCGCCTTCGCCAGAAGATAGGCTGTGCCCGCCCCGCTGATTTCTGCTGATCCATTAAACCCGAGCAGGTGTGTGTTGAAATGGTGGACGTTGGTTGGGGGGTCTCCCGCAGTCTGGTGGTGATCTGAAATGATCACCTGTTTGTGACTAAGCGTTTTCCCAATCATGGATAGATAGCCGCTTCCTATGTCGGCGAACATTACGAGGTCGGAGTCTACGGTCTCGAGGTCCTTTAGCACTGTATCGGAAAGGTTGTCGACGGCTCGAAGATGAACAGGGGTTCCGAGCCGGCTGACTGCTGTTAGGAGTATGCTTCCCGCGCTGATGCCGTCTGCGTCGAAGTGAGAAATGATGAGAATAGGGGTTTTTTGCGAGGCGAATTTCCTTATTACGTCGGCGGAGCTGCTGGCTTGTGTTTCCAGCTCAGAATGGCGTCCATTCATGGCTATTTGAGTGAGGCGGCAACTGGCTTGTATTCCCATTCCTTAGGAAGTCTGCCTTTGCTTCGGTAAAAACTGACTAGTCGGTGGATCTTGGATTCGATGAGTGCCAAGTCCCTCTTGTTGGGATAGTCCTTTCTGTTCTTCTCCAGATGCCTTCTCGCTCCAGTAGCTTTCTTGACAAGGTTTTCAAGGTCTTCAGGGATTTTCGGCCTCAGTTCCGGAGAGAGGAGACGTTCCAGTCTCCGGCCCGCGACCTGGGTGACTAACGGTATGCCGTACTTGTCTCGGAGCATTTGCCCTATGATACTTGGAGAGTTCCCCTCCCGCGCTAGTTTCTGAACGATTGCCTCGACCTCCTCCGGCTCGTACTTGAACCATGAGGGAGGCCTTCTACTCACAGGCCGAGTTGAGCCTGAACTACCGCGTTTTCCAGAATACAGCCTGGCCATTCGAGGTCTTCCATGCGTCCCGGTCGGGGCCTTTTATTTAAGCACTGGATCGTCGCGCTTTGGAAAGGATTAGGCCTCTTCGCCTTCTAGGATAAATTGTTGAGACTCCACTTCTACGTAGGGTCTCTCTCAGCCGCCTGTCAAGAGTGGCTACTGCTACTGGGCCCTTCTGGGAGAGTGCTGCGGTTAGAATTGCCGTATCAGTATCCTTGACCACGAGTTCAGTGTCCATGACGGGAACCCGTTTCCTCTCCAATTGTTCCAGGGCGAGCTTAGCAAGACCGCCGGTGGCAGAGGAGCCTCGTCTCGCCAGCCTTCCCAGTTCGAACTGCACAAGGTCGATGGTGACTATTCGAAGCGGTCCTGGAACTGTGGTTCGAATTTCCTCGCCAAAATCCATGTGTTCTCGAAGCATCGTGAGGAGAAAGCTGGTGTCAAGAAGGACCAGCACGAAGGTCGCCCGTCCTAACGAAGAGTCCCGAATCCTATGAGTCTCCAGCTTTCGCCAATTCGACGGCTCAGCGCCACTTTCGAACCAGGGTCTGAACAAATGGGTTTCTTCAACAGAACATCTGCAATATTCTCCCGCGCTGATGTTACGACGCCAGAAGTAACGGCCGTGCCCACGTTCAGAACCAGGGGTTCGTTCATCTTGATCTTCTGAACCGGGACGAGCTGCGCTGTACCCACTGCTTTCTCAAAGAGTTCGACGTCAAGAGTCACTTTCTCCAACGTCGGAGGGAGAGTGCCCACCCTACCGAGGACGTTTCCTACCAGCCCGTCAGACTTGGTAATCGAAGGGTCGAGGTCCGTGCCTAAAGCTATGAGTCCGCCGGGCTGGGCCTGTTTAACCTCTCCTCCCCCTGCCTGCAGGCGCTCCACCCTCGCGATGAGGGGTTCGTACCGTACTCTGTTCGCCTCCTCCGTCTTTATGCCCGGCCTAATCTCGACCTCCTCTCCGTGTCTAAAGAGACCTTGGACAACAGAACCTCCCACGACTCCGCCAGCTAGGTCATCTGACTCGGTCCCTGGCTTGTTCACGTCAAAGGAACGGAGAATGGACATTCTCGGGGGAACCGCCTGGTCTCGTTTGGGAGTTGGTATCCGCTCTTGTATCGCCGAAATGAGGACGTCTATGTTGAGCCTGTGTTGAGCGGACACGGGGATTACTGGAGCACTTTCAGCGACGGTGCTTTTTGTGAACGTTCCGATTTCCTCAAAACTCTCTTTCGCCCGGCGTCTATCCACTACGTCTATCTTGTTTTGGACTATCACGAGCTTTCGGAGGCCCACCATTTCCGCTGCTAGTAAGTGTTCTCGGTCTTGAGCTTGAGGGCACTTTACGTTGGAAGAGATTACGAAGAGGGCTCCGTCCATTATCGAGGCCCCAGACAGCATCGTCACCATCAGGCTGTGGTGGCCGGGGCAGTCAACGAAACTGACGGACCGCAGGAACTTGGTTTCGCCCTTACAGTTCGGACAGATTTTGGACGTGGAGTAGTTCGACGGGGGTTCGCAGGAGGGACACTCGTAGAAACTGGCGTCCGCATATCCAACACGAATCGTAATGCCTCGTCGGAGTTCCTCAGAGTGTCTTGCGGTCCACACTCCCGTCAAAGATTGGACAAGGGTGCTCTTTCCATTGTCCACGTGGCCCAGCGTTCCGATGTTTATCTCAGGCTGAATCTGTAGACACTCCCGTCGAATGGAAGCCGATGGGGCTATTAGGCGAAATTTAACCTTTCCAAGCGATGAATGCCCCGGTAATCAGACCACCACTGTGCATCGGTATCGAGTCCACAGCGCACACTTTCGGGGCCAGCCTCGTTGACTCAGGTGGCAGGATCATCACAAATGTAAACTCGACCTACAAGCCTCCCGATGGTGTTGGAATCCACCCTAGGAAGGCAGCACAGCACCATGTTGAGGTCGCAGGGGAGGTCGTTGAAAAGGCCCTTCGCGGGAAAACGCAAAGCGCTACATACGTGCCGGATTTTGTCGCATATTCTGCAGGCCCGGGCCTCGGCCCGTGTCTAAGAGTCGGGGCGACGGTGGCGAGAGCTATCGCTGGCTTTCTCTCCGTGCCTCTATTCCCCGTGCATCATGGAATAGCGCATCTGGACCTTGCAATCTCCACGACGAAAGCCAGTGACCCTCTCGGGGTGCTGGTCTCTGGCGGCCACACCGGTATTGTAGTCCATTTTGGAAGCAGGTGGTTGTTTTACGGAGAAACCCAAGACATAACCCTAGGAAACCTGTTGGACATGTTTGCACGCGAGGCTGGGCTACCCTCTCCTGGCGGCGCCTCTGTAGAATTGCTTGCCGCAAAAGGGAGGAGAATACTGCCCCTTCCGTATACGGTGAAGGGAAACGACGTCTCTTACTCTGGCCTTCTGACATCGGCCCTTCAGCTTCTGAAGAAAGGCAAAAGACTTGCTGACATATGCTACTCGTTACAGGAAGTCGGTTTTTCGATGCTCGCGGAGGCCGTCGAAAGAAGCCTTGTCCAAACGCGGAAGAGAGAGGTCCTGCTGGCGGGAGGTGTTGCTGCAAACCGGAGACTCAGAAACATGATTCGGATGGTGGCAGAAGACCATGATGCAATCTTCCACCCTGTTCCAGCCGAATACACAGGAGACTGTGGAGCGCAGATTGCGAGTTCCGGGCAGTTCATGTTTGATATTGGGGGCGCAGTTCCGGTGCCTAAGAGCCACGTGATGCCTAGATGGCGGCTCGACGAGGCGGAGGTTCCATGGATACCCCGGCCCTAGGAGGAACTCTCTTCCACCGAGGGGCAGAGGCCGACCTCTACGTGTCAAGAGTGGGAGCTTGGGACATTGTTGTTAAGAGAAGGACTCGGAAAAAATACAGGGAGCAGGAACTGGACAATCGGATTAGGAGAGCACGGACTGCCCGGGAGGCGACTGCTCTACATGAGGCAAGGAGAGCAGGAGTCAGGACACCCATTGTGCTACTGGTGGACTTGGAGAAAACCACGATAGTGATGACCTATGTGAAGGGCCTGCTCGCAAGAGACGGTCTAGAAAGGGGGAGCTCGCGAAGCATACTCCGCATCTTCAGAGAGCTAGGTAGACAGATAGGACTCCTCCATTCAGGCGGAATAGTTCACGGGGACCTAACAACCTCAAACATCATCGTTGCAGGCAGAGATACTCCCTTCATCCTCGACTTTGGAATGTCCTCCTGGTCGACGGAAATTGAAGACAGGGGAATTGACCTGCACCTGCTGAGAAGGTCGCTGGCCACGACTCACGTCGTTGACGAGGAGTCCAGCTCGAGGGCAGTCTCAAATGGATACAAGGAGATACTAGGCCCGAGAAAGGGGCGTGAAACCTTCAGGAAAGCCGCTGAGATTGCAAGGAGGGGCCGCTACTTCGCGCTCCGATAGAAAGAAAGTGTGGCTTGTAACCGAGAACTCTCACAAGCTCAGAGAAGCAAGGGCCGTTCTTTCAAACCATAACATATCGCTCGGACAGATTCGCATGCCTAAGGTTGAGATTCAGAGCCAGGATCTCGAAGAAATCGCGCTCTTTGCCGCAAGATCCATTGCAGAGAAAGTGGACCGTCCGATAATTGTGGAGGACTCGGGGCTGTTCATAAGTGCCCTGAATGGCTTCCCAGGACCGTACTCATCATATGTCCTCCAGACTCTTGGACTGGACGGCATACTGCGACTGGTTGAAAGAGCTCGAGGACGGGAAGCCTATTTTCAATCCAGCATAGCAACGCACTTGGAAGGAAGCGTTTTCAAGACATTCTCAGGGAGGGTTAACGGCGTGATCTCAAGGCGGAAGGCGGGAAGGCGAGGATTTGGATATGACCCCATCTTTGCTCTCCGGCTTGATTCCAAAACGTTCGGGCAAATGCCCGAGTCGGAAAAAAACAGGTATTCACATCGTGCCTTCGCTCTTCGAAAGTTCGCCAAGTGGTTCCTTTGCAATGACCATTCGATAGGCCCTGATCGGAGTCCAGCGGAGCCCTAAAATAAGCGACTTTGACCGCCGTGGTGACATGTTCAGGATAGTATCTGTTGAGGACGTGGTCCGTATTCCTCCTCAGAAATTCGGCGACCCCATCGACCAGGTCGCAAGGGAGCAGATCAAGCTCAAGTATGAGAACTATGTGGACGAAGAACTAGGCTACGTCATTCTGGTCACGGATGTTGATGTTGAGACTACGGGAAAGATACTTCCAGGCGACGGTTCCACGCACCACAAGGCGATCTTCAAACTTCTGACCTTCTACCCTGAGCTACACGAGGTAGTGGAGGGGGAAGTGGTTGAAGTTACTGACTTTGGAGCTTTCGTACGAATCGGCCCGGAGGACGCTTTGCTTCACGTTTCCCAGATCGTGGACGACTTCATCACGTATGACGAGAAGCACGGGGTCCTGTCGGGACGGGAGTCGCAGAAGAAACTTGGGAAGGGAAACCTAGTCCGGGGACGCATCATAGCGGTAAGTTTTCCCCGTGGAGGTTCGGGAGGAAAAATCGGAATAACCCTGCGTCAGCCCTTCCTAGGAAGGATCGAGTGGATTCAGGACGAGCTAAAAGGCAAGCCGGTGAAAGTGGAACATAAGGCTTGACAGAAAAAGCTTGCAAGAACTGCCGAATGATAAGCAATGGCCCAGTGTGTCCCAATTGTAAGTCCAGTAATCTCAGCGACGACTGGTCAGGGTTCGTAGTGGTTTTGGACCCTCCGAACTCGGAGGTCGCAAGGCTCATGGGAATTAAGATCGCAGGCCGTTTCGCGATTCGAGTTAGATGAATTCATCCCGGCCTAAGGCCTGGAGCCGTAGTCTGTAAAGCTGCAGGACCCGCAGACCCATCGTTGGGTGGGTTTATCATGTGATGCCATTACGGACCCACACCTAGGGCACTTTCGATTCTTCAGCTTCACTGACGTTGGCGTAACGTCATATAGCTCGCTCCGCATTCTGAGCTTCTTCTCCTTTGGAGGAGAGGGTTGCTGTGGTGCGGGTTTCGACATAGTCGAAGTGACTCGTTTCCAGCCGTATTTAGTGTTGTTTTCTTCGGGACAATCGAAACCTTCATAAAAGCCCCGTTCCGGCACCGAAAGCTACAAGGCCGATGAGAGTGAAGATTGATGGCACAAAAGTCCGTGTATGTCCGATTTCAGGTTCCCAAGGAAGCAGCTGACAAGGCCTACCAACTTCTCCAGGTCGCCAAGGACACTGGCAAGCTGAGAAAGGGAACGAACGAGACCACCAAGGCCATAGAGCGCGGAATAGCAAAAATAGTGATCATCGCGGAGGACGTTGAGCCGCCGCAGGTTGTGGCACACCTTCCGATTCTATGCGACGAGAGAAAGATACCGTACCTGTACGTGCCCAGCAAACTGGAACTCGGCAAGTCGGCCGGACTAGACGTGGGTTCCGCGGCAATATCTGTAGTCGAGCCCGGCGACGCAGCACAATCCCTGAAAGAACTATTGAAGGTCTTTGAAGGCCTCAGGAAGACCGGTGCAGGGAAGTGAGCAGGGCCAGAGATAGATCTGACGAACCTCTTATCCCTGCCGAAGTCACTCAGATCATTGGCCGCACAGGCGTAACCGGAGAGGTAATTCAAGTCCGCGTAAGGGTCCTAGAAGGTAGAGACAAAGGGCGGATTATCTCTAGAAACGTTAAGGGACCCATTAGGCTTAGCGACGTGCTGATGCTGAGAGAAACCGAGCGGGAAGCCAAGAAGATAAGGTAGGGCTCATTCCATGCCCAAGAATTTCAGGTGCAGCTTCTGCGGCAAGAACTTTAACAGTACGACCGGGATGATGCACGTTAGGAACGACGGGACGCTCCTGTATTTCTGTAGCAGGCGGTGCCGAATAAGCAGCCTCTCCTTTGGTAGGGATTCACGTAAGCTCAAGTGGACAGCCTACTACGGCAAGAGAGAGAAAGGCCGCTGAGCAACCCGACCGCGGAGAAGACCTTTTCATTCCTAAAACCCGAATCTCTCAAACAGCGCCTTGTCGGGGAGGTTGTCTCTAGGCTCGAACGCAAGGGACTGGTTCTCCGTGAGCTGCGACTTCACCAAATTTCAAGAAGAGAGGCAGAAGACCTATACAGGGTTCACAGGGGAAAACCGTTCTTCCGAGAACTCGTTGAACATGTGACGTCAGGACCGGTGATGCTAATGGTGATTGAGGGTCCTAACGCAGTGGACACCGTTCGCAAGCTGGTTGGTGCGACCAACCCCTTGGTCGCAGAGCCTGGAACCATACGCGGGGACCTCTCGACGTCTATTACTGCGAACATCATTCACGCGTCCGACAGCGCCGAGAATGCGAGGAGAGAAGCCTCAATTTTCTTCAAGGATGCAATATAGTCAGTTTCGTATCGGGCCAAATCAGAGTTTAATATCTGACTGGGCTAGGACTGTTCCGCGATGGAGCCTGCTAGAGATGACGATCCGACAGCCAATAGTTGTGGTTCTTGGACACGTGGACCACGGCAAGACAACGCTTCTCGATCGAATTAGGGGCACTTCTGTCGCCGCTCGAGAACCTGGCCAGATAACTCAGTGGATCGGGGCCAGCCTTATCCCAGCTAGGACCGTCAACGAGATCTGCGGGCCGCTACTAGCACGCTTCAAGTTGAAGATAGAGGTCCCAGGCCTCCTATTCATAGACACTCCTGGACATGAAACGTTCAGCAATTTGCGCCGGCGAGGAGGGTCCGCCGCCGATGTCGCGGTCTTAGTTATTGACGTCACAAAAGGTATAGAGCCCCAGACTGTAGAATCACTCAACATTCTCCGAGCGCGCAAGACTCCATTTTTGACCTGCTGCAATAAGATTGACGCGGTTCCGGGATGGAAGTCTTCCCCTGAAGGGTCCTTTCTTCTGAACAAGTCAGCTCAGCGTTCCGAGGTTATGACTGACCTCGACAATCGACTCTACACGATGATGGGAACCCTTTCACGCTTTGGGTTCCGGGCGGACAGGTTCGACAGGATTACAGAGTTTGCGAAAACTGTTGCTCTTGTTCCTGTGAGCGCGAAGACGGGTGAGGGCTTGCCGGAGCTGATGGCTGTGCTCATCGGGCTTGTTCAGAGCTTCATGAAGGACGAGCTGACCTCAGAACTCGGCCCGGGGGAAGGTACGGTTCTGGAGGTGAAGGAGGAGCCGGGGCTCGGCGTCACGGTGGACGCGATGATCTACAATGGGCGCCTGTCTGTTGACGACCATGTCCTAGTGGCCGGGCGAAACGGGGTGATTTCTACAAGGGTGAGGGCTCTGCTGCTGCCTAAGCCGCTGGACGAGATTCGTGATCCAAGGGACAAGTTTACGCATGCGAGTTCTGTGGACGCGGCCGCGGGCGTTAAGGTTGCGGCGCCGGGGTTGGACGATGCCATCGCTGGCTCGCCGTTGTATGTGGTGGCGGATGCTTCCCTGCAGGGGGCCTTGGAGAAGAGGATTCTGGACGAGGTTGAGACGGTGAAGGTCAGCACTGACCGTACAGGTGTCATAGTGAAGGCTGACGCGTTGGGGTCCTTGGAGGCCTTGACGACTTCGCTTGCCGCCCAGCAGATACCTGTTCGGCTGGCTGATATTGGTGATGTTTCGCGTCGAGACGTTGTGGAAGCGGAGGTTGTTCGTGCGAAGGACAGGTACCTTGCGGCGATCCTTTGTTTCAACGTGCGGTTGTTGCCCGACGCGGAGCTGGAGCTTTCTATTTCCGGCATTCCGGTTTTCAAGGGAGATGTCATCTACCATGTGCTGGAGGAGTATTCGCGTTGGGTTGAGGCGCAGAAGTCTGCCGGGGTGAAGGCCGAGATGGAGCTTTTGATTCGCCCGGGTAAGATTCGGTTGTTGAAGGGTTTCGTGTTTCGCAGAAGTGACCCCGCAATTGTTGGGGTTGAAGTGGTGGATGGGCTGATTCGGCCCAAGTATCCTTTGGTGAATGGCAGTGGTAAGCGGGTGGGTGTTGTATTACGGATTCAGGACCAGGGTAAGGATGTGGGGGAAGCAGGGCCGGGAAAGGAGGTGGCTGTGTCGATCGACAAGCCCATGGTGGGCCGGCACATTTTCGAGGGCGATGTCTTGTACGTTGAGGTCCCTCCGCAGCATGCGCGTGCCCTGTCTACGAAGTTTAAGGACTACCTGTCCCCGCGGGAGATGGCTCTCCTGGAGGAGCTTGCTTCTCTGGGCAAGACTGTTCAGGGCGCGGTTTAGAATCCTCTGGGAGCTTTATTAGCAGGCGGAACTTCTCGCGGGCCGTCGCGGGGAAAAATAGCGTATTGGCCAAGTTTCAACTGGTAGTTTCGGACCCGAAGACGAAGACATCAAGGGCCACGACCCTGGAGGGTCCAAGGGCACAAGCCCTTGTTGGAAAGAGCATTGGCGAGGAGGTTGACGGAAAGCTGCTAGGCGTTGGAAGTGTCAGGCTGAGAGTTACCGGTGGTACTGACAAGGATGGTGTGCCTATGCGGTTTGACATTCAAGGGAGCCCGCGGAAGAAGGCTATTTTGTCGGGCGGTGTTGGGTTCAAACCACGGAGTGAGGGTGAGCGTTTGAGAAAGCTCGTAAGGGGAAGAGTGATATCGGAAGAGATTGTTCAGGTGAACAGTGTGGTTGTCAGCGGGGAACTGGAGAAGATTGAGAAACCGGCTGCGAAGGAGGATGCTAAGAGTTGAGCCTTGAGGTCATCGAGGAGCATGCTAATCCGCTTTTGGGCAGGCGGGAGGCGAAGCTGGTCGTTCCCCACCCGGGTTCGGGGACGCCGGACAGGATGACCGTGCGTAGACTGGCATCTGAGCATTTCAAGGCCCCTGTTGACCGTGTCTTTGTCAAGAGTATTTCCACTAGGACTGGCGGGTCGACCGCCCTCTGCGCTGTCGAGGTGTATGATGATGCCCGACAGGCGGACCGGATTGTACCGCCCTATCTGAAGAACAGGAACCTGCCGAAGGACCAGAGGGTCTCGAGGAAGAAGGGTGAGGAGGCTAAGCCGGCGGCTCCTGCTCAGCAGGCGAAGAAGCCTGTGGAAAAGAAGGCTGTGGAAGCGAAAGCGGCAAAGCCTGAGACACCTAAGGAATCTGCTCCTGCGGAGGCTAAGGCCCCGGCGGCTGGGAAGGCCAAGCCGAAACCCTGAGCTCTCGGGGTCTTGCGTCGCAGTTTTCCGCAGATATACTCCGCTCTCTTTGAGGGCTGGTCTTTGTGCGGGCTTGGATTTTGTGAAACTGCCCTGTTTCTCGCTGTTTTCCAGGGTTTGCAGGGCGACTTTCGCTGTACTTCACGCGGGGGTTTGGTCTTCAAGCCTGCTTGGACGCGGACGTGGGCCGTTACCTGTGGCCGAAGTAGACGAGAACGCGCGAACTGTCGGCCCGGTCTATTCTTCCAAACCCTACTCTCACCATCTGTATGATGCTGCCAGCTGGCTCGGCAAGTATGGCTTCTTCCACGAATCCTTTTGCGACTGTGGCATCAGGCATCACTACCTGGCAGGGTAGCTGCTGGGCTTCTGGTAGCCACTGAACCAGTGGTGCGCGGATGACCTTGGCGTTCTCGTATTCCTGGCTGTGAAACCGGGCCCTGACGCCCGAGGCTTCTGTGCTTTCGACTTCGACGTTGAAGAGCTCCATCAGCCTTACGACCTTCGACCTCGCTAGTAGGTCGTGGTCGCTCCCGGAGAGCCATATTTTGACGACTCCGTCTTTGGGGCTTACCTTCAGCGTCCTCGCTCCCAGCTCAGGCTTCTCAGGGTGCAACGGGAGGCGTGCTTCGAAGCCGTGGGGAACGTCGTGTAGGCTGAGTGGGATGGGGTCGGGGACAAAGTGGTACCGGTGGGCCATCTTGTCGATCTCCTTACGGTCCTGCGCGTTGACATTCTCCCAGCTCAGGGTGGCCTCTACCGGGCGGGGTCCTACCTCGTAGATGATTTTTCGGAGGGCGTTGGGCGAGTATCCTCTCCGCCTCAAAGCGGCCAGCGTGGCAAGCCTCGGGTCGTCGTAGCCGGTTACTTCGCCGAGCTCTAGCTGTTTGACCATCAGCGACTTGCTGAGGTTGATTCCTACCGCTTTCAGCCGTCCGTAGTGGATGGCTTCCGGGTACGCCCAGCCCATGTGCTTGTAGAGGTATGACTGCCGGACCGAGTTGGCGAGGTGCTCCTTCGCCCGGAATATGTGGGTGATGCCCATTAGGTGGTCGTCGATTCCTGCGGACCAGTTATACAGGGGCCAGACTCGGTACTTGGAGCCGACCCGGGGGTGGGGATATTTCTCTGTGTCGATTATTCTGAGGGCTGGCCAGTCTCTCACCGCAGGGTTAGGATGTGTCAGCTCGGTCTTTACGCGGACGACCGCCTCGCCTTCGCCGAACTCTCCGGCGAGCATCTTCTCCCAATCCCTGAGATTATCCGCGGAACTCTTTGGGCGGCACGGGCAGGCTTGCCTTGCGTTTACCCGGGCCGCGAACGACTTGCGTTCGCACGTGCAGACATAGGCGTCGCCACGGTCTAGGAGTCTGGCTGCGTACTCGTAGTAGGTGGGTATTCTGTCGCTCTGAATGTATTCCTCGTCCCACGGACACTGTAGCCACCGGAGGTCTTCCCGAATGGCGTCATAGTATTCGAGGGCGGATTTCTTCAGCCTCGGGTCTGTGTCCTCGAAACGGTTGATGAACCTGCCCTTGTACATCCGCGCGTAATCGTGCGAGAGTACTATGGCCCGTACAGACCCCAGGTGGAGTACGAAGTCGGGGTTGGGGGCGAACCGGGTTGCGATGTGGCCGTACTTGTCAGCGTTGGGTAGTGGGGGAAGAGTCTTGTCGGAAGTGTCGGCCTTAGACTGCTGTTCTCGCATCGAGAGCTTCGCCTTCTACCCGGGTCTAGAGCCACCTGTTTGCGTTCTCTGTTAGAAAAGGTGCTTGTCGAGAAGCTCCGCTGACCCTCCGGGGTCAGATGTCAATACCTGGTCCGTAAGCTTGCCTATCGTCCTGCGAACCTTTGAGACAGCACCCGGTGTCGTATTGATGAAGACCGACGGTCCCGTGTCGAGGGAAAACCAGGCCGGGATATCTTCCTCTTCGCGGAGCCTTCGAACCTTGTTGATTATTGCAATTGAGAGCGGGCTGAAGAGTACCATGCCTTTGGGACCGGTCATTGTCACGGCGTGGAGGCTCAGCGTGTCCTCCTCGGCCAGCCTTCCTATCATGCCGACGTCTCCCTTTCTTATTGCGCGTTTCATCTTTGCAAGTTGCCCGTCAATTTTTTTCAAGCGTGCCTGGTAGAGTGGGGATTTCACCGAGTCTTCGTGCGCCCTGTCTGTTTTCACCTCGGACGGTACGGGGACGATTACTGTCCTAAGGGGAATTGACCTGGCCGGTGCGAGTTGCTCTGAGTAGGACCTGCCGTCCCTGTTGGCGTACCAGATGGAAAAGCCGCCGGTGAGGCTGCGGGCCGCTGACCCCGCCCCAAGCCTCACTATTTGAGAGAGCTCTTTCGGCGGCAGGCTTAAACCTAGAGCGGCGGAAGCAGCCAGGCCTAGTGCGGCGAAGCCCGCGGCTGAGAACCCCAACCCTTTACCATTAACGTGCGGGTTTCGAGAACTGACTCGAAAGCGCGCGGTTCTCTTGCGGGCTACCTGTCTTAGCTTACTGAGCACTGTTTCAACCCGCGACAGCTCGAGTCTCGTCGGGGCTGCGCCGTTGATCCGGATAGCGTCTCTGGGCAGCTTTTCGTCAGCCTCTACAGTCGTTATTGTGGGAAGCGATTTCATGCATACCGAGATGCTGTCGTGGTAGGGAACGCGGAGCCTCGGGTTTCTCAATCCGTGGTATTTGATTAGCCCCTGTATTGCGTATGCTTTTGCCGTGGCTTTCAAGGATGGGCCCCTACGAGATTACG